>Ga0137362_10002656_pt1 | contig 11706 bp, 13 predicted proteins | sample MadtaG_2_FD_104801 | JGI IMG/M metagenome (GOLD analysis project Ga0137362, IMG submission 104801) | Vadose zone soil microbial communities from Angelo Coast Range Reserve, California, USA - Mad1_100_16 metaG | ecosystem: Environmental > Terrestrial > Soil > Vadose zone | place: USA: California... | reverse complement strand
GCAGCGCTGTCTATTTATGCCAGCCAAGACGGTGCTTCGACATCAAACGCGACCATCAACTTCCAGTTGGTGACATCCTTTGGAGTTGCAAATGCCACAATGAGAGCCACTCGACAGCGTGAGACCGATGAAGTCCCGTTTCATGTATCACATCTCGCAACTCTGGAATTCTTTTCGGATTCTCCGCGGGGCGGTTAGGGGTGGGAGTGTCGATAAGGAGCAGAGACAGTCCCCTAGTCGAGGTGAATGCTTCAAGCCAAGACAAGACAGAGACTAAGCTATTGTTTGCAAGGCCATAGGCGAGAGGGCAAAGCTGGCGTGGGCTGAGATAGTACCCGACAGTGCGGCACTTCGACATCGCCATCACGACGAAAGAGTGCGTCCTCCTCAGGTTCTCGGCCCGACGACTCGGAGTTTACCTTCCAACACTGACCCCTTGGTCCTCGTCATCTTCCTCGCAAGTGCCTCTTATTGACACCGGTTCCAGTCAGGAGGTTGAGATGGAGGGAGAGGTGACGAAGGTGCGCGTTAGGCTCACCACGTAATGAGTGTCATACGCTGTGAACGATGCCTACTCCGGAAGATAGCATCCCGAGTACTTGTGCCTTCCCATTATCGCGAGCATCGTTTAAAGGCAGATGACCCTCAGGAGAGGTCTTTGTGCGATTACAATTTCATGTATAAACAACGCAAGTAACCCATCAGACTCGCAATGCTCATCGCCGTGGAATCCCGCCCCTACCCCGCCCGCGCAGTGCTCGTTGTGCAGTGCCAGGTGGCGCTCTGGGACCAGCATCGGGCTACATACATTCGCAGGGTAATGAGTAATTGAAAAAAAAATCGCGCAATGAGAAGTCAACTCACAGCTTCGCTCTGGGGATTCCTGACAGTCTCATCCACGGAAACGATCAGGCACGCGGCCTCCACCGCGCTGCTGATCGCGTTGGTCTTGACCAGACTCGGCTCCCAGACAAATGCCTCTAAATTATCACGGACCCCATCAGATCCATCCACATCAACGCCAACCCATTTCTCGCCGCGTGAGTGCCTCATACGAAGCTTATTCAAGATGTCGGTCGAGTCGAGGCCAGCATTATCGCAGATCTGCCGGGGTATAATCTCGAGTGCCCTGGCAAACGCGATCTGGACGAGCTGAAGCTTTCCCGGAATAGACAACGCATGCTTCCGCATATAAGCAGAAAGGTCCATCTGAGTAAAGGTCGTTGGCAGTCTCTCGCGTGAACCAGACAAGCACGTACCTCGATGGCACCACCACCAGCAACGACTTCCCCATTTTTCACTGCGCGTTTCACAACCATAACTGCATCATGCAGACTCCGTTCCACTTCTTCTATAAATTGTTCAGCGCCGCCGCGAAGGATCATTGTGCATGTTTTCGCTTTAGGGCATTCCTCGAAAACGTTATATCGCTCGCCACCGATTTGTCGTTCCTCGAACTTGCCACAGGTTCCGAGGTGTTCACGGCCGATATCGGAGGTGGTAGACTGAATGGAACCGCCAACAGCCTGCACAACTCTTCGAAGGTCTCCAGCAGGAACACGCCCAGCGCAAAAGATGTCCCGATCGGCAAACCATTGTGTAGCGAGATCGCCGATGGGAAGCTTGCTCAGCACGACCTTTGCGCCCGTCGTTTCGATTTCTTGTAGCTTGCGGTAGATGATCTCCCACTCAGCATCTACGATCGCCTGGTAATCGGCAACGGCATCCACACGGACTTCGGCGTTGTCCTTTTCTGCTTTTAGTTCTAGCTCCACGTTGAGCGAGAGGATGAGAGGATTAGTGAATGATTTAGGTTGTTGTTCTGCACCGGCATAAGTAAATGTCTTTTTGAACGATACACCGCGAATGAGAAGCGAGTCTTGCATGCCGCCCCCGGGAATTTTTTTCACGCCAATGAGAGACTCGTCCAGCTCGTCCTGATCAAGGGAGAGCACGGCATCCACCACCATTTTTGAGAAGAAGGGTTTTTCTGAGTGAATGAGCTTTGACGACATCGACGTGGATGCACACTTGAGTAGGAGTGGGTAGAATTGTCTGATACGAGTGGTTCAGCGCGAATTTGGCACCAAAGATGCCATGACCTTACTCAGGGTCTGAACGATCAATCGATATTTGAATCTCTTCGATGCGATCAATACACTGGATAAAGTGTAGATTAACAAGGAGGAGCGTATTAGGAAAGACAACACGCACGAGCTGCGCCGCTTGACGGAAACCTTTCATGATAATGTGTGGGCTCATGTCCTCCTCTATATACCCTTTAATCTCCTTCAGCAATTGAGCAGCAATAAGGACGACGCTAGTGGTCCCGTCGCCGACTTCAGCATCCTGTGCGCGGGCGATATCGACGAGTGTCCTCGCGGCAGGATGAACAATGTCCAGAAGCTTCAGAATGGTGGCCCCGTCATTGGTGATCTGTGCTTCTCCGCGATCGTTCACAATGAGCTTGTCCATTCCCCTGGGGCCCAGTGTAGTTGCTAGCGTCTGTGAAATAGCGAGACATGCCGAGATGTTTGACAATAGCTGTCCCTTTCCCTGCGATGTGTCTGTTCCCTCTTTGAGGAGAACCACGGTAGGTTGCTGCATGAAATAAGGTCAGTAATCCTTGCCGTTGAAGACGAAATACTCACCATAGGCAAAGGTCTTTGCATTTTTTTGGTTCAGCTGCTCACAAGTTGGAGAAACTGAAGCGCGAGATGAGACTAGCTTATGTCATCAAATGAAGATAAGATAATAATTTACACTAATCAACGATAGCCCAAACTGTTCTATAATTACGCGGTACCGTGTGCACGAACTATTTTCTCAATCTTTCTCTCCACCGACTTCTTGTTTCGCAAAAGGCAATAGTCACCAAATCTATTCCAGCTCTGCCACATCTGACCTGGTAGCCAGAATGCCCGTGTGAGTCGCGAAGAGTGGCGCGCATCGAGGAAAGGGAGGCAGGTTACACGCTCCCACGTTTTTTCATCAAGAATGTAGCGGGGTTCGTGCGTTGCCTCTATAGGATCATGTGGAAAGTCGAGGTCGACAATATAGTCGCAGCTCGAGGTCCCGACCTACATTTATGTAAAGTGAGGTTGTTTTCCAGTGTTGGAAGGAAAAGTTACTTACGTAGTGCATTGATTCCTCCTTGTTCAGGTCGTTCAAGCCCACAGGGACATGTCTCGTCCCCAAGACTCTTGACAGAATTCCATCCTGCGTTTCCAAGAAATGGGCAGGAAGCATGCCATCGAATTCGCTCTTGATCCAGTCCACACGTATCCCGTCTGGGACAAGATAATGGCCGGGAAATCGATGCCATTCTTTTCCATAACAGATTCGCAATCCAAATTCTTTTATTGGAGATAAATCGATGCGCGGTTCATCTTCCCTTTTCTCCACGAGTTTTTTCCTGTATTCTTCAAGAAGCTCTGGTGGTGGGAGAGGGGTTTCGAGCAAATTGGTCACGTTGAGGAGTCGCGGAACCTCCTGCTTCTCAAACCGATAAATGATGGTCATGGGGGTATGGTAGTATTTCCAAAGTGCAAGGATGCGAGAAAGAGAGATGAAAGCAGCGAAGAGGACAATCATCAGTGTAGACCAGCGAAAGAGTTGGCTGCGTGATGCCTGATAACGAGAGTCAGTAGAGCAGTATGCCACTGGGTGGTCAAGACCTACGCGGTATGGTGATTTTGTGATTTTGACGTAGGCAACTTCGATCCACCCTCGCAATAAGTATGTCATGACGGCCGCATTAAAGCACACAAGTGGGTACACAGGATACATAAACCGTTCCTCTTTGTGTGGCTGAATGCTCATGATGCCGAGCCAGGTGTAGAATGGGAGCAGACGTAGCGCCAGAAGCCTGAACGGGGAGCTCTGTTCAGCAGATGGCACAGCAGTCCCTAAGCGATGGCGGTCGATTCTATAAGTGATCGCCAAGGCTGGGAGTGAGAGTAGGGCCATAGGGAGAAGGATGTTGAAGTTGAGTGATAGATTCAGGAGGTAAAAGTACCATGGTTCCGTGCCATACAGATCGGGACCACGGGAGGGGTCGGGGAAAACGTTATACTTCACGATGTTCCAAAACACTGCAGTGGACTTTCCATAGAAGTATGAATCGATTTCAACTATAGGTATCTGCGCACCTCTCAGTGAAAGCAAGATGAAGACAGGGTTTCGTACTGACTGGGATGAGCGCTGCCAAGACACCACAACGAAGCAGTCTTATCACGCGGTTGAGCTGCCAGTCGAACTTTTCCTTCGCCGGGACCTGGTCTGTACCGAACACGAAAAGTTCCTCAAAGACGAATGGGATGGCTATAGCGAGAGCGAAAGGCCAGCCAAGGACAGCACCAAGCGTGAAATACACGACTGCCGAAAGCGTCCGCTGGCTATCCGAGCTGCTGGGCGGTATGAACGCGTGCGACAGCGCAAGCGTCGTGGTATACATTGCAAACGATGAGGGGAGAAGGGCTAGGAATAAGTCAGATTCCGAACGAAAGAAATGGTGGACCAATCGAGACTCACCCGTCGATGCGTTCCACATGCCTGCATTAGCAACTAACATGAACAACATGTAACGAGCGACACGGTTGTTGATCTTGAGCCGGATGGTATCGTATAGCTTGGCTTCACAGATGGTGCATATAGTGCCCAAGACAGCACGCACGAGGAAAAAAGCTGGTCTCTGCAATGCAGGGGTGGGAATCGTTAAGATCGGACCTGCATCAGTGAGCTCACCTTTCCCATCTCGCGCAGTATCCAGTAGGGGATCTTGGATGGGAGGAGCCACAACAGAGTGTACGCCCAGCTCCGAATCGCGTACTGCGGTGATGTTTCCCATGTCTGGAAGCCGTAACCTTTATGCAAGTAATGCAGAGGTTCCCAGTAATTGAATACTGTGAAGGGGGAGGTCACTCAGAGAGAAACAAAGAGGGCCTAATCAACACCAGATGCACGGACCTTCGTCGCAGTCTTGGATGTTCGAATACATAGCTGCTGTGATACGGAAAATGAGTAATATCCTGACCGCTACAGAAAACCTGGGCACCCAAGGAGGGCGTGCGGCTCTGGGATATTTGCTTGAGAAGGAAAGAATGGCAAATTGATGCATACGCATACGTGCGCACCTTCTGAGCTGGTCCTGAAGGATCCCGGTATGTCTTGCCGCCACGGACTTGGGTGCATATTCATTCTGACCTTTCTCGATAGGCCGACGAAAACGGAGGGTTTGGATGTTCGACATGGGTGGTTTGGGAAGACGGAAAGACGGTCAGTTTGTCTTCGCTAGTTGGGCGCTTAGGCACGACACGTATTGAAGAGCTCAAACATGCTAAGCTAAGAGTGCACAAAAGCATGGACATTGTGATATTGCGGCGTGAAAAAGCGTCAATGAATCAACAACAGACCAAAAGTGTTCTAGAAGGAATAGAAAAAACCGGACCTGGTATCGTGAAAGATGACCAGAACGTAACTAGCTAGCTGGAACCGTACAAATCGCATGCAAAAATGTCGAGTGTATGAGCACAGAAAAGATTGTACCGCAAGCGAAAAAGTCCTGTTAAAGCGGGTAAAAAAACCGTCAATAAACGGAAATGTTCAAACATTATGTATGGTAATTGTTCCTCGTCCATCAAATGATCGATACCACCACCATAATCAACTATGTCCACCACTGTTGGGGTTAGGCGCTGCGGCGCCAGGAGGCAAATTGGCATAGATAGACGTGGTACGCGAATATCTGTTCTGCTGGGACGGCTGCGATGTACGGCGCGACGGACGGGAAACACGACGAACTCCGTCGGGGGACGGGACTGGCCCATTATCTGACAGACTGATTCCGCGTGCTCGTGTTGGAACATCCTCATAGTAGTTCTCGTGGCTGGACTGGAATGGATTCGCGTCCCCGGGAAATGGAGCCGGTGCTGTCGATTGGCGAGCCGTACGAGTGCTCTGAAGGCTATTGCTTCCGCGACCTGGAGAAGTGCGGCGCGAGGGGGCGGAGGATGATGCGCCGTAATGGTCTTCAACAGGATGCTCAGAGGAAGGGCTGGAAACAAGACGGTAGTTGGAAGAAGATTGGTCCGAATACACGTCTTCGCTAGATTTAGTAACCGACGACGATGAACCACCGTACGTTGCTGGGCGGCTCAAAGCGAGTGGAGCGGGAAGTGTGAGCAACTGATTGCTGTCATAACGCGGACGAGAGCCACCAGGATTTGCGAAGGATTCCGTCGTGCTTGCATCGAACCCTTGTGAGGGAGTGACACCAGTCTCGGCGTATGAGACCGTAGAATGCCTGTCCTTATCGTCAGACTCACGACGAGAATCAAGATCTAGACTCTTACCGCTTCGGGGAGTTCGTCTTAAGGTCGTAGTACGCCGAATCCCTCGACTGTACACCACTCTTCCATCGTCTCTCACGCTCGAACTCCGCCCAACGCTTCATTACAATATTCGTCGAATCAAACTCACCCTCCTTATCGCCATGATTTCCACCTTTATCCCCGGTCACCTTGCGTGTCTGACCCCACGAAAAGTCGTCGAAATGCCAGAATGCATAAGCGGGAAGAATACCGTTCCATACAGGAAGCGAGAAGAGGTAGACTATCATCCAGCCGACGTACGCGACCTTGCGGGAGGTGATAACAATAAGCAACCCGGGCAGACCCAAAATAACAGCCAAGAGGACCAGAGGGATCGTTGTACTCGTGTGCCCAGGGATGACGGAACTAATGACGAGGTATATAGTGAAGGATATAGCAGCAGGGAGGACGAGCGTGCCAGCAAGTTCCATGCCGACAACGAATTGCATCGAAAAGCAGAATGTCCCACAGAGATCGCGAACAAGGACCAACTCGGCGAGGTTATGTACTGTCGAATTGATCCAACGACGACGTTGGGAAAGAAGGACCCTAAAGGTATCTGGCACGACAGTCTTGCAGACTGCAGAGGGCAGGAAAAGGTTTTTGCGCATCGGGAAGGTCTTCAGCATGAGTGTTGTTAGGTACCGATCTTCTCCAAGAAGTAATAGGTTCTTCTTGTGTAAGGTGTCAACGACATTCTCCGAATAATGTTCAACAATATCGGGGTTGGCGAGGATGGGGACCCAGTACCCAGAAGCACCTTTCGGGGCTTTGATGCGATACATACTAAAACAACCTGGCAAGCATGTTACACCACCGAACATTGATTCGAAGGCCTTCGTCATGTGATGCGAAATATAGTACTCGAAGACTACAGAACAAGCATTGAGAGAGGTGGCTTAGAGGAGGTATTGTTGAACCCACCTTGAATCATGGTAACCCAGGTTTCCCCCTTGTTGGCAATCTTGGTTTCGCCACAAAGTCCCATAATTTCCTCATCTTGAACCATGCATGACGCCATCCGCGTGAGTGAGTCAGGGAAAACTTTAGTATCGGCATCCACGCAGAGCACCAGCTCATAGCGGTCCGGGCTCACGCCAGTCACCCGCCAAAGGGAATTGAAGAACTCGTACTCGAACGTCGTCATACGTTCATCAAACATGACTTTTTGAAGGAAGGCCATGAGGACAATTTGCGAGTCACGCTTGCCACGGTTTCCAGGCTTGGGGTCTGACGCTTCGAGTGGGTTACCTGTCTTTGCAACCAATACCACTGGCACACGCTGCTGCTTGGACATCTCTACAGTAGCGTCATCGTAGTCGTAGAAACCGGCGTAGACTTTGGCCATATTGTGCCGTTTGTGACCGTCCGCGATGGCAACGTAGGAATGAGCTTCAACGTCTTCGGGCTCGATCACAAATTCCTTCATCATGGACAAGACTATTTCCGGGGTCGTCTTATCATTCCCAGAACCTTTGACCATGCCGTCCGCGATGACCAAGATGAGCTTGTGACTGTTTGGGTAGTCGGTGGTTGCGAGCGAGTCAAGCGTCGTGCGTAGTCCCTCCACTGACTCGGAATACGCGGTTACGAGAGAGATCGCGTGTGCGAGTCGAAAGCCGAATGGTTCGTAGTCTGGAGCGGGCTGAGGAACGACATTGTTCAAGGGGAAAGGGCACACAACATCTAGGAACGGGCGGGAATCATTAAGGGATGAGGAACTCCTGGATTCATGATATAAGGTATCTTGAGGACTAGGTTTGCCGTTCTTTCCTGATGCTGAAGAGGAACCATAGATGCTCATCGCACCACGCTTGTAAGAGACAGTTTCAACCGTACCATAAGCGGTAGTTGGTCGGGCGCCAACGCCTTTTATGACATTATCGGAGGGAGTAAATCGTGATTGACGAGGAAGGAAGTGGCCTTTTTTCTCCTTCTTCTGGGCGTACCCATTCTTCGGGACATTGGGCCGATACTGACTGGGAGCGGGGCGGTAAATGTCATCAGCCCAATTTTCGATGGCGGTCATTCGCTGCATGCGTTGTTCGTATGTTTCGTGCTTGGACACACCAAGCCTGGTGGCGAAAAACCAGGAGAACATTACGGCCATGACAAAGCGAATGGCGACGACGCCGACTATGAAAATGAGGGATACGTAGAGGACGATGTCCGAGGCAACACATCCGAGGCTGTTTGTGTCAATGAAACCAACAGCGATGGTATTTTGTAGGCAGTCGGCAAGTGTCTTTTGCTTCGTGCGTTCGATATACATTGAAATATCTTTGCCGTTGAAAGTGCCGTCAGGTTTTGCAAACCGATCAAAAATCGCTGGATATTTGACTTCTCCTTTACTTAGCCATTTGAGAAGGCTGAAATCCAACACGGTGCTACAAGTAACATTAAAATGAAGAAGTCGGTGAAGGACTTGGCGCGACTCACGACTGATAAACAGCGAGGTTCCGGGATGAGCTCTTGACATCATCCCACGTATAGTAGACTTGCCCCATGGGACTCATCTTTGCCAACTGTGACCGCGCTTGCGAATTGACATGACAGTTTGTGTTGCTCTCATAACCCGTAAGATTGACCCCGGATGTACCATGTTGATTGTAGATGTTGCAAGGGAAATACCAGTCCAATTGACCATTTTTCCCGGTAATGCTCGAGTTTGATGCCTTGGTGATATACCCCTGACAAGGTCCGTTGGTTTTCTGGAACATGAATGAGATATCATTGCCAGCAGCATTCCAGTTTCCTTCGAATAGAGGGTTACTGTGACCGTCGAAAGGTCCAACTTTGGGGTGGTTGAAGTGGGAAAAGTCATAGTCGAAGCCATGGATTATAACGGAACCCGTATCGATGAAGCCACCATGGAACCGATTGGGAGGCTTTCCACAAACGACCTTAGTGAAGCCAAAAGTTAAAAAGCCGACACCAGCCATCAGAAGGAAAATTAGGCTGATTAAGCCCATTTTTTCTCTCCAGGCGCGCTGTTGCTCAGGGCTACGAATACCTAAAAGGAGAGTTAACAAGGGCAGGGTTGTCAAAGACGGAAAACATGCTCACCGCATGCTCGCAACAAGAATGGAGGAGCACAAGCTGTAATGAGGTAGCAATACGTCACCCAGCCATTATGTGGCCCGGGAATATTGCTAAAGCAGCGTCGACGGTCCCCGAGTGCTTCGTCTGCGCCGGTCGGAGATTGGCGCTTCCTTCGAATAGTGCCACGCTTGAACAACGCGAGACCAGACTCATGAACATCTTCCTCACGACCCAAAAGAGACTGTCCGCGGCGGAGGGGACGATGAGGGGCGTTACCAGTAGCTGAAAGTGGAAATGTTTACGATAGGTAGAAGTGAGACGGGGTAAAAAGAACGTACAAGATGGTTGAACGAGGCTTGCATTGGCATCTTCGAGCCTTGCAGCATGACTGCGATAGTGCCACTGTCGATGACCGGGTTCGATCTTTTCCCGGTCGGGTCGAACTAGGCTTTTCTTCCTACCCACGAGCGCCGCATCCGCCATTGTGAAACCAGATTCGGCGTCAGGACTTGTTTGTGACAAAACATTCTGGTAAGCAGAGTGCTGTCGTGCTCGGCCTAGTTGATCGAGGGGGGCTCGCCGGTCTCCTCGTTCGGTATTCTGAAAAGAGACACCGTGACTGGCGTCGCGAGGGGAAGAGGGATTGTAAGGGCTATGAGAAGCAGATTGATCGACGTGAGAGGGAGAATTTGGGGATAGAGGCTGATGGGAGTACTGCGAATAGGATGGTCTAGGTGGGCGAGGAGGACGCTGGCCGGAATAATCCATGGTAAAGACGGTTGAAAGTGGGAACTATGGGGACATGCAAGGGTAAAGGGTATGTATAAAAGGACGGAAGAAGGGTGGGAGAGTGAGGAGGAGGAGTGGCGTGGAGGGAGCGTGTGGCCAGGGAGACAGGAGACAATGAGTGACAAGTTGAGAGTTGTCAATGTGGGTGGAACCGGAAAAGGTCGTCACAGTGCTACTTCCCCTGTCTCAATTTCTCTCGTCCACTCGTCCACTCACCTCTGGAAATTTTGACCCCGTGTTCTTGACAGAAAAGAACAGTGGGTAAGCAATCAACGTTCGTCCGACTCGGATAGACCCTTTCCCGTAAGTATAGATTCATTCAATTATTTTGAACAACGATATTGTCCGGCGAGATGGCCGAGCGGTCTAAGGCGCCAGACTAAGGATCTGGTCTCTTCGGGGGCGTGGGTTCGAATCCCACTCTCGTCATTTATTTTCTACCTATAGCATTTTTTTTCAATGTGATCTGAGACACATGATGTCTATTAGAGTGGTTCTCTATGGCATCATGCACGATATCGATACTACGTTCCGTAGGTTTCAAGTCAAACTGACAGCACTTATTAATACCATAAAATCAAGGTTGCACTATCCATCAACGGTTTAAACTAGCGTCTCGCCAATCGTGAAGTGTACATGATCTCCTTCCCCCAAAGTGAGCCGTACTGGCAAACGAGGGTCGATCCGAATAGGTGCCGAAGTGCCGATATAGAAGTCCCCACGACTGAAGTTGCGCGTGATAGCAGCAGCCTCCTCTTCAGTGAGCGGCCGTGGACGTTTATTAGGACGAAAGGTTGAAGTTGACGCCCCAGTAAAGGAGCCATTGTACTCATAGTATTGTTGATGGGTGAGACTGGGGGGCTGCATATAAGAAATCGGCGCAGCTGGAAACGGAGGGATGCCGGGAGCTACGCACGTTGCCTCAGCCGACATGGGCACGAATGATATCAATGAAGACGAACCAGGGGTTTGCTGCTGTGAGTGATCAACCGGGGCCTCTGGATCCGGATAAGCACAGGTGGCACCAAGGCCACGCTTGAGACAACTCTGAAGGTGATAAGGTGACGATTTTGACAAACTTGGAAACGGATATAGATAGATAGGTACATACCTGACATGGGAGGATCTCGCTGCAGCGAGTCTTTCCAGAATGACAAGAAGTGCAAGCACGCCTTACGGCTGGGGCCTTTGCTGGGATTTTTTTTAGAACAAGGGTAAGCAGAGCTTGTGAATAAGGGAGAAGGAGGACACACGCTTCCGAGGGGGATCTGAGATTGCTGGCTGAGAATTTTGGTGCAGTTGTGCATGAAGTTGGGGGTCTTGAACGAGTGACTGCGGCGGAGGCTGCTGAAGCTGTTGGGTGTCGATCGACGGCGTGGCCGTATCCTGGGCCGGGGTGGTTGCGGAGTCGGACATGGCGGGTTGACGGAGGGGCCGGTCAGGCGAGAGGTTCTGTGAGGCCGTGAGACGCTTTATGTATCGATGTTTGGTTCCGGTTTTCGGG
>Ga0137362_10002653_pt1 | contig 11710 bp, 10 predicted proteins | sample MadtaG_2_FD_104801 | JGI IMG/M metagenome (GOLD analysis project Ga0137362, IMG submission 104801) | Vadose zone soil microbial communities from Angelo Coast Range Reserve, California, USA - Mad1_100_16 metaG | ecosystem: Environmental > Terrestrial > Soil > Vadose zone | place: USA: California... | reverse complement strand
GCCACGGGCTCCAGGACGCTCACTTGATCAAATCGATCATCGAGGTCTCTTAAGCCATCAGACCGAAATACGGATGCGCTACTCATGCTGAATCCCGATGCGTCCGAGGTCTCCTGTCGTCTGCGTCTGTTTCCTGCGGCCGAGAACTCTGGCATCTGACCAACGATATCCGCTTCCTCCGACTCGCAATCAGAAAGTGGAATATCCGCTGCTTTGCGACCTTGCTGCGTCTTTTTAAAAGCGGCGAACCTAGCTAGCCACCCTGTTTCGTCTCCATCACCTTCTTCGTACACCCCGTCGACATCGTTGCCATCGCCAGGCAAACCGTCTTCCCTGAATTCATACTCAAACGGCTCGTTCGCATCACGTTCGCCGTCCTTGATGAGTTCACTGAAAAAATCGTCATCCAGATCATCGTCCAAATACGCGTCATCTTCCAAGGCTCCCAAAATTTGTCTCAGATGGGGGTCCATGTCTGGTTGTAGTCCAGATATTGAACTCTGGACAGCTGCCTGGCTCTCAAAATCGCGGGGAAGCTCGGAGGCCGAGGGGAGGGCTTCTGGGGGTAGGTCGTGGAGGGATATGGGTAAATCGCTGGTCTTTTTTGAGGTGGTCCGCTTCTTTGGTCCTTCAACCAATACAGACTCAAAGCCATCTTCTCTCTTCCCCACAGGTCGCAGATGTTGCATGTAGTCGTACTCTGTATCATCAAAATAGACTCCGTGGAGCGAGGCTTCACCAACGTTAGACTGCCCAAACGAGAGCGCGAGGTCTGATGGGGAAAGAGATTTCTCCAAATCTGCTCTCGACTTGCCCTGCTGGTAAGAGGTTACTATTTGTGAAAGACGGCCGTTTGAAGACAATGACCTTTCTCGCATCGCGAACAACTGGCTTGAGGACATGTTGACTTGCATCGGGGTCATTTATAAGAGGATCCCTTTGTGAGCGATGGACCAGCTGAAAGTGCTGAGTACCTGGCTGTCTGAAGATTGACTTTGATGGCATATCGGGAGAGAGAAGTGCACGTGATCACGGCGACGGCGTGACGTTCCCGTTCACCCTCGTTGGCACCGACAAGCACCTTATGCATCGTGAAGACTTACGTCGAGGCTTCTCAATATACGTACTACTCCTCATATCCCCTTTTCTCTCTTAGCTTACCCTCCTTTGTCTCTACTAGCCATCAGAATGTCGTTCTGGAAATCGACTTTGCCGGCGCACTCTGGGTAATGCTTTCCCCTGTCGTCGACTTATTTCTTCTCTAAATCTCCCCCAGGGCTACACGGACATACTTATCGTTCCAAATGACAAGACCCTCCGAACCATCTATCTTCATTGTCGTCAATGCAGTACGTCGAACATGGATGGCGCCGCTGTTATTTCCACCTGACGCGTCGCCGTAGCCGTTCACAGCGTGACGGTTGCGTCTCATCGTGCAGAATTTGTGCAATATGACCCTCTGGAGAATCTGGCAATTTCAAGCCCCCAAGACGTGCACACACATCCCGAATTGAAGCGAAAACTGTACTCGGCCTTAGCTGAGGCCGACGAAGGCGAACTATCAATCGCAATTCCGAAGGACGTGCCACTGAAAGCGTCTGGAAACTTTCATGCCGGTATCACCGCCAGTGAGGGTAATAACCCACCCTTCGTCGTCAGAACTGCTACTGATTGGTCCTAGCCGCTACACCGGAGCCACAGACCCCTGGAGCATCCACCCTTCCTACCCTCGAGTTTGCGCCCCTCACTGTCCACATCGAGTATAGTTTACGCAACCCTGCCGATGGACTGGCATTCGTTCGACCCTCTGAAGCGTATCCTTATGTACGTGAGGGCTCCTTGCATTATTATACTTTATTAATTGGCCGCAGCGTGTACCCCACGTATTCACAACACCGTCTTCTCCGGATGCAGCGCGTTGCTGGGTCCCGTGCATCGACAGCCTCTGGGAGCGGTGTACCTGGGACTTTGAGTTTGTGGTTCCGCGCAGTCTCGAGGATTCCCCAACTGCCCTGGATGAAGACGCTCAAAGTGAACACCCAACTTTAGTGATATGTAGCGGAGAACTCGTTGAGCAGGTACTGTAACACACTACGCTCACTTGATGACCACTTAGTCCTGCCAAACCAAAAGGTGGCCCACCCATATAACTCCAACAAAACCATCTTCACCTTTTCGCAAGCCACACCCACCTCGGTACAACACATCGGGTTTGCAGCTGGTCCATTTCACGTGCTGCCCATCTCTGCCGGTGATGCGGCTGGGGACGACCTGGGCAATTCCTTGCAACCATTGATGCATGCCTTCTGTTTACCCGGACGCGAGACTCAACTTGCCGCTTCTGTCCCTTTCGTCCGGCAAGCTATGACCTTCTTCACAACAGAGTTTGGGTCTTATCCATTTGGGTCGCACAAGTTCGTGTTCGTGGATGAACTTTCAGCGCTCCGTTCCGATGCTTCCGGTTTGACAATCGTCTCGGTGGACCTTCTGCATAGTGAGGACGCTATCGACCAAGTCTATGAAACTAGACAATCCTTGAGTCATGCATTGGCTTGCCAATGGGTTGGGATCAATATCCTTCCAAAAACTTGGTCAGATTTGTGGCTTGTTAACGGGCTGGGTTTATACATTTCCGGACTATTTCTGCGCAAACTTTTGGGAAATAACGAGTATCGTTTCCGCCTCAAGAAGGATATGGAGCGAGTGGTTGAATGGGACCAAGGCGCAATGCCGCCCGTATGTCAACCTCAGATACAAGACCCTCCCGATGCTGCAGTCCTTCCGTTTGTCAACCTCAAATCACCCCTTGTTCTCCATATCTTGGATCGTCGTTTGTGCAAGTCTGGCACGTCATTGGGATTGTCGCGTGTCCTTCCCAAGCTTTTCCTTTCCGCCATCTCGGGAGAGCTGCAACACAACATATTATCGACATCCCACTTTCTTAGGACATGCAGGAAAGTCAGTGGCGCCGATCTCACATCGTTCACGGACCAGTGGGTCTACGGCAGTGGCTGCCCTACATTCGGTTTCTCGGCCAGTTTCAACAGGAAAAAAATGGCTGTAGAGATTACGATGCGCCAAGATGCACCAGCTTGGAAAGGCTACGAGCATGATGAAGTTCGTAGGACCCTTCTCAACCCAGTACCATTCTTCGAAGTGAGATTCCACCCCACTCCCACCTTCCGGATTACTCAAGAGTCGGTTTCTTCTAGGGTCAAATGACTATTCGAATCCATGAGGCCGATGGGACGCCATATGAACACGTCCTCGATATCCGTAGCCCGTTAAAGCAATATGAAGTTCCGTTCAATACTAAGTATAAGCGAGTCCGTCGCAACACTAAGCGTTATCTAGCTCGCCAAGCTGCCGCACAAGCTGCGGCGGAGGGGGATGCGGAGGCCGCAGAAGCCATGGGTATGGTTGATATGGGCTTTGGGCTGGAAATCTGGGAGAAAGAGAAAGAGCGGGAAAACTGGAAAGTAGCCGACTGGACTGAAGATGACGAACAAGTCATGAGCGGGGCAACCTACGAATGGATACGAATGGATGCAGACTTCGAGTGGATTGCGACCATTGAATTTACGCAACCCGATTTCATGTGGGTCTCACAATTACAGAGAGATAGGGATGTCGTCGCACAACTCGAGGTATTGCATAGTACTTGTTCCGGTTACTGTTTTGATTCACTCGAACTCTTCAGGCACTCAGAGCATTGTCAAAGATGCCGAATGCTATTGTCTCGAGCACATTTACAAAGACCGTGTTGGTAACAAACTACTTCTACAGGATACGCTGCGAAGCTGCCCAGGCACTTGTCACGGTGTGTACCACCATCTCGTCAGGGAGTTTATTTGCTTATCCCAGCCCAGTGTGCCTATCAACAACTTGATTTTCTTGGCCTGTTTCATCTATTTAAGCTCTTTCTGCGTTACTGTTATGATCCGGATGATCCTCAGCAAGACCTCTTCACTCACTCGTATGTACCAAGGCCAAACGACTTCTCGGATATTGCAGAGTACTTCGTGCGGAGAGTGAGCACTTCAGACTATATACAACTTTGACACCACTGATCCCTCTACTAAGGCAATTGTTAAAGTCACCTCGCAGGTTAGATTCGCAAATGGCAAATGTCCAACAATTATCCGGCAATTCCTAATAGATCAGTTAAAATACAATGACAACACCGCTAATTCAGTGCGCCTTCCGCCACAACACTTGGAGCAATATGCTAACTGTTCTCAGTACACGGATGCGTTCTATATTTGCACCATAATATCTGCTCTGGCGTGCGCAAGTGTCTCTACCGTCCCACCCGAGCGTGGCGAGCTATTCCCAACGGAGGTTAAGAATGACCAAACTTCCGAGGAAGCCAACCTCTTGAAACAATCCTTATCCGAGGTGGATAGATATCGCAGCATGGACAGACTTATTCCCTCGCCCCATAACGTTGTGACGATAGCGACGCTAGAGGTGAGCTTGACCTTTTTTGGTCTCGCACTTTGGACTGAACTCTAGATCAGTTTCGCTTTATATTGAGTGTCACAGGGTTGATCCCAAATGACCCTCGTGTATACTTCCCACTCACGCGGTAGCTAACATTCACATTCCTAAGATGCAATGTTGTCTTATTTTTTTCTCAGCGAGGGTAATTACACACAAGTCCGTGTAGCGGCTTTTGATGCGCTGTTCCTCACCAAGTGGTACACTCCTAAAATCATGCGTTATATTCTGGCCGTTGCCGCGGGTGATTCCTCTCGTACAGTACGCCGTCACGTGGCACGTAACGCTTGCCAGTCTCTTGCGCTGCTGGTATCTATGGGCGAGCTGAAAAATTCTGCCAAAGAATCAGAGTCGCTCCTCATTGAAGAGGACGGGTCGGCTCAGGACAAAACCAAGGAGACGAAGAAGAGTGAAGTGGACTCTCTTGTCAGAACCCTCAGGAAGGATAAGGAAGTAGGTAAGAATGAGATGATTAGGGAGTTTCTCGTACCTATTGCACTGTAAGTCGGCCCTTTCCAGCCTTTTGATAGTTATTTTTACTCATATGGTTCAGTGCACCCGATATCGATCAGGATGTTCGGTGGTCTATCATCAAATTGGCAGATGTCCTTGTTCGTGGTGCTGAAGAGGCTCCTCCAAAACTCTCTATCCACCTACCACCCCCTACACCCGTCACCGAGATACCCCCTCCCCTACCTCTTGTCAAGATCCCCGTTCCGCCGAAGCCGTCGCGAGCCGTTAAATCTGGTGGTCCAAGGAATACACCTGTGTCTACCCCAGTCACACCGAAGATCCGTCTTGTTCCCACTGCACATGTTGAGGCTGCTGGTACACCAATCACTGGGCAGCCCGCCGTTACTAAACAAGGGTCCACGGCTAAGACCCCTGCCGGAACGAAGTTAAAGGTAAAAACAAAAAGTAAAGAAGCGAAGGCCGTAGCGAAAGCACAAAGCGGTGGAATGACATTCTTTGATCTCAAAGCGTGTCGAACAGCCTTGCAGAAGCTGAAGTCTAGTAAACACTCCAATTTGTTTCTGCAACCCGTTGATCCAGTCAGAGATCGTGCTCCTAAGTATGCTTGGACGTGCTATCGGTTCCACGCTTAGACTGATGGCCGTGACAGCTATTTTGAAATCATCAAAAACCCGATGGACATCAGCGCTATGAATGCGAAACTCGAGGCCGGGATGTACAAGGAACGCTTTGGGTTTGAAGCAGACTTTCATCTCATGATCCGCAACGCAAAGACCTACAACATGCCTGGTACCTTTGCATACAACGAGACCCTTGCTCTGGAATCTGTCTTCGATAAAAGTATTCCCCATCTGTTCGCCCGGTAATGTCTCGTTTACATCATTTTAATAGGCTGGGCACGCATCAATAATACCATCGACATGAAGTCCGCAAATCAACCCAAACATATGCCTCCTCCCCCAGTTCCAATTCAGGCAAAGACGGTGGCGGCACCCACCAAGCCACCAGCCACGCCCGTAGCATCTACTGGCGCCACAACACCTACACCAACTCTGAAACTGAAAATCGGTGGAAACCTCGCCGCACGCGCCACACCCCCTGCACCCTCCGACAACACAACTACTCCAAGGACTGTTATTTCTGTAAAGTCCAAAGGACGGAAACCTAAGCCGGCAGATACACCACCTGCACCGGTGGTGGACGATGGCTCCTTTGACCTATTGGAAGAGGTGATCGCCATCGAGAAGGAGAAAGAAAGACAAGTTGTTTCAAAGAAGCAGCGTCAATCTACGGCCGGATTGGAGGCCGTTACCCCTGTGAAAAGGAAGAAAGACTTGTTGGAGGAGTTAGAGGAAGATGAAGAGATCCTGGCTCTGGCTTCCCCTAGCAAGAAACCCAGCCGGAGTCCGCAACCAAGCTCTATAGAGAAAGAGGTGCGCGCAGCATCTCCCGCAAAGGTCCCCGGGTCGATCAATGTCAAAAGACCCTCAATTTCCGTCTCGGAGCCTGCTGTGAATTCAGAAGTCAAGCCTCCTGCAGAAAGTCGTCAGTCACCGTTGAAGGGTAAGGAGAAGGAAGGATCGTCTCCAGCACCAACTAGACTTTCTGCCGCCACAGAGGCACCCATCAACAAGGCCAAAGCTCGTGAAGTACTGAAAAACCTATTGAAATTGCCAGAAGCCGCTATATTTTCAAGGCCTGTGGACCCAATACAAGATGGCTGTCCAACGTACTCCTTCCTCACTCATATGTTGGCACCAACTAATTCAATGCTATCTGCAGGTACTTTGACGAGATTAAGAACCCTATGGACTTTGGCACGATGATGCAGAACCTCAACTCGAGCAAATACTCTACGATGGAGGAGGTTTATCAAGATACTGAATTGGTTTTCAGCAACTGTCGGCTCTTCAACCCGCCGACGACGTACCCTGTTCAGTGCGCAGACGTAGTGGAGCGTGTTTTCAAGAAGGAATGGGCCAGAGTTGCGGAAAAGAAGATGCCATGGACCGAGAAGCGAAGCCTGCAGTCCATGATGACTGCTCTCGTGAAAGACCCTTTGTAGGTTTTCCTTCAGTAACATAGTTCCACCCCTTTGACTTTTGACCCATTTTAAGGTCCTTTGTTTTTCGAGAACCCGTAGACCCAATTGCTCTCGGGATTCCACAGTATCACGAGATAATCCCTCGCAAGGACGCACGAGACCTTAGGGTGATACGGCAAAAGTTGGATGCAGACAAGTACGAAACGCCTGAGGGTTGGGAAACCGATATAGACTTGATGACCCGTAATGCCATCCACTTCAATGGTGAGGAATCTGAAGTGGGTCAAATTGCCGTGGCATTCAGGAATCGGATCAAGGAGCTGCGGGCACAACAGGGTTCGAAGAAACGGAGGGATAGTGAAAGGCCTGGGGATCAGCAGCAGCAGCAGCCTGCGACAAAGAAAGCTAAGTTGAGTTGACGTAATTTCGGTGTATTTTTGTACGTACGCTGCCGTATCTAAGTACCATTATCATATCAGAGCCAACAGCGGCCTGACCTGAGTCTCTCATCATATCCGAACCACCCTCAGCATGAACTGCCCATTTTTCCCATTTTATTTAACATGAAGGGTTCTTTGGAGTGGGACGTCCAGGCTTTCGTCTAAAATTGGTTTGTCATCGTTCAAACTTTACAACTGACAACGGAGTGATGTCCCTGAACAATACAATAGACAAAGATTTTGACACATGGCGACAGGTGACAAATAGATTCTCGGAGGGAATAATTACGCCCAGATAAGGCCATGACTGTATGCGCGTCATCTATTCCGGGACATCGATGGATAGGAACACAAATATTAGATCAGAACTATCTAGTGGCGCACGACGTTTCCATCCGAACACGCGGCCGAAATCAGCGAACGGCCTTTGATATCAGGCTCCTAGTCCCCAGTCCCGTTGAGAACCATATGGTAGGGATCCTTTTAGATCTGGTTCCTTTGTACACGCATTCGAACGCCTGTTATCTCGTACCAACTGGTGCAAGAATACACCATTGTCAGACACGCGATCTAGGCCCAGACTGACAGAGTCGATACCCCAACTAAAACGGCGGTCCTGCTGCAACCCTATTTTCGCTACCTCGACCAGGGAGTCTCTCTAACCCCTCAAGGACGAAGTGACTGATCGCCCTGGCCATACTTTCGCTAAGCATCGGGTCACTTTGTCACAGAAATTGAACTTTGATGCTGTCCTTATGGAAGCCGCCGTTTGCATATCCATCATTCAGTCTCGTCGATCCTATTCTGTGCGTCAACGCGTCAAATATCGATCATGCATCCGTGCCAGTGGGTTTGACTCTCGAACCCATACCGCCAAACGTTCTATATGGCGGAGGCTCCTTGTATATGGACAAGGTATTGAGAGGTGAATTAAAATGCCGACATGTTTTGGATGAAGATGAGTGCGTAGTTGCTAGCGCACTCATTTTCATCCAAACAATGCCAGTGAACTGTATACCTTGACAGTCTTCTCAGGGAGTATCTCGGCTAGGTGTTGCTCATCCGCAGCCTGTCCTGTCCGAAGTAAATTCTTGCATGAACGCAAGACTAGGTAGAGATGGAGCTTGCAGTACTGCCATATCCACCTTGGGTGACTCCGAGCCAAGCAAAGCCGTCGTTGACATCGGCAACCAAACATGAGATGTTTAACTACTTCTGGTCCGTCCCATAGTCTGGATCCGTCGGAGCCTTGGAACATACATGATCACTGGGGCATTGACCAAGGTCAGTCCTAAATGTGACTTATGCTGAATTCGGCTTCACCGCTGACACACCGGACAATGGTGAGACCTGAAAGGGATAAAACAGCGGGTCCTACATTGCTATAGCACCTTTCGTTGTTCATACAAGGTCCCACTCACGAAGCACTCATTCCCCTGGGAACTCAGAAATGAACATGACAAGACACGCTTTAGCGAGGTGGCAAGCTTCTCGCTACCAACAAAGAGGAACAAAGGTTCGCTAGTTAGTTTGTACTGCATTGTACCAAACATCTGAACGCTACCCTGACGTTTTCAGGCTCAGGATACTGTACGTCGAAACGTCCCTTAAAGAGGAAGCAGTTGTAACTTAAGATTAGACGAGCTAAAAATAAAGGAATGGAGTAAACGGCAATCTCGGCCGTAGCATGCGAGCGCCGAATAAAAGGGTTACAGAACTATATGTCAAGTTTTCTATGGCCGAAATATCTCGTACAATGGAAGCGACTAGTCCGAGCGCTCTGAACTCGACTCGGAAGATCAATCATACCGACTTATCCGCACGAATATACTGTATGGGAATATGTTAAGGCTGATGAGCGGTGAATCAGAAAGTCTTGGCCGCCGCGAGTGGATACTGCTGTGGAGAGGTTTGAAACCCCACAGCCAGCGGCGCTGATATGAGAGCCATTATGAAGAGATCTGCTGGTAATGGTTCTTCGTGACAACAACAGTACCCAGGCGCAAACTGCGCCGATCCCATTGACACAAGGAACGAAGGAACGTCGACGGAATTTACGGAGCTTGCTTTAGACCCGGCCAGGCAACGAGTATCAACACTCTAGGGAAGATCAGGAATACGATGGCGACAAAGGCTCTCGCTGCTGCGGTGGCGATGGTCTGCTGCGGCCAATACAAATAAAGTGTTATGTGATAAAATATGCGCGCTTTGGTGGCGGATTGCGAAAGCAGGTTTCACACAGACAACCTCTTTGAAGGTTCTGAGGGAGAGGGCTCTAGCCCAATGTATGGTGATCCATGCCAGTAGCTATGGGCCCACTTTTGCGACAGGGTGTACCAGGGGTCCAATTCCAAAGAGAGATACTTGGCACACTGGTACAACGTGGTAACTGAAGGGGGCAAGACCAACGCCAACCAGGCTGTGCAGATGCAGCGCAGCAGGTGTAGTAGTAGGCGGCGTCCATCAGACAAAAGACATCAGAGGGTCTGTCTGACAGTTAGCGAGAGGGCCTGGCCGAGGCGCGACTCGGTCGGAGCGCTGGACAACAAACAAACATGCCCCCCCCCACATCCCCAAAGAGACAGTGAAGGGGATCACCTGGCAGACCCATAAAAAGCAGAAAAAGAACAAGACAAATAGCTCAAATAGCTAGCTCCGCGTCAAGTGAGCGTGTGCGGGGTTTTTTTTCGACTAGACCATCTATGTATGTAAAAGCGGGGTGGGTGCAAGTGGGTGGGGGGCGCCACTGCCATCTGCCATGCCATGCACAAACGGGCAAATCCGGAGTCAATTTGCCGAAAAGCGAAGCGTGGAACGCCAGCCGGCGGACGATTGGCGCTCGGACCCCACGGCGGACTGGACTGGGGTAGAGTCCGCGTCCAGTTTAACACCAAGGCGTAAAGTCGTACACATTTTTGGCTAACGGACCTTGTGAAACTCAAGGTATCAGCTGTCAGGAACAGAACCCGAGATGAGCCGTTGGCTGGGGAAGGGGTCTTGATGTTCCCAATGCTAATCGTGACCCATCTTCACCCGTACTTGGCCCGCAGCCAAAAAAAATTTCGGTCCTCTTATGCAGCAGCGTGAATACCGGTGGTGAAAATTATTTTCAGCAGTGAGGCTTCGGGCTTCAGGCCTTCAGGACTCAGGGGAATGGTGGCTTCCCGTTGCTTCCCGTTAGGTCACGTCTTGCTCGCGTGCGGCACCGCAACAGTTGCTTAAATCTCTTCAACACAGTACCAAAACTTTCACGCGGGCCTTAATGGTGTCACAACATGAGCTAACGAGCGCTATAATTCAACGAATTACGCGTAAGGACGATCTCGGTGTATAGGTACCTAATGAGGGTCAAGTGCGTACGTGGGTAAAGAAAGGTAGCTATCATGGTGACGTAGTACGAGCAACAACCCAGGCAAGGTAGGTGAGTTCGGCAAGCCCGGCTGGCGAGTGCGAATCACCAAACCTACACTCTGGACAATCGACCACGGACATCCCACATCACCGCATCCTCGACAAGGTCGCTCAAAGCATGCGCATCAACTCAAGACTCGAACGAGCGGGAACTAGCCCCGCCACATAAGAGACGAGGTGCACGAGCGTGAACAGCCGAGTCGAATCAGCAGAACGAGGGTGACGAGGTGAATTCCGAGTGCACTGCGAGGGTTTGGGCTGGACATCACTACTGAAAAGAACAAAAGCACGAGTGCCGTCCCGCCACCATACCCAAATGCCCTCAACACCGCGTGCTCAATTGGAGAGCGAATAGGTAGGAGGGAGGCGTAGCAGACATCACCAGCGTTGATCAGACGCAAGGGAAGCCGTGTTAGGCATACAGGGCATAAATCAGTTGATAATAAACGTTAGTGTGCAGAATGACGTCGCAAGGGTCGCGGGGGCTGGACGTTGACTGGGGAAAGAAACTTGAGGTCGTGGATGCGTTCCGATGAAAACGAGAGAGGCGAGAATGCCGGTGTATTGGCGCACATATATATGATGGTGAAGCGATGCCCAATGAAGGGATAGCTTGATGTGCAGGCGAGTGGATCGATCGGGGATGGAAGAGACATGAGACGGTGAAATACAAGATGAGCCGGTCCTTGAGGCGAAACGCTTCATTGCTCACGAAGGGAGCACAGCGTCTACAAGCCTCCAAAGGTACGCGGTCTTGTGTCAGTGCCTTGTCATCTAGTCATCGAACCGAACGAGAGTAATCGCCTTCTTGACGCCTTTCGTCGTTATCGGATATCACGAT
>Ga0137362_10002652_pt1 | contig 11710 bp, 12 predicted proteins | sample MadtaG_2_FD_104801 | JGI IMG/M metagenome (GOLD analysis project Ga0137362, IMG submission 104801) | Vadose zone soil microbial communities from Angelo Coast Range Reserve, California, USA - Mad1_100_16 metaG | ecosystem: Environmental > Terrestrial > Soil > Vadose zone | place: USA: California... | reverse complement strand
GGTGCAAACTAAATCGCGCAAACTGCAAATCCCCGGCGATCGGCAACTTGTTCGCTGGCGCGCGAGCCAGGCTGCGCTGGACATGTTGAGGCGCAGACTGATTTGATTTTCTGCTTGTTCGCGGCAGATCAAGAAACTGCTTGCAGCGTCTTAATCGAGCTGCCTCTAGCCATACTGGGGAACGTGCTCGGGCTTGCCGAATGACTCGATCGACAAGTTAAGCTTGAGATCAGGCCAATGGAGTTCATGATCATTCACTATCTGAACATTATGAATTTCTCCAACCGTGGCATTCCTGAACCGCGGAAATTTTTCGAACGACAAGAAGTATTCCTTATCATCAATCAATATCCAGATTCCCTGTCTATCGATTTGTGTGACTTCAGGTTCTAAAGTGCTCTTTCCATCGTCGTTTGATTTCATCGATGTTTTCCTCAATCAGTTGTCGAGCCACTTTTATTTCGTGTGATCTAATACCCCGATTCTGCGCCAATTCGATCTGGGGTTCAAGCCAAAACTTCGCCTGACCGCTACCACAATAAACGTGCACATGCATTCGTGGTTCTTCGTTCGAATAGAAGGCGAACCTGAAGCCCAGTTTTCTGAAGATGGTGGGACTCACTCCAGTTGTTCCGGCCTACATTGAAAATTAAGAGAAGCTGGACAATGATAGCCGTCGTTATTCGGCGCGTCTGCTCCTATCAGCGAACTACCGTGTCAATGAAATAGCAAGAGCGCTTTCATCGAAAGGCTCCGGTGCGATCCTTACTCGTCATTATTCTTGCGTACCTGCTGGGTTCGATACCGGTTGGCTATTTGATCGTGCGAGCGTCGAAACGTGCCGACGTCAGGGAAACGGGTTCGGGAGGAACTGGTGCTACTAATGTGTCGCGGCGCGCCGGGAAAGCTGCGGGTGTATTGACGCTGGTGCTGGATGCGTTGAAGGGCGCGGCGGCGGTTGTGATCGCGAAGCTTCTTTTCGGGTTACCAAGTTTCGCAGCCAACGGTGGTCCACAGTTACATCGATTAGCCGACAATTACGCAACGATTGAAAGCGCATATTGGTGGGTAGCTGCGGCAGCGATTGCTGCGATCTTGGGACATATCTTTCCCGTTTGGCTTGGGTTTCGCGGTGGCAAGGGAGTCGCGACCGGCGTTGGAGTGTTCCTTGTTCTGGCGCCGCTCGCGGTTGTGCTCGCGGGCTTGATTTTTTTCGTGATTGTTTTGTTAACTCGTTACGTTTCCCTTGGCTCGATCGTTGCCGCTGGCACAATACCGGTGCTTGTCCTGATTCAGAATTACATTTCGCCGCACAGTGAATTTTGGCCGTTGATGACTGCCGCAATTGTAGGCGTTGCGCTAATCATTTTGGCGCACCGGGAAAACATTGCACGATTGATTCATAGAACCGAAAGTAAGTTCGAATAACATCGATGCGCATCGCCGTTATTGGAGCGGGTAACTGGGGAACTGGACTGGCGATTATGGCAGCTCGGGCCGGCCATGAAGTCGTTGTCTGGTCACGCAACTCGAAAGTAGTTGATTCGATCAATGGCGACCATACAAATCTGGTTTACCTTACCGGCGCGCAAATCCCCGAAACCGTTCGGGCGACCGGTGATTTTGCGGTGGCCCTAGTTGAGGCGGAACTGATTATCCTGGCCGCTCCGTCACATGCAACGCGTCAAATTCTCGAGGACATGATCTCGGTGCTGCGGCCCGGTTCGATCATTGTCAGCGCCACGAAGGGCATTGAGATCGAAACAGGCAAACGCATTTCGCAGGTCGTAACTGATGTGGTGAACAAAAGTTTTGCGATGCGTTTCGTTTGTTTATCGGGACCATCGTTCGCCAGCGAAGTCGTTGAGAAGCATCCGACTGCCATAGTCGCCGCGAGTGAAGATTTGGAAGCCGCGCGCGCCGTGCAGGCTGCATTGAGTTTTGAAAATCTGCGTATCTACACAAACCATGATCTGGTGGGCACTGAACTAGGCGGCTCGGTAAAGAACGTCATGGCAATCGCGGCCGGAATGGTAGCCGGACTCGGTTTTGGTTCAAACAGCGTTGCGGCTTTGATCACGCGCGGGCTCGCGGAGATGACTCGCCTGGCGTTGCGTGAGGGCGCAAAACTTGAAACTATGATGGGATTGGCTGGGCTTGGCGATCTCGTGCTGACATGTACAGGGAACCTGTCGCGCAATCGTTTTGTGGGAGAGGAACTGGGAAAAGGTCGAAGCTTGGAGGATATTGCCGTGGGGATGAACGAAGTTGCCGAAGGCATAAATACGACGCGGGCCGTTAAGAAACTGGCTGATCGCCTCGGCGTTGAGATGCCAATCGCCAATGAAGTTCATGCGGTGTTGTATGAAAGAAAACCCGCAAGAGACGCGGCGACGGAACTAATGCGCCGGCCATTGCGCGTTGAAGCCAATTGGTGATTCTCTAGTCTGACAAACTTCAGTTTGTCATGAGTATGAAACGACAAACTGAAGTTTGTCAGACAATGTGATGCCAACTGCTATTGAAGAAAAAGTGCTCGCCTCGAATCGTGCTGCATATCACAACTACCATATCCTCGATAAATACGAGGCAGGAATTACGCTTACCGGAACGGAAGTGAAAAGCGTACTCGTTGGCCGAGTCCAGTTAAAAGAAGGTTACGTCGCCATACGCGAGGGCGAGGCCTGGTTGTTTAATGCGCACATTTCGCCTTATGCTCATGGCAACCGCGAAAATCACGAACCACTGCGGACGCGCAAGCTGCTGCTGCACCGGCGGGAGATCAAGCGTCTGGATGAGGCGATCGCCAAACAAGGCATGACGCTGGTTGCGACGCGAATTTATCTCAAGAATCGTCGCATAAAAGTCGAGGTCGCGATTGCGCGCGGCAAGAAGATGTACGACAAGCGTGAAACCGAAATGCGCCGCACGGTGGAAAGAGAGACGCGAGCGCAGTTGAAAGAGCGCAACAGATAGAGTTTTTATTATGCAGATTTGTAGGAGCAGAAACAGAACATGCAAATAGAAGTTGCCAGCGGAAGTATGCAAAAGACGGACGTTCAGGCGTTGGCCGTCGCGGTCTTCAAAGATGAAAAAGCCGACGACGGGTTTCTGAAGAAACTCGATGAGTCTTGTGGCGGGATGATCAAGTCGGTGCTCGACAGCGAAGAGTTAAAAGGGAAAGAAGGGGAAACCGCTTTCCTGCACCTGTCGGGAAGTGATAACGGCAAAGCACGCCGCTTGTTGTTAGTCGGTGTCGGTGAGCGAAGTGAGTATACCCGCGCTTCCGTTTCGGAAATGGCAGGAACAGCGGTGCGCACCTTGCGCGGAAAAAACGTCAAGTCAATCGGAGTCGTGGCTCGATTCGAGGGTGACGCGGAAGACACCGCTGCCGCGGCCGCCGAGGGCGCGGTCATTGCATTGTTCGATCCAGATAAGTACCGCACCGTCGAGAAAGAAGAAAGACAAATTGACCGGCTGGCGGTCTTCATCGACGGCGCTGATGCAGGAGCGATCGACCGTGGCATCAAGCGCGGGCAAATCATCGGCGAGTCTGTCAACTTTACCCGGGACATGGCAAACGAGCCGGGCGCTTATCTGACACCGACGATCATGGCAGACCGCGCACGCGAGATGGCAAACGAATGCGGATTAAGCATCGATGTGCTTGATGAAGCGCGCATGGAACAGGAAGGCATGGGTTCGTTGTTGAGTGTCTCGCGCGGATCCGATGAGCCAGCCAAGTTGATTATTTTGAAGTACAGCCCCACAAATGAAGACGAAGACTCAAAAGGCTTGCTCTCATTCGTAGGGAAGGGAATAACTTTTGATTCGGGCGGTATCTCTCTGAAACCAGGCGAAAACATGGAGTTGATGAAGTATGACATGACGGGTGGGGCAACTGTCATTGGCGCGATGCGCGCCATCGGAAAGTTGAAGCCGCCTATTCCCATTCTGGGTGTCATCCCCTGCGCCGAAAATTTGCCCTCAGGCAAAGCGACAAAGCCCGGAGACGTCGTGCGGGCCATGACCGGAAAGACCATCGAGGTAATCAACACTGATGCCGAAGGAAGATTGATTCTTGCCGACGCCATCGCCTACGCGAAAAAACTTGGAGCCACGCGAATAGTTGATATGGCAACGTTGACTGGCGCTGTCTCGATCGCGCTTGGTGACGTCAATGCAGCCATCCTTGGCACGGATCAAGAACTGATAGATGAAGTAATCTCGGCAGGTAAGGAAGTCGGCGAAAAGTTTTGGCAGTTGCCGCTTGATAAGGAATACTCCAAGCAGATCAAATCTGATATCGCGGACATCAAGAACGTGGGTGGACGAAAGGCCGGCACCATCACCGCGGCGGCCTTCCTAAAAGAGTTTGCTGATGGCGTGGCATGGGCGCACCTTGATATCGCCGGTACCGCGTGGGGTGACGAAGCAAAGCCCTTCAGGTCAAAGGGCCCAACCGGTATCGCGGTCCGAACATTAATAAAAATTGTGGAGCGCGAGTCTTCGCAAGCGACCGGCAATTGAGCCCTTTGTGTACTCAACGGTAGACACCCGGAGTCTTCATTAATCTACAGTTCAACCAGTGACTTCTATCAAAATCCCAGCACTTGCTAGGATTCTTTCATCCTTTTGCTGTGGCATTAAACTTGATTAGTGAGTGGCAACGCCAAAGGGGTTAGCCACTCACAATAAACAACGTCCTCGCCCCCCTCGAAGGCCGCTCGAGGAATTAAGAGCCGCCCCTTTGGCACCCCCTCACAACGAAAAATTTCCTGCCCATCTATCAGCTCCATTACATCAGTCAGGATGGTGTTATAATTTACCAGCAGAACGACCCCGTTTCTGCAGGCATTGGCCGGTATTACTGTGACTGATTACTACAAAGTTTTGGGCATCAGGTCAAACGCGTCCAAGTCTGAGGTGAAGTCGGCATATCGCAAGCTTGCGCGACTTCGGCACCCAGACCTGAACGCCGGTTCGGAGAGTGCCGCGCGCGATTTTGCGCTCTTGTCCCGCGCTTATCGCGTGCTCATGGATCCGCAGGAGCGGGCCTACTATGACGAGCAACTAACCGCACAGCGTGACAGTGGCTATTCGATTCTCAACTCAAACAATCCGCACGCACGCCGCGCCCGAAATTTGACTGTACAAGCCCGTTGGGACCGAGTGGTGAATGAAGTCCTGGAGCGCGACCGTCGCGAGAATCGAGAACGCCAGCGGGCTGTGTTCACGACTGTATCTCTGTTCCTTTCAACATTTTTTGTTGCCATGATTCGTCCGCATTTGTGGGAAACCTTCGGTTACCTGGGCCGTGCCATCGTGCTTACGTTATTTGTGATTGGCGTGTGGCACCTGGTAACTCGACTGCGCGAATACTTTGATCATTACACTTACAGTCCCAAATCTATCCGCAGCTCGATCATGGAAGATGGTGAGAAACCTGAGCAGCCATTCTCGCGATTTTCGGCTTATACTTTTTTGCTGGTCGGTTACGGAGTCAGCATTGCGATTGGATTGGTTGTTGGATGGCATGCGCAGGAGTTTTTCAGCGACTTGACTATGCTACTCCGGCACAAAGTTGAAGTGGTCCAATCGAATATGCTCTTTTTTTCGTCAACGGCTTTGTTGATTCCCGACCTCGTCGTTTATCCTCCCATTGCTGTTCTGATTGTAGATTCAATGCAGGCTGTTACTGCGCGAATTGACTAACCGTCAAAAATCCCGCGCCAGGATTTGGCCGCGTCGCAGCAAATGACAATATCTCAAAATCTACCGCGCGCAGCTTTGCCGTTAGTGCTTTTTCTCGTCGCCTTTGCTTCTTTCCAGTACGCCTCAGTCGCCCGAAGTTCGACTTCCGTCGCGGGACATACCATCCAGGGTTCGCTTACTCCGCTTCAGTTTGAGATTGAAAAGCAAGCAAGACGTATGAGTTCCGCGGAAACTGAGGAACGCCGGGACGCGGTTACGCGTCTCGGTTCAATGCATCATCCCGCAGCATCGCGCGCGGCACTGCCGGCGCTGCACGATTCTGTTGCCATTGTCCGGGCCACTGCCGCATCCGCCATACTCTCGTTGCCGCCGGGCGAGAGCGCTGGATACTTGATCCCGCTGCTTACCGATAAAGATGAATTTGTCAGGCGCGAAGTCGCGTTTGCACTGGGCAGAACTCATTACCAGAGTGCCGTGCAGCCGCTTGTCGAAAGACTTAACTCCGACAAAAAAGATTCTGTGCGCGGTGCCGCCGCGGTTGCGCTTGGCGAATTGAAAGACGCGTCGGTTACCTTAAGTCTCGCTGAAATTCTTTCACCTGGATACGGAACCGCATCTCGCTCGAGCAAGAAACCCAAAAAGGAAAGAGACTTGTTTTTGTTGCGCGCGACTGCGCATTCGCTGGGTCAGATTGGCAGCAGCGCCGGACTGCCTGCGCTTGTGGCTGCGTTGCAGGATGAGAAAATGCCGGATGATGTGCGGAGAGAGTCTGCCTTTGCGTTGGGACTGATTGGCGATGCCGCCGCAATTCCAGCCTTACGTAGCGTTGAAGCAGCACGCGATCCCTATCTTGCGGAAGCCGCGCACCAGGCAATCCGCAAGATTGAACGTCAATCAAAACCAGTCAACGGCGATTAGATTGAAAGGCACTTAAAGCAAAAGCGCCGGCACTGATGAAAGTGACCGGCGCTTTTCGCATCTCAGAAAACCGCTATCTTAGTTTTCAGTCTTCTCGCTGCGGCTTTGCCCTTTCTTAGCAGCTTTGGTCGCTTGTGGGATCGGCAATCCGACGCCGCCAGACATCGACTCTAAAATCTCGGGCTCTTCCTTGGGCGCCGGCAAATCGTGTATCAGCGCGCCGCCTGATCGTTTCGAGAAGATTAGCTTGTGCGTGTACTCGTCCAAGTCGACATGCACGAGGTCGCCGAGTCCAATCTGTCCGGTTGCTACGAGATTCGAAAGCGGATAGACGAGAAAGCGCTCGACAGATCGTTTCAAGTGACGGGCGCCGTATTTGAAGTCCAGGCCTTCCTTCAAAAGCGTTTCTTTGGCAGTCTCAGAACACTGAAACACAAACTTGGTTCCGGCTGACTGCATGATCCGCTCCTGCACAGCTTGCAGTTCAAGATCCAGAATCTGGCGCAGATGATGTTCCTTTAGCGAGCGGAACACGACAACCTTGTCGATGCGATTCATGAACTCCGGCGAAAACTTGCGCCGCGCAGATTCCACTGCCGTGCGGTAGATTTTTTGATCTACTTCGGTGTCGTTCGGGTTTTTGGTGCCCTTGCCCGGCGCAAAGCCGATTCCACCAGAAATCAACTCTGACATTTCTCTGGCGCCGAGGTTAGAAGTCAAAACAATCATGCACCGCGAAAAATCTACGCGCCGGTTGTCACCCAGCGTGAGCGTTGCCTTGTCAAGAATACCCAGCAACAACTGCCATAGACTGTCAGAAGCTTTTTCGATTTCGTCGAACAAAATAAGTGAAAGCTTCAACTCGTCCGTGTGCATGCGGTCGAGATTTTCCTGCGTCAACATTGGCGAAGTCTCGCGATGGCCCAGATATCCTGGGGGCGAGCCGATTAGTTTCGCAATTTCATGCGAATGCTGAAATTCCGCGCAGTCGATCTTTACGATCGCATTCGCATCGGCAAACAGAGCTTCGGCCGCGGCTTCGATGACGCGCGTTTTTCCTGAGCCGGTCGGGCCGAGAAAAAGCATGGTGCCGATCGGCCGGTTGGGCGGGTTCATGCCGGCCAGGAATATCTGGTAAAGGCCGCTCATGCGGCGAACGGCGCGCTCCTGGCCCACGATGCGAGCGGAAAGCTGCTCTTCGAACTCCTGGGCGCGCGGACTTTTCTGATCGGGATCCAGGAAGACTGTGCCCATAGTGTCGTTTATTTTGTTTAGCTCCATTTCCGAAATCATGCCGTCCTCCTTGCAGCGCGACCCTTTGTTCGTAGCGCTTTTCCGGCTCGGCCGATATTGGCCGACCTTTCTATTGCAAGGAACGATCCGCTAGTCAAATTGATGCACAAGTCGCCGCCTTCGTTTGCCTGCATGAAGTCGCGCACCTCGGCGACGCCGATATTGACCGATGCTATATATACGACACCGACGAAAATGTCATCACAAAATGTTGGGTTGATAGGAAAAGTGAATAATGTTTGCGGCGAACTCCTGCATTTCTTCGGTGACAATTCATGTCAGAAAGGTGCTGCCATTATTTGTTGGCTTAGGGGAACGCGCGTGCGGAAGTGCACGTTTTAGCGCAGGCTCCGACCAAAAGAAACATGAGCGGGTGACGTTTTGTACAGGTGTGATTCCTGGCGTAGCTTAGTCGTAGTATTCGAGTCCGAGGTGTGTGATCAGGTCTTCGCCACGCAGATAACGCAAGGTGTTTTTGAGTTTCATGAGCTGGATGAAAACGTCGTGCTCTGGATACAAGCCCGGAATCGTCTGCGGCGATTTAAAGTAGAAGGACAACCATTCCTGCACGCCCTTCATGCCAGCGCGTTGTGCAAGATCGAGAAACAACGCGAGATCCAGAACAATCGGCGCCGCCAGAATCGAATCGCGGCAAAGGAAGTCGATCTTGATCTGCATTGGATAACCGAGCCAGCCGAAAATATCGATATTGTCCCAGCCTTCCTTATTGTCGCCGCGCGGCGGGTAGTAGTTAATGCGAACCACATGCGAAAAATTCTTGTAGAGTTGTGGATAGACTTCTGGCTGAAGAATGTATTCGAGCACTGAAAGCTTCGATTCTTCCTTCGTCTTGAAGGATTCCGGATCGTCGAGTACTTCGCCGTCGCGGTTGCCGAGGATGTTGGTCGAATACCAACCGTTGAGTCCCAGCATTCTTGCCTTCAAACCAGGCGCCAGGATTGTCTTCATTAATGTCTGGCCAGTCTTGAAGTCCTTGCCGCAAATCGCCAGCCCATTTTCCTCGGCGAGTATTCTGAGCGCCGGAATGTCAACCGTTAAGTTTGGCGCGCCATTCGCGAATGGTATTCCGGATTTTAAAGCAGCGTACGCATAGACCATTGAAGGAGCGATCGCCTTGTGGTTTTCACGCATCGCTCTTTCAAACGAGTCGAGCGTTTTGTGAACCGGGTGTTGTTTGAGAAAGATTTCGGTTGAGGCCGCCCAAATCATTACCACGCGCGAGCAACGGTTCTTCTTCTTCCACTCAGCAATCTCGGCGATCAGTTGCTTAGCCAATTCAAACTTGTTTTTGCCGGATTTGACGTTCGTGCCGCTCAGCCGCTTAACATAATTTTGATCAAAGACGGCCTTCATGGGCTTGATTTTCTGAAGCGGTGTTTTTAGCTTGTTAAGCAGATCTTTCTCGAGCACGCCGGCATGCATTGCCGCCTCGTAAGCCGAGTCTTCAAAAATGTCCCAGGCGCCAAAGACGAGATCTTCAAGCCGTGCCAACGGCACAAAATCCTTGATTAACGGCACGCGATTGTCGGTTCGTTTGCCGAGCCGGACCGTGCCCATCTGCGTCAAACTGCCGATGGGTTGACCGATACCCTTTTTCACTGCTTCAACGCCGGCGATGAATGTCGTACTCACCGCGCCGAGGCCAACCAGCAACACTCCCAATTTGCCTTTTGGCTCAACAATCGGCGCGCCCTTTTGAACTGCCATCTATAAGTCTCCTGTTAATTGTGGTGCTGCGAATAATACAGATGTGAATCGTTGCTGTCATCTGGCGGCATTTGCCGGCGGCGAATCGCTTACTGAATCGCGCTGCTGAATCATTGCGGCCGGATTGTTTGTGATGAGCGCTTTTAGACCTAAACGCTGCGCTCGCTGGATCCAGTTCACAGCGTCGACGGTCCATACGACGACTGGCAATCCCAAGTGTCCAGCTTTTTCAACGACACGCGCTGAGACCAGCGAGTGATGAAGCGCGATCTCATCAGCGCGATGCTCAACTGCAAGGTCGAGCATCCTGAGGCGGCGGATGGTTGAAAGTGGGCGCGATAGTCTTGGCTCAAACAGCGCGGCGGTGGAAATCGCAGGATCAATCTTCTTGACCAACGCAATTGCGGCGAGGTCGAAACTTGAAACTACTCGACCCGCTATTTGTGCATTATGAATTTCGTTAACAACCGTCTCAGCCAGGGCCTTCGCATCTGCCGCATCTGATTTCATCTCAAGATAGAGAAGAGAATTGGTTTGCTGGCACAATTCAAAAACCTGTGCAAGTGTTGGGAGAGTTCCAGCATATCGCTTGCCTTCAGTTTGAAGCGGGTTGAACCAACTGCTTACATCGCAATGCTGCAGCTCTGCGGCAGTAAGCTCACCGACCAACCGATCGATCTGTCCAGTGCGCTTGAGGCTTGCGTCATGGATGACGACCGGCACGCGATCGCGCGAAAGTCGGACATCAAATTCGATTCCATCCGCGCCGTCTTCCAGCGCTCGCGAAAAAGCGGCGAGCGTGTTTTCCGGAGCGACGGCCGACGCGCCACGGTGTCCGATGATTAAAGGAGTTGAGACCATGATGTCGTGAACTGTCCATCATAATCTCGCGTAAGTGATTGAATGAAATGTGGGAAGATAGGTGAACTCAATTGAGCAGGATGGAGCGAATGTTAGGCAGGCTTCCGTTGAGAATTCCCGACGATCTTTCGCAGCGTGATGTCAAACGTGCCGTATTCTGTTTTCAAGTGGGCGGCGACGGGAATTCGTTTGCTATCGCTTGTTAACCAGATTGAAAGCTGGCCCGGTTCTCTAACCATGCCGTCGGGTCCATAAAGACCGGGATCCAACCGTATAACTTCTACGCGGCCCAGCACCGTTTTCATTCGCTTCTTTTCGATCACTTTTACTGGCACGTGATACACGCGACCGGAGTCGCTGATAGTAACCGCAAGAGTCTTGCCAACCTCCAGCGGCTGCGTGCGCAGGAAATAAATCGCTGACAGGATGTCGTAGACCTGGCCGGTAAAAGTTGTGGTGACACTTCGAGCGCCAACCGCGGGGTTGTTTGGATCGCGCTCCACCCAAACCAGCTTGCCGTTCGCCTGATCGAAAAGTATTTCGCTTTCACGCAGCCGTTTGCCTTGTTCGTCGATGCGTTTTGTTTTTTGAACAGTGAAGGAGACAGGTTCGACGGTCGATTCCATTCGCTCATGAAAATGCAGGTTGAAGAGCCTGCTGAAAAACCCGCGGCTCGAAATATCGCCGGTGAGTTTCAAGGCATAAGCACTGGCCGCCGGTTGCGGACTGGCGCCATCTGACTTTTGACTTGGTTCGCGCGTGGCAGTGAAACGAAAGTCTGCGACGTCTACTCTCTTCAACAGCAGGCGAGAGAATTCTCCGACGTAAATCAACTCTTCGCTGGGCTCGAATGGATGCGCGTATTTGGCGGCGCGGCTCTGCGCCGAAACGCATAACGCGAACGCCGGCAGCAGAAACAGCAACGCCGGCAGCTGGAGTCTTGGAGGCAGTAATTTCATTTCCAGTAATACGCTTTGAAAACCAAAAGTCCCCACGCGATTAGGAGACCGAGCGCTGCCTCGTACTCGCGGTACCGCATGTAAAGGCTTGGATCGAATTCAGTCGTGTCGTCAGTTTTGCGATACGCAGTGAACCTGGGAAAGAACATGGGCACCGCGCGCGAATAGTTACGAAAATCTTCGCCAAAGTACTGGTCCATGGTCGCGGATTCGACGCGCATGACCGGCAAATAGAT
>Ga0137362_10002648_pt1 | contig 11720 bp, 10 predicted proteins | sample MadtaG_2_FD_104801 | JGI IMG/M metagenome (GOLD analysis project Ga0137362, IMG submission 104801) | Vadose zone soil microbial communities from Angelo Coast Range Reserve, California, USA - Mad1_100_16 metaG | ecosystem: Environmental > Terrestrial > Soil > Vadose zone | place: USA: California... | reverse complement strand
TTTCCTTTTTACCTTTGCCTTATGACCGAATGGCGCATAGCAGGCAGAACGCTTCCCATCGGCGGGCGCACGCTGGGGATGGGCGTGTTGAATGTCACCCCTGACAGCTTCAGCGACGGCGGCGAGTTTCTCTCACCTGAAAAAGCGCTCGCGCACGCCGAGCAGATGATTGCCGAAGGCGCCGACATCATCGACATCGGTGGTGAATCGACTCGTCCGGGCGGGGCTGCAATCGTTTCAGCCGAAGAAGAACTGCAACGCGTCTTGCCCGTTATCAAACAGCTCGCAAAACTTTCTACTGTCCCAATTTCAATTGACACCACAAAAGCTGAAGTGGCACATGCCGCGCTGGATGCGGGGGCGAGTATCGTCAATGACATTTCCGCACTGCGCTTTGATTTTCATGTGGCTGATGAGGCAGCAAAGGCGGGAGCTGGATTGGTGCTGATGCACTCGCGTGGCACGCCTGCAACTATGCATAAGCTGCCGCCAGTCGCGGACATCTTTCATGAAGTAACGAAAAGCTTGCGCAGCAGCATTGCGATGGCGGAACGCCGCGGCGTTAAGCGCGAATCGATAGTCATCGATCCGGGCATCGGCTTTGGCAAAAGTCAGAAACAGAACATCGAACTAATCGCGAAACTCGATCAGCTTATCGCCGCCTTCCCCGACTTCCCTCTTTTGATTGGAACTTCGCGAAAATCTTTTCTCGGCCGCATCCTTGCTGATGAAGACGGCACGCCCGCGCCTGCCGACCAACGACTCCATGCTTCAATGGCCACCATCACCGCAGCAATCTTGAAAGGCGCGCACATCGTTCGCGTTCACGATGTGAAAGCGGCGGTTGACACAGTTCGCGCGGTCGACTCGCTGAGAAAGTGATAAGCAGATTAGACGCAGCCAGCGAGATACAACAACGAGCTTGATTCGCGCTTGTTTCACCCACCCGCTACCGCGTGGTGGTACTGACCTCACAACGTGTGGGTCTCGTTTTCACACAATCGCAGTGGCACCGACTGTTTCTATGCGCCTAATTCTTGATTCAGTCCCATGAAGTCAGTACCACCACGCGGTAGCGGGTGGGTTCGGATCGCAAAGGCTATCGGCAAAACAGGCGGACAAGTTTGCTCAATCATCAAAAGCCAAACTCTAAAATCAGGAGGAAATGCCCGAACTAAACTGACTGCTTGCAACCATCCCTGCTTGCTTCAACTGTAACTACTGCGAGAGAATCACACATCGATTTGAAGCTTGTCGCAGCGTTCAGTAGCTATTCAAAGTTTTCGCCCATAGTTTTCGCCCATAGATTGTGATGCCAAAATTTCTTCGTCTGTCAGTCTTGTTTGTAACTTTGTTATTCGTTTCCGGCTTTGCTGAATGTTACAAGCCGGTAACGAAAAATCAGCTGCCGGCGCGCATCAAGACCGTTGCCGTGCCTGCCTTTCAGATGGGCCCACAGGCATTGCGTTACAAGATTGGTTCGCGCTTTACCGCAGCGGTGGTTAACGAACTGATTCATCGCGGCCGCGGCTTGCATGTGCAGGGTGAACGCGAAGGCGCCGACGCCGTCATCGAAGGTTACGTCAAGAGCTTTAGTTACGGTGGGGTACTGCTCGACGACAAAGGCCGCGCGCGAATCTTTGAGGTGACCATTGAAGTCGCCGTCACCGTGCGCGACCAGACGGAAAACCGCGTGCTCTATGACAATCAAAACTTTGTCTTTCGCGGCGAATACGAATTCGCAAACGACCCGCGCAATTTCTTCAACGAAGAAGACCCGGCCGTAGAACGCATGGCGCGCAACTTCGCTGAAAGCATCGTCTCTTTGCTGACCAACGCCATTCAAATAAAGAAATGACTTCGCTGACGCGCCCGCAACTCGATGCCTCGCTCAAAGCCGGACGAGTCGAGCCGCTCTACCTGTTAGCCGGTTGCGAAACTTACCTCCGCGAGGCCGCCGCGCGCAAGATCACTGAGACCGCGCTGGCCGGCACCCTGTTGCGCGAGTTCAACGAATCGTCTTTCAGCTTACTTTCCGACAGCGCGACTGCGGCCATCTCGATCGCCCAACAACTACCCATGATGTCCGAGCGCATCGTCGTGCGCATTCGGGACTTTGGCAAACTGCGCGAGGCGGACGAAGAAATCATCATTCGTTATCTGAACGCGCCGTCACCATCGAGCGTGGTGATTTTTATCGCGGATGATTTGGACAAGCGCAAGAAGTTGACCAGGACATTGCTCAGCACCTGTACCGTAATTGACTTCTCTGCAGTTAAGGATGCGGAAGCAAAAGCGTGGGCGCGAAACCGTTTGCAAGACCTGAAAACTTCAGCAGACGATCGCCTGCTCGGTGAGATCATTCGCCTGGTTGGCACTGATTTGCAGACGCTCAATTCGGAACTGGAAAAACTCGCAGCCGCGGCAATCGAGACGCGCACTATCACGATGCAAATGGTTGATGACTTGCTCGGCCATTCGCGCGAGCTGTCGAATTTTGAGCTCGGGGATCAATTGATTGCCGGTGATCGCCCGCGCGCGCTGATGACGCTGCATCATTTGCTGGAAGACAACGTGGCGCCGGTAATGCTGATAGGTTTGATCGCCAGCAACTATCACCGGCTGGCATTGGCGAAGGAGTTAATGAAACACGGTCGGAAAGATGAAGCGAGCCGGCTGGTTTATGGATCCTACGAAAAGAAAGACGCGTTCTTTAATACGCTGCAACGATACGACGCCGCGGGTATTGCGCGCGATATCAAGCTAATCGCGGATGCGGACCTGGCTGTCAAGACTTCGCTGGCTGGCGGCGGACCGAAAGGAGCAAAGTTGCAATTGGAAATGCTGATCTGTGCGCTGGGAAGGAATTAGCCGCGGATTTTCGCGGATAAACGCGGATAAGAAAGAAAACAAGGCAGTAAGCAGAACGAATAACCTGCCGCCTCAATATTCACAATTCGGGATTCACAATTCACGATTCTTCAGATCGCCTTACTTTCAGATCGGCGTTTATCCGCGAAAATCCGCGGCTAATTTTGCTCTCACCTATTCACGATTACCGAGTAAGGCGATAAATCAACAACGCCGCTCGCTTCGTCAACAGCGGCAGTGAGTCTAACTCAACAAACTCACCCGGAGCATGCGCGCCACCACCGCTGGCGCCAATACCGTCCAGCCCGGGAATTAAATGTGAAACAAAAGCAATGTCGCCTGCGCCGCGCTCAGCCGGGTCGAGTGCTGCCATTTCCCCTGCGCCCAAATCCTGACTTACCTGGTCCAATTGCTTTAGCAATTGATAGTTTCCCTCATTGGGCGTCATGGCCGGATAGCGATCTTCGAAAGTAATCTTTGCGCTCGTGCGTGGCAGGCTGTGGGCCACGATGTCGCGCATCTTCGCGCGCGCCGCTTCCTTTTGCTGTTCGCTGATGAAACGCAGATCGCCGGTGATCAGCACCGCGGCCGGGATAACATTTGTCTTGCCGCTGGCAGTGCCATCGGTTCCATTGAGCGCCGCTTGCGTGCCGCCGACGATCACACTCGGATTAAAAGTCAAATACTTTTCCTTGTGCAGCGCTTCGTAAAACTGATCGAGGATGCGCGCGGCTTCGAATATAGCTCCGGCACCGGCGTCGTTGCGAAAGATGCCGGCGGAATGGCCGGTCTGGCCCGTTACCTCCAGGGCCCAATTGCTCGAGCCGCGTCGTCCGACAGTGGCGCGATTGCCGGCGGCTGCTTCAAAACTCAATGCCAGATCCGCTTTCTTTGCGGCTTCAATCATATCTCCGCGGCTGATTTCCAGCGGCCGGCCGGCAGTCTCTTCATCACCAGTCAACATGACGATGATGCGCGTGTCCTTTAACAAGCCCGCGGCGTCAAGCGCTTTCAATGCGTAAAGCAGCACGATATCGCCAGCCTTCATGTCCACGGTGCCGGTGCCAAGAGCTCGATTGCCCTCGCGCTTAAACTTCTCACCACTCAAAACGGTATCGATGTGGCCCAACAAGAGCACACGCTTGCCTTTTGTACCTTTTGTTTGCGCCAGCAAATGGCCGGCGCGTTTCATCTCGGCCGGCATGTCGATCCATCTCGCAGTCATGCCCAGCGACTCGAGCTGACTCTTAAAGACCATACCAACCTGCTTCACGCCAGCGATGTTTTCGGTCGGACTTTTCAGGTTGACCACTTTTTCCAGCAAAGCAACCTGTTCCGACTGATGGGCATCGATGTAACTTGCAATTTTTTGTTCTGCGGGCGACAGCGTCTGCGAGCCTGCACAAACAAAAAGAGATACGATCGTTAACGACGCAAAGGTTATTCGGCAGATTAGTTTGTTCATTTTGTGTTTCCGGGCTTCGCCAATGTAAAGCAAACTGTTAGTTTGCGGTGGCTCGTTACCCACTCAACTTTTATTGGCCGGCGACCAACGCAAACTAACAGTTTGCTTTACGCGAAAGGAATTACGATGATTTTTGGAGACCATTTTCAAGATCCTAAGGCCATGATTCGTATTGCCATGGTGTGTTTCCTGCTCGCCAGCCTCTCGCGTTGGTTCCTGCATCCAGCAACAGGGCGTCTAGGTGACCTGGTTGATGGAGTTACTGGGTTGCTTTACGGTATCTTCATCGCTCTGAGTCTGCTCGCAATTCGGTTGAATGTCCGCCGTAATCGCGGCGATGACAGTCCCTGCTAGCAAGGACTTAAATCTCATACTTACGCTTCCTGCTTTTGCGTCGCCGTTGCCGTTTCGCGCGCGGCGGTGCGCGCGGGCCGCGCGTATTTGTCCAGCCCGAAGCCAAGAAAAATCGTCGCCACAATGAACGCCGCTGAGAAAAACCACGGCGACGAGACCCCCAGCCTATCAAACGCCCAGCCAAAAAATAGCGGCGCGATGATGCGTGAGACACCGCCATACGTTTGCTGCAATCCCATATAAAGACCGCGCTCTCTTTGACTAATAACCCGCGACAGAAGTGCAGTGACACAGGGAAAAGTAAAGGCCGTCCCCAACGGAATCAACGCTACTGCGATTGCCAGCATCCACAGGTTTCGCGACAACGGCATGCCCACCACGCCAGTCGCTAACAGCACCAGGCCCAACCGAGAAAGATTTGCCTCGCCCAGCCAGTCGACGGCCCGTCCCAGCAGCAACACGCGCGCGAAGACCGAGATCGAACCGACGTACATGAAGAAGTAACCAATTGTTTGTTCGGTGACTTGAAAGCGCGCGTTTAAGAAAAGCGCGAGCACTGAAAAACTTCCTTGAAAAGCGCCGATAGCAATCGCATAGATCCAGATAAGACGCGACGAAGGCTCAGTCGCATGCGAGATGACCCGCCAGATAGCCTGCCGCGAAGTCTGAAGTATTTCTCCAGGCTGCGCCTGTTCGTTGAAATCACGCGACTCCTTTAGATAGCGCGCAACAAAGATCATGTTCAGCAGACACAGGGCCGCTGCCATGATGCCCGGCGCGGCATGGCCCATCTCCAGCGTGCGCGCTCCCGGCATCAGGTCGCGTTTGCCTAATGCAAGCGCAAAAGAGCCGAGCACCGGCCCCAGCGCCACCCCAAGATTGGTTGTCGCCGAAAGCCATCCGAGCGCGCGCGCACGATCCTTGGGATCGGTCGAGTCGGCCACGTAAGCCTGAATCACGCCGACGGTGCCGCCGCCTGCTCCCTGCACAATGCGCGAGAGAAACAACAACAGTAACGAGTGAGCAAAACCAAAAATCAGATATGCAATCCCGGCTGCTCCTAACGCAATGAGCAGCGTTGGCCGGCGCCCAACGCGATCGGAAAAGCGGCCCCACATTGGCGCGCTTAAGAGTTGGGCGACGGTGAATGCGGACACGATAAAACCAATAATGATGCCGATGCCAAAGTGCATCCCCAGTAGATCGACTCCCGAGCCGCCCAAACTCTTCACGTAAAACGGCAGCAGCGGAATGATCATCAACAGCCCAAGCATGTCCACAAATGCCGTGGCCATCAGGGTAAAGAGCTTGGCTGGAATCTTTCGCACTTCGCGCCAAAGCACGTAGAGCAGTCCACACGCGATCGCACCCAGCGCTAGCAACACAATTGGAGAATGGAGGGATTGAGCGATGTTCTGTTGGATCAGCATTTCAGGTCGTGGCGTGGAGACAGGTCACTGGTAGCATCGAAGACAGCGGTTTCTAATTGTTCGAGTTTCTGGCTGTTCACACATCATACACCAGAGCCCGTAACTGGCTTAGATCGGATGCTGAACTTACAACGACCCGGTCGCTACCGCTTCCGGTTCTGACTTTGTTTGGCGCTCGCCACATTTCAGCCTCGCAACTTCCTCATTCAATCCTGCCTATCGAAATGCCGGCTTTGCCAAAATTCTTGCATCGTGGGTCGACAAATACAGAACCGGGAGCGGTAGCGACCGGGTCGAACCTGCGATATAGAACTACCACAATGAGCTGCGAATTCCCCAACGAACAGATTCCACTGGGTTACCTAATCACCTTTCGCAGCTATGGCACCTGGCTTCATGGTGATAAGCGTGGCTCCGTTGATCGGTTTCACAAACGCTTTGGTACGCCCCGAATTCCTCACAACGAACAGTGGAAAAAATATAATCGAAATTTACTCAGCCAGTCACCGGTGAAATTGAGTCGTCCCCAGAGAGTAACGATCGAGGAAGCAATTCGCGAGACTTGCAAATTTCGCAAATGGGAGTTTTGGGTAACGAATATAAGAACTAGCCACGTTCACACGGTGGTGTCAGCGCCGTGCAAACCAGAAAAGATCCTTGCCGCTTTCAAAGCGAACGCAACTCAAAAATTGAGGGAAGCGGGATGTTGGAATTCAAGCAAAAGCCCGTGGGTTGAGCGCGGTAAGTAAGAGATATCTGTGGGCCGAACAGGACCTCATCAATGCCATAGCGTACGTAGAGTATGAGCAAGGCGAACCGCTGCCCTGAAATTAGGCTTCCTGGTTGTTTGATGCTGAACTTACAACGACCTTGTCGCTACCGCTTCCGGTTCTGTATTCGTCAACCCACAATGGTGGAATGCTAGACACGGTCGCTTCGACCTGCGTTGCAAGAGTTTTGTTTAAGGAGGCTGGAACGCGGATCATTGCTCACACAAATACGGAACCGGGAGCGGTAGCGGTAGCGACCTGGTCACATTCAACGCGGAAATTTGTTGACCCACAATAGTGAGTTGTAGGCCCGGTCGCTACCGCTCCCGGTTCCGTATTAGTCGACCCACAATGTCATTGACTCGGTGACTAGCTAAGTGCAGAACCCGATGCGCTAGCGACCGGGTAAAACCTGCAACATAAAAGCAGGTCAATGACTGGCGAATTCCACGAAGCACACCTGTGGTTACCCATTCAAAAGCGCAGGGACAAACAGCTCAACCCGCCATCCATTTTTTGAAACTCGCTCATCTCGAGTGTGATCGTTTCATAGCCGAGGTCTCGCAACTTTCCTGTAAAGGCAGGATAGCCGGCGGCCACCAACACCTGATTGTTGACCCTGACACAGTTGGCCGCATACTGTTCGCCGGAACTCACGACAACCAGGTCGTAACCGGCAAACTCGGCGCGGCCAGCCAATGATTCAGCTACCACCAAACGATTATCACCCAAGTACGCGAGTCCGCTTTTCAAGTGCAGCAAACCGCTTTCGTCTCGGATATCCACCGAACTGCAGGGATGACCAAGTGGCTCGAGCAATTCGGCCAACTGTTGCGCGCCTGCTTCGTTTGTTCGTTCAGAAATGCCGATGAAGAAATTCCTGCCTGTTTCACACACGTCGCCGCCGTCCACAGTTCCTGGGGGTTCAATGGACATGAAAGCCGGAAAGAAATCGGCGAGCGTGTTGCGTATGCTCTCTATTTCGCCGCGCCGGCTGGACGCACCGGGCTGCGCGAGCACGGCGCAACGATTAGTGACTATCGCCGTGTCTTCAACGAAAGTGGAGTCCGGATAATCCGGATCGGGCGCCAGCCTGGTTAGGGTCAAGCCGCATCGGGTCAAGGCAGCGCAATAAGCTTCATGCTGTTTGCACGCGCGTTTGTAATCGGGAGCGCCGAGCCCGGACGTGGTTAGACCTTGAGAAAAGTTTGGCGCCGGAGGACGTGCGATGGCTTTCGTGAACATTGCGAGAGATCGTAGCGCACAAGCTCTTTACCCGTCACCGTGGACAGCGCACCGCTCACCGCCTTCTGCTTTCTGCCTTCTGCATTCGTCTTCTCTGATCCGCGTTTATCCGCGCAAATCTGCGGCTGATTAATCTGTTGCTTAACTCAAGACCCGTCCCCCTGGTCACCGCTCTTCCTATTTACGCTTCACGATTTACGATTTACGATTGGTCCCATGAAACTAACAGGATTCTTACTAGCAGAGCTGGACCGAGAGGTGGAGCGCTCGCGCTACGCATTGGAGCAGGTGCCTGAGGGCAAGTATGACTGGAAGCCGCACGAGAAGTCGATGATCCTCGGCTATCTGGCAAACATGGTGGCGACGATTCCGATGTGGATAACCATGCAGATCAATCAGGACGAGCTGGACGTAGCGCCAGCGCCTGGTGAGTCGAAGATGGAACAAAAGCGGATTGACACAAGCGCCGAGTTAGTTGCGGCCCTCGACAAGTCTGCGGCCGGCGCGCGTTCCGCTTTTGAGCAGACGACCGACGAGCACTTGGAAACTAACTGGCGTTTACTCGCCCGCGGAAATGTTGTTATGGAAGCGCCGCGCTACCAGATGATTCAGGACACCATCAATCATTGGGCGCATCATCGCGGTCAGATGACCGTCTACCTGCGTTTGCTGGGTGCAAAGGTCCCTGCCATCTATGGACCATCCGCCGACGACAATCAGTTTCGGTAGGATTGAATCCGCAGATTACTGCCCCCGATTAGCCTACGGTTGAGTGGGACTCAGAATTTCATCCGGATGATCAGGATTGCGATAGCCGCCAACGGTGCCATCGTACCTTTCCAAAGGCATGTTGTAGTATTGGCCGGTTGTTGGTGAGACCATGCGCTCGTAGCCCATCATGCCTTCACGCTGGGCCTTGGAGATGCGATCCTGCGAAAGATTTTTCTGCTCCCATGATTCCATCAGGCCGGAATTATCCAGCGGATGGTTGCGCACGGGAATGAGCTGGTCCTGGTATGCAATCTTTCCCGGATCGATCGCCGCCACGCTCTGCGGCAACAACGGAAGCCATGTTTTGGCTTGATCAAATTCATTCTCTGGCGACGAAAACGACTGCAAGATTACCGAGTATCCGCCATACGCATTGAGTATTCCGCAGGTGCTGTCGGCATGCTGCGAGACGCCTTTCGCATCATTGAAAGTCAGTTCAAATTCCTGAATCTCCCAGTTGACTCCCGGATATCCAGACGGCGCCGGTGGCAGATCGTGGGCGCTCACCTGATTAATGTCATTAGCTCCAAGTTTGCCCATTAGGTTAGTTAGGAAATCCCAGGGGGTCGTCTGTCCCGGATTTCCGGTAAGCAGCACCGCGCTGGCTGCTAACTTACCATCCGGTGAAATCATGTCAACGCCGTTGCCGGTCTCACTTCCCCGCCAGTTAGCCGGCATGGCCCAGGTAAAAAACTGGCCGCGCTGAACAGCCAACGGCGGACGAGTAAACCCGACGTTGTTCGTTTGAGGCGCAGATGGTTCTTCCTGGCGCTGATTATTGGAGCTCGATGAGTTGGGGTTTGACGAACTAGATCGTCCAGCAGGTGAATTGAATGAAAGCAATTTGCAGCAGGCACTAGAAAAAAATGCTAAGAAGATAAGCAACGCGACGCGAAGGGTCAGGGTAGTCATTGAGTAAGTCCTTTCTGGCGAGCTAGCGATGCGACTTGTTAAGAGACTTAAATCATGAATCGCAAATAGAAAAGGCTAAGAAGGAAAGAGCCTAGACCTCGGCTTTGGGTTCCTTCTGTTCCCCAGGTTCGTTTGCTTGCAATCCGCCGACGGCGATGTAGGTAACAGTATCCCAGGCATTGTGAATACCGATGAATAGCAGCAGAAGGGCCGTCGCACCAACCACGAAAAGAACTTTATACGGATTGCTTCGCAGCAGGGTTGCTGAGATAAGTATTAACGCATAAGCGATCAGTGGCAGTATTGCATGCCAAAGCCAATCTTCGAACACCGGACGGTAGCCGGTTTGGCTGCGCGCCCGCAAGACAACTATCACGCCATAGATCACACCTCCAAGTCCCAACGCGCCGACGGCAAGACTAACCGCCGACAGTCCCTGCCAGGGAGCGCTCAGGATGGCGCAGAGCAGCAGCACGGCGCAAAAATGCACTATTGTTGGAGTGCCGAAGGCGTCAATCTGGCGCGCACTGGCCTCTGCGCGTGACTCAGCAATCAGGGCGATCACCACAAACTGCAATCCCGTCAGCGCTGCCCCCGAAGAACCAACGATGACATAAAAAGTTTCCCAGAGGGCGAGTGGCGAGTGTGCGGTTTCCATAGGCGTATCCTAAATCGTGAATCGTGAATCGTAAATAGATAAGAGGGGTGATTCGTAAACCGTGAAAGCATTACTAAGGCGCTAAGGCTCAACACCAGTAAAGCGGTAGCGGTACAGTCGGCCTTGTGGAATGACGAATACAGAACCAGGAGCGGTAGCGACCGGGTCAAACGAACGGCAAGCTCGAGTGTTGATTCGGCTAAACCCGGTCGCTACCGCTCCTGGTTCTGACTTTGTGTGGTCCGACGGCTCTTTTGTAATTTTTGCACCCTCGTTGCCAGGCGCGCGTCGCCCATCTTCTCGACCACCGATGCAAACGATGTTGTTGGCCCAGTCCAGCGCAACTTGTCGACGTTGCTAAACAACGGCGCGTCGGTGCGTAGCGTGGCGAGATTCTTGAACAGTAAGGCGCGCTCGCGGTTGCTCAACTCGCGACCGCTGCGCTTAACTTTATTTTGTTCAGGGCTGGTGCTCGCGTCCTTACTCGCGAGTACTCCGGCAGGAAACTGCTCGATGTGGCCGTAGCGGTTGATGAGTGTGGCAGATGTCTTTGGCCCCAAGCCTGCAATTCCCGGATAGCCGTCCGCGCTGTCGCCCACCAAGGCGAGGTAGTCGGCGATGAACTCGGGCGCGACACCAAACTTGGCGCGGATGGCGTGTTCATCGCGAATTTCATTCTTTCTGCGATCGATTTGTACCACACGATCGCCGACTACACATTGCGCCAGGTCTTTGTCCGGCGTCCAGATGCAAACCTTCTCAACGCGCTTATCTTTCGCAGCGAGATGTGCTGCCGATGCCAGCGCATCGTCAGCTTCTAACTCGATCATGGGCCACACGGCAACGCCCATCGCCGCGAGTGCTTCTTCGAGTGGATGAAACTGGGCGAGCAGGACCCGTTCAATTCCGGCGCCCGTCTTGTAACCCGGCCAAAGGCTGTTGCGAAACGATTCGATGACGTGATCGGTGGCAACGCCGAGGTGCGTCGCGCCGTCTTCAATCATCTTGGCGACAGTGTTGAGCACGCCTGACACAGCGCCGAAAGGCGGATCAGTTTTTTTGAAGCGGCGAATGCCGTAAAAATGGCGAAAGAGTTCGTAGGTGCCGTCGATGAGATGAACGATCATGGAGCCAGAGGTCAGAGGTCAGAAGTCAGAAGTCAGAAGTCAGAAGTCAGAAGTCAGAAGTCAGAAGTCAGAAGTCAGCAAAGCATGAACCTTTTTCCGTGTCTTCACAATACAATT
>Ga0137362_10002646_pt1 | contig 11726 bp, 10 predicted proteins | sample MadtaG_2_FD_104801 | JGI IMG/M metagenome (GOLD analysis project Ga0137362, IMG submission 104801) | Vadose zone soil microbial communities from Angelo Coast Range Reserve, California, USA - Mad1_100_16 metaG | ecosystem: Environmental > Terrestrial > Soil > Vadose zone | place: USA: California... | reverse complement strand
CGGGGGCTTGGCGCCAGCGCCTGCATCGCCTTTCACGATATCTGACATGACGAGATTTTGAGACAAGAGAGCCGATAGTGGTGGAATGGGTGTGGGGCTTGAAGAGGGACACGACGAGACGGGAGTGAGAGAGGAGGGTATTGTTGGACGAAGAGGGACTGTGAGGGAAAGGTGATGCATTTGTAGGAGAGATTGCGGCAGGAAGACACAGTCTGTTGTTTCAGCGGTTGGCCACCAGCCACAACGTGTTATTGTGGAGGCAGCCGCAGGAAAGCGGGAGGACGAGGAGAAAGGAGGACGTGGATGGAAAGAAAGAAAGGTCAGAATAAGTGGACCGTGAATGGGGATGACCCGAACAGGGCTTTGGCCGGGCCGGGGACAATAGACGATCCGGCTGTTTGGCTCGTGGGTGGATATACAGGTATCCACAGAGATCCATATCCATAAACACACCCTCGCAACACACACTTCTCTCCGACCTTCCCCACGTTGTCGCGGAATTAAAACCTAATACTTCGCCATTGCATTGTTCGCACTTTTTGGTCAAAGGCAAACCTGCGCCTCGTGCACCTCTTGCCGATTTGGTTCCTGGTCCGCGGGCCTTCAATTTTATCTCATATAGCTTCGCTGCCAAAGTCATAACCCCTCCATTACATGTACAATAGAACGGTCGAGCCGACCTCGCGTGCAAGTGATGAACTACTGTAGTCCAGCACTGTATCGACCGTATACGTGATAAATATAAATCCATGTTGCACAACAATGTACAAGTTAAAAATTCGTCAAAGTCTCATCACGATGATCATGATCACCTCCGCAGCAACGCCTTGCGTGCCTCCTCTCCAGCCCTCCGCACGGATGTCCTCGTCATCGTACCCGTGGCCGTAGCCTCATTACCTCTTCCGCCTACGGCGACGCTCCCCGCGGCCTTCGCGCTATTCGCTGCCGCCGCCACACGCAAAAGATTAGCGCCGCTCGGCCGTTTCAATCGGGTAATAGTCGCGCTACTACCACTGTTAACCCGTGACACCATCTCCACTTCCATCCCCATCGCCACCCCCACGCCGCCACCACGCTCACGCTCAAAGCGCCGCAGGAATGGGCTTGGCAGGTTCTCTTCGTCATGCAAGTCATATTTCGGCGTGGCCGGCGGCGCCCACGGTGTGGTGTCATCAGGGGTAACAGTTCCAGAAGTCCCGGAAGATGATGATGCAGATGACGATGACGATGACGATACAGATGACGAGGAGGAAAACGAGGGAGGAACAGCACTTGTTGTTATTGCGTCTAGGTCTGGGGTATCGGTCGCTGTTGCTTCGACTCGCTTCGCGTGGGATCGGGAAGAAACGGATGGTCGTCGGAGACGGCTAGGCCGCCGGGCGGGGGGAGCGGGAGCCGTGCGTGAAGGCACGGGGGCAGTTGTAGCTTGGGATTGCGCCTTTGTCGACGCACTGAGGGATTTGTACTTCGAGGGGGACCTCTGCACCGAATTAGCTCGCGTCGATATCCGTCCGGGCGCAGACCCCTCTGTTTTCGTCTGGGTTTTGGTGGTTTCAGCGTCGGGCCTCCGCTTCGAAGGTGATCTTCTTGTCGGGGTCGACCCAGTTATCCGAACATCAGCCTGGAAGCTAATACTCTCCTCCTCGTCTGCCTTATCAAAATCGAATATCTTTGCAAAGCCGAGGCTGCTGTTACCTATCTTAGGCGTATCGACAAAGATATCCACAAGCTTGTTGCTAGGCATTGGCGTCGCAAGCGGCTCTCCAGTCTCGGTGAGTATGACGCCTTTCATGGCTGACGCAAGGGGGAACGCTGGTGGTCCCATGTGATCAGCCGGTGTCTCCAAGTGACGCCGAGTGGCGCGTGTTGGAGAGGTCATCTTGGGGCGGGGTGTGTTTTGTGGGCCAGTGGTTAGTTGCGCAAGTGGTGCCAGGATGTTCTTCACCTTTTCCAGTGGCGTCTTGTCTTTCTTCTGTCCTGTGCAGGGATGTCAGACACAGGAATCTGAACGGGTGGCGCGAATGATGCGTACCTTTCTGCTGGCTTCCTTCGATGGCGCGCGCCTTCTCTTCAATCTCCTCTTTCATTCGCTGTAGCTTGTCCTGCTCTATACGCCAACGCTCCTCCAACTCTGCCTGGTGCGCGAGTGGTGCCAGGATGTTCTTCACTTCTTCCAGTGGCGTCTTGTCTTTCTTCTGTCCTGTGCGGGACGTCAGAGCCGGGGATCTGAACGTGGTGCAAATGATGCATACCTTTCTGCTGGCTTTCTTCGATGGCACGCGCCTTCTCTTCGATATCCTCTTTCATTCGTTGTAGCTTGTCCTGCTCTAGACGCCAACGCTCCTCCAACTCTGCCTGGCATGCTGCCCGTACCGTGGCCTCATGGCTCTGCCACGCCTGAAGCAGTTCTGCCTCCCGCACACGCACAGCCTCCATAATCTCTTCTTCTCGCTGCTGGACCCGCGATTCGACCACTTTTTCATATTCAAGCACTGCGTCACGCAGTTCTGCTTCACGTCTGGTGACTGCCTCTTGTACCAGACTCGCAACGGACCCAGTGACTTCGTTCAGTCGAGTCTGAAGAGCCAAAATCTCGCCGTCCTTGTGCGAGATTGCCGCATTTTGTGCCGCCTCGTGCGCAGCGAAAGCTGATTCCCGCGCAATAAGCTCTCTCTCACGGTCAATGAGTGTTGCTTTGTGTGCCTTCACGCTCTCTAGCCTACGAAAGACGTCAGATGAAACTTCCCGAGGAAACCAACGATACTTACTGCTTTTGCGTCTCGAAAACCTTATGGGCGAATTCAAGCCGCTCGTTCTGCAGTAACTGAGCTGCTGACGGACGCATCGAAGGCTATTTTACGTTCGGTCACTGATTACAGCAGATACAGCGTTCCGCCCGCTCACATTCAGGTTCAGCATTGACTTGATCACGCTTGAAAGTGCTTGACTGTATCCTCGGGGCAATGGGGGGATGCGACCATTACTTCCCGAGCATTAAGTTTTTCAAGGGGCTCAATCACATAGAGACACATACCGAACTGCCATACTCAGCTCAGAATGCGTCTTGGCTTCATGGAAAGGAGGTTTATGCGCGCATAATTCGTAGATAAGGCATCCCAACGACCAAATATCTGATTTCGAGTCGTACGCCTTCTCTTGCATTAGCTCTGGTGACATGTAATATGGTGTCTGCATGATGGCTAGTCAGGCGAGAGCGATTAGAAGCGAAACAGGGGTCGCATACGCCGACATAGGTATTTGCAAGACTTGCTTGCGTCAGTACTTTGGATAAGCCAAAGTCTCCAAGTTTTACCGAGTTGCTTTCATCGAGGAACACTACGGCACTACGCGTTTAATTAGGAGGCCAGACAATATGACGCTGAACGCACCATTGTCGGGTTTTAAGTCTCTGTGCAGGATTGGAGCCCTTCGCTCCTTACCCTCCCCGTCACCACCCGAGATACCAGACCTTGTATTGCCATTTGGGTGGTGGCAATAATGCAATGCCAGGAGGATTTGCATAAAGTAGTGCCAGACAGTCTCCTCCGGTATAAGCCAGTTATTCTTTTGTGCTTGCTTAATGACAGACGACAAGTCTCCGCCTCCACAAAATTCCATAAGAATATACAGCATGCCTGCGTCGCGATCAACGTAGCGGTCGTGATATTGCACAATATGTGCATGGTTGAGATCTTTCAGGATATTGCTGGCGGTGGCGTCAGGACAGGTTTTTCCCACTAGAGCACAAAATGAATATAGACAAACACTTCTGCGACAACCTGCTTGCGATCACGTTCGTTCATGCGTTCAAAATCGATTTCTTTTCGAGCCAAGATCTATGATGTGTTTCAAGGGGCCGCAGAATTTTCTAGCAGAAAAAGAAAACTCACGACCCCATCTTGTTTCCTCCTGACTTTTCGAATGATTCCAAACGACCCGTTTCCGATGACGTCGAGAGATTCATAGAGATCCAAGAAGGAAGACGTGCTGGACATCACTGGGGCTCGAGGAGAATAAATTGAAACGTCCTAAAGGTTGCAAGTCCTATAAGGCTATGCTGGCCGATAGTCTAGAGTCGGTACCAGTCTCAATGCTATGGTTGGCGGTATCGCCCAAGTCTCAAATGAAATCCGTGTTCATTACAGATCACGTGTTCGTGTTCCGATTTCACGTGACTTTAGTGACAGTGGCCGTGACTAACGTGACTCACCACCTGCTTGATGACAAACTTGTGCTGACTTGTGCTGACTTGCTGTGTTGGCTTGTAGTGCCCTACCTATTCAACTGCTGATTCAACTTCCCGGTCAGTCCCTGAACCCGACTCGGGGAGTAGGAACAGAAACCATTGAACTCCGAATCGTTTCTGAGCTTATCTGACAGTTCAAGTGTTTGTTAACTTGAACGCCCCGAGGACCGAGGGACCCCAGTCGCTGCGTCGTGCAGCTGCATCGGCGATGTTCCTCATGCCCACCGGGCCGGCGCATTCATACCATCAACCGGGCCCCGCCGATATCTGGCTTACGGAGGCCAATTCAGTTGGCTCTAGCACATTGGAAAGCGAGAAGGGTGTGTAGACGCCCAACGCCTCCGAGTCGGCCTCGTTTTACTCTCACTCAGATAGCCGAACGAGTAAGCCGTCAACCGCGCATATTGTAAAAGGTGAGACCTCGTCGGTACTGTGTCAGGTTGTTCACTTCACTCTGTTGTCACTACAGTCGACTCTCACATAAGGCACATTTGACGAGCTGCCCAGAGTCCCGCACTAAATAATTGTTACGGATTCTTGTAGACCTTTTGGTCTATTTGTAGAATCCCCCTATCCGGACACACTCCCTTGAGCGGTTTTGGCATGCTCCGGAGTAAGGCATACCTACTCCGGATGCCAAAACCGTTATGCCTTATACGAGGATCGACTGTACACGGTATGAAGTCATGTTAGGTTACTCCACATAGTGTTTGAACTTTCATTTGGCTTCCGTTTCACCTCGACAATCAATCTACTACTGCCGCTGCCGGCGGTGTTTCATTATTAACCATCAATCACCTTTGCCTCCCGTTTGGTCACGATGACGCTGAACTGTATCCGTCGAGTAAATCTACCGAGCCTAAATAAACGAATGACATTTTTTGCCTTCTGTTCCTAGATGCGCACTAGATATTGTCCCTACGGATGCGATCCGAACCCACCCGAACTGAGCGTTCGACTCGTGGGTCTGTTTTTCTGCCTTGAAGGAATGGCAGGCATTGTCCACAAAGGGTGATGTGATGATTTGCAATCCACAGTATCTAGTCTACGAATAGAAGCTTCAAAAGAGTTGCGCAATAGAGCACCCGAGTCGAAGGCCATGGGAATATGAACAACAGCTGGAACTCAATGGAACAAACGGTCAGCGTGGCAGCCGTAAATTGCGACCGTACGAATATTTGTGGCGTGGGCGATGACGATGATACGTACATCATTGCGCGTGGCTCTTCGAGTCTTTTGGATCAAGTTCCAAGGCCCCGTTCCCATGCTGTTCTCGGTGATGGAGGAGCCACCGCGAGACGACGTCAAGGCGAGATCTATGTCGCACCGCCAATCAGGGCGGATATAAAGTCCGAGTCGCAGAACAAACCGGCAGACACTGGAATTCAAAGTTACGGTGGCGCAACAAATCACAGACTTGTTTCACTTTTACAATACGTATACAGTATACATCCACCTCTACAATGCGCCCGCTGGCACCCGAGGTTGCATAGCATTGTATGACCCAACCGTTCGCTCCACGACAGCCGGCGGCATCGTACATCGCTCAGTATGGAAACATAATTGTAAGACAGACAAAAAAGACACTGTACAATACACGATCTACGGCGAAGCGATACTGCAAGGGTACTCCTCGGTACAGTACGTGTCGCGAAGTGCAAGGAGACTGGTATACTGTATAGATACACTTGAGGGCTTAAGGGGGACGGACGATATGAGAGTTTCCAAGGTGGGGGGGAGCATAGCAACGGAGTAACCATCAAATTCCTGCACATTCTTGTTGTAGACGCCCTAGGTAATAACCTGTCAAGCGGAGTGGACACGTGAGCTGCAACGAAACATGATTGCCAATCCCAAGACTAACTCATCAATCCGCACCGCAATGCGGGCACGGCCATCACGGACTGAATCTGTTCTAGCGCGCCACGGAGCTCCCCATCACGCTGTTCGGGTGAGGTGGTTGGTTCGGCCACGATGCATCGCCGCGCGACAATCTCGTTGATGATGACACGACCACTAGCAGCCCAAAGCGACTGCCGACATGTCAGAAACACGTTCTGTTCACAAAATGGAGTACGGAACGAAAGGGCGACTAAGACTTACGCCTAGCATCGGACTAGTGAAGGTGTATCCCTGCACGTGTGCAGCCTGATTAGCACGCGCGATCGCCATCGCAGCGGTCAAGCATTTGGCTCGGGAACCCGTGTTCTGTGACGAAAACGTGGCGTGTAGCTGGATAGTCGCACCATTGGAGAGGCAATACGCGAGGTGTACGAGTGGGACGTTCTGACTCAAGACTCTATCGATGGGGGTTAGTTGTGTTTTGAATTCATCGATGCGTTGGTCGACGGCCACAAAGTCGGAATAGAATGATCCAATGTTTTGAATTTCTTCCGAACGATCAGCCCGCCATCTCACTGGTAAACGACAAAGAAGCATTGCTGCACCTGGTCTCCACGTCGCTGCGAGACGAGCTGCGCGTTCGAAGAGTGCTGCAGCCTTACTCAGCTGGGTCAATGGGTTGTGATTCTCCCATGGCCACCCGTTGTTCATGCCGCTGAAGAAACTACGTACGGTCCCGCTCGTACGCAGATTCGGGTATATCTGTCCCTGAAATTGGAAGAATATTAACAACTTCCAACATGTACGCTGGCGCTGAAAGCACCCACACGTTCATACGTCTCCATTTCCAGTGGCCATGGCGTGTCGATCTGCATTCCAGGTGCATCCATATCCGAAATCACCAAAGGTGGACCGAACATGACCGACAAACATCGATCCATAAAAAAAACTGCCCAAAAGGCATTGATGCGCTCCCCCTCTTCTATCTGATCTCGCGGCTCCTGTAGGGTGAGGTCGATCCGATCGATAAAGCTCGTGTAGGCGGGAATGGGCTGTGCCGTCCGGATCTTGTGTAACCCGCTTGCCACGGCAAGGGATGAGGCAGAATGAGCCTCATGGAGTGCGGCGGCGAAGTGACCAATACTGAAGAGGTAGTCAAGGAGTAGAATCTTTGTCTGGATCACTTGCAAAATTTGATGCGATGGCGTAGTAGAAACCGCACTTCCTAGTTGAGAAGCGACACGAGAGGCAAGAATGGGCTCGTGATGACGAAGGTCGTTGTTCTTGGTAATAAGTATGCCCCAAAGGTAGACCACATTGACAAGAGCTGGGATGGGGCGACTGGGATTTCCCCGGGGGAGAGATATGGAGTGGCGAAAGCGAACGTGGTGAAGGAAGAAATGGAGAGCAGGGGCGCATTCAAAGAATGCATCAACGCTTCCATAGCCAGAATGAATTGAAATGGAGAGGTGATTCGAGTTATTACATCACTTACAGTTCTTGTGCAATATGAGCCGGTGGCTCGTCCGAAGTCATCCATGCCACCGAAGTAGAAGAGAGGGGTGTTGAGACGGCCGAGCCTATTTGATCTGAATATCAATCCGATAAAGGAGTTTCAGACGTACCGATGGGGGGGCTTGAAGAGGCGGAAGAGTGCGAGCTATGCGAAAACCCCGTCGAGGAAATTACCAGGGGCGGAGGTAACTCAGAATGTCCGGGGATGGGAGACTGTTGAGTCTGGTAGAAGGTGGAATGAGGGTCGTGTAGCATCACTGAGGAAGGGGCACTATCGGGGTGCTCTAGTTCATGTATTCGAGTTTCAAGCTGCGCGATGGTATCCTCCAGCATTTGGGTACGCGTTCGATTTTGACCATCGGAGTACTCGCAGTCATCTGGACGATTGGCTCTACTGCACGGTCCGCACACTGGGCGGATACCGTCGCATTTCTATAAAAGGAAAAGGGGCGTGTCAGAAGGAGTTGCAAATAGTGTGGGACAGAAGATGAGATGGACCATCTTGCGACGCCTATATGGAAGATCCCCCCATCAGGTGAGAAGCTCGCACGACATTGCATCGGAGTGACGGACCTGCAGTTCAAACATGCTTTGCCACGTTGGAGGGCACTGGAAGAACCCGCCCGAGGAGATTGAGTAGCGTCCATGTTGTATTAGAAGAGACTTGTGGATTCTGAGGGAGTGGGTTGAGTGTGAAATCATTCTTATATATCGAGGCTGACGAGTTGAACATGGGCTATGTATGAGCAACGTTACGTTCCTTTGGCTGCGGGCTGTACGGGGCTTGGAGGATCTGCGTCAGAGAGATTGACGAGTGGAGTCCCCCCTCGGCCACGGAGCCAATCTGACATTGAAGGAACACAGTGCAAAGTTACCTCCCGCATGGCGGCCCCATCTGGCGGCCCCATTCTGCAGCCGGTCGGCTATTTCCTCCTTTCCTGGAGTGTATTTGATATAGTGGATAGATCACAAAGGATCGTAGCAGACGACGCGAGGCGGCCAGAGAAACACGCGCCCGAGGCGGTTTTCTGATTGCATGTCGAGGGTCGGGTAGAACGGTCAAAGACCGAAATGACGAGAGGTGCCTGGGGGTCTACTAAATCAGGGAGTTCTCTCATCAAGCCCGATGATGCCCGGGTCACTTACTATATACTTTCTGAACAGACCCACATCCCCAAAATCCAATTGAGATGAGGGAGGCGTACAGCAATGTCAGCAAGTATGGTTGATGTTCTCGGTTGCGTGAGCAGCCTGACCCCACTATCACGGTTTTGGTTGCCTGTTCACATTGCGAGTCATAGTCAAAGTTTCACATATGTCTTCCGGAAGTTTTGTCCAAAGATATACGTCTGGATTTTCATTGAACGAAACAAGTGCTTGATAAGAAACAAAAGTTTGAAGAATGATGAGACACACTGAGCCAGCATTTCGGGGGCCACGGCAAGCGATCACAAGCCAGGAAAGGGCCATCTTGACAGAAAAAGGAAATGGTTAGACAGGCATGGCCCCCAGACAGTACAGGCTTAGTACACTAGAAACTAAAATGTACATTCCCCTTGCCCAGCGTGCCTAGGGCGTCAAACTAGGGTGCCGATAGCAGACGCGCGCGGCATATCGCGGATTTTTCTCCCCGACTCCGAAGTCCGAACTTGTGCGTCGTAATTAATTATTACAGTAATGTGGTAGAAGGAAGTGCAGGGCCGAAGTGCAGGGCCAATGTCGCGGTCATTCGTAGCGTCCTTGAACCGCCTCACCTGCTCCAAGCCTGCACTGGAGTAAAACGCAAGGAGGTTGCGTTGTTCCGTGTTCATCCCATCCGAGGCGCAGCATTCAGTTACCAGTTAGCTGAGTCAATCATGGCGCTTCTTTGGTGTACCACATAATTTCATAGTCATCTTGTTCATTCGCCATGTTCATCGTGCCGTTCATGCTGTGACCATTGGTTGATGGGGATGGAGATATTCCGCGTGTATTTCACAGTGCCTGCAATAGAAAGATCCGTCAGCACTTGCGTCGCTAGAGTCAAGCCCCCGACATGAAAAGAGATGAGATACATGGTCCGGTGAGCTGTGTTCAGGGGGGGTGGAGATGTTTGAACGAGTCTTCGGGTTTGTTTCAGGAGTGCTGCGCAACACGCAGCCCGGGGTGGAGGTGGATCTAGGTTGAGAGCTTCTGGCAGTGCACAATCGGTACGGTGACGGACAGCATGGTCCTGTTGCAAGATATTTATAAAGTGTCGAGTTCTGGTAAAGCTGCTCAATTGTATGTCAAGGAGATAGCTCCTTTGAGACCGGTCCTCAAAGCAAGGGGGCCTACAATTGGTGGAAATTTTCAGCTTGTCCGGCGAGAGGACTTCGAGGCAGAGGGAGAAACCGGGGGATGGGGGATGAAAAAATTCCAAGGGTGGCCCCTCTGCGCAGCGGTTTACAACGTGGTGACGGACTCTGCCAGGGACCTGGTCCTTAGAAAAAAAATGAGACTAGGGAAATGACGAAAAAAGAAGGCATGCCCACCGCATCGTGTAACGGACACAGTATAGTGTACAAACCGCGTGTAGAAGAAACACGGCCTTTCTGCTGGTCCCATGACAGTGGGTCTAACAAAACTCAAATAAATTGAAAGAACGGAAGGGGGACGTCAAGCTCGGGTAACTTACCCTGAAGTCGTCATGGGGTCCCGACCACGAGTCAGTGGAACCGTGAAGAGTAATAGACGCAGAGACAGGGGAGCTGATCGGCCACCTACGGCGACGGTGCATTGGGAGATAAGAGTCTTGCGCATGCAACGGGGTTTCCTCAAAGAAACGATAGCAACGTACGCATTTCTCCGGTGAAAATCCTTTTTTGTTTTATTTTGTCCGATTCAAGAGCATTCCGGCTTCCCCCTCTCCCACAAGTGGGCATCAAAAACGGGGTGCTGTCCAATTGACTGTATGGAAAAAAAAAGGCTGAGATGGGGCATCTATGCCGAGAGTTGAGCGGCTCAGAGAGATAGCTGACATGAGACGAACGTATGTTTGACGTGCAGGTGTCCGTAACGCGTCTCTTACGAGAGTCCACACGTTAGCGGATGCGGATCTATGCTTCCATTGGTGAGAAGAGGTAAAACATTTTGTAATTCGTTTCAGGGCTTCCAGCATGGGCATGTAGAAACGGGCATGTAGAAACGAAGGAGGGACGTTTTGTTGGCCGACGCGAGGCGTGGAATGAACGATCGGTCTTGAACGGCCTCAAACCAATATTTTTTTCGTTTCGGCTTCCTGCATGTTGCAGTCACAAGGCGCGTGCCCACTAAATTAAATCTAGCTCCCTTTGGAGCTAAACTTCGGAAAGTAACTTGCCTGCCCTATAGAAGCAGCTCGCGGAATGTCTACCATATATGCTCAATCAATAGCGGACAAGATAAAGCTCACGACAAGGGAGGGTCATACGAAATTCCAGGGGCGGATACGCGAGTGTTATACCGGTTCTGGAACAACCATATTGTGGATTGATACGCAACTCACATTAGGACGAAGAGTCGAGGCAGATCATCGCTAACACGACCTGGACATCATGCAGACTGAAATGCTGAATCCACACTGTCAGCTATCCATCACGCAAAGAGTGAACAGTAGGATAACATGAACTAATGCAGGCACGTGATTCTCGAAAATATGACGATACATTTGTATTACCAAGACAACGTTTTCCCATGAAAGCCTCTAGACATCTCGAATCAAATTTCGACTCGGACGAAGATTCGAAAAAGTACTACCTCCATTTCCCCAGTTTAAACGCTCATCTTCATTGCAATAGCCGGATGAGGATCGTATCCTTCTATGATGAGATCGTCGTAAGTGAAATCTTCTATATCAGTGATGTCGCGCATCCAGCGGAGGGTCGGGAAAACGCGCGGCTGGCGGGTAAGTTGTACCTTGAGTGCGTCAACATGATCTTTGTAAATGTGCGCATCCCCAAGTTGAATGATTAATTCGTGGGGCACAGTGTCTGTGACCCGCGCGATCATGTGGGTGAGCAGGGCGTAAGAACCGATGTTAAAGGGAATTCCGAGTCCAAGGTCCGCGGAGCGTTGATACATGAGGCAAGATAATCGCCGCGGCGCGCCGTCACTCGGTAGGTGG
>Ga0137362_10002645_pt1 | contig 11730 bp, 15 predicted proteins | sample MadtaG_2_FD_104801 | JGI IMG/M metagenome (GOLD analysis project Ga0137362, IMG submission 104801) | Vadose zone soil microbial communities from Angelo Coast Range Reserve, California, USA - Mad1_100_16 metaG | ecosystem: Environmental > Terrestrial > Soil > Vadose zone | place: USA: California... | reverse complement strand
TGAGGGCCAATGTGTTGCTCTGCTGACCGGTGGGATAGCTTATCGGAAGTATATTCAGTGCATTGTCATCACTGGCAAGCGCCGGCAGTGGAGGATCCGTACCGAATGTTTCCGTAAGAGTTGAGCCAATACTGACGAGTGACATCGAGCACCTGCTGGCCATAAAATCCTGCTGGCCTGGAACATGGTTTCAGCATGTCATCGAGGACGCATCGCTTTGCACGCACTCGTTGAGGGGGGCAATGACTGAGACAACCTGAGATAGATATCTGAACTGAAACGCCAAACTTTTTATAATTGCATTCGTGCGGTCGACATTGACTTGATTTGTCTGCCACTGGGGGAACGACATCCTATGACCAGAGTTGTCAAAGCTGGATTATTGAAAAACCGTGAGAATGGACGATCAGGGAGAAAGAAACACGTTCATCTCACCCATTTTGACTTCCAGGGGCACCATGGAGATCGACGATGACTTTGAGATTGTATATCGCTGCCCAAGCGATGGCCTTAAGGAGGTAGGCATTTTGTCCTGAGATGTACGGTTCACCAGGAGCCACATCATAGGCCCAATACCCGATCGGGATTCGCACGTGATTGAGTCTAAAATTAGCAAAAAGGCCCTTGTTCAGACCTCGGTTGAATTCGAACGATGCCGCACACAATGCAGCAGTACAACCAATCACGTACCCAGCAGCTGCAATCGCACTAAAGTCACTCTCGGTGATCCAGGTGTCCCAATGTTCGGTCAATTTTGCTCGCGCAACATTGGGGTCTTGGTATTGTCCAAACGTCCACTCGTCAACGATAGCGGGATTTCCCGTATTTTCGAACAAGCTTGGCGTGATCCACGGCTACATGAAGGCGGTGAAGAAAATGATGACGCGTTTCGAGATGTGAAAAAGTATTATAACACACCTCGAGGACGAGCCACCCTCCAAGGCTGACACCACGCACTGGTTGAGAACCATATGGAAAGCCAGGGGAGAAGGGCGGCTGGGTATTCCAAGTCGGAACAGACCAAACAACAGGGAGTGTGGCAAGAAGGGAGACAAGGGACAGTGCGGTGAACATGACAGTGGTGACAAGCCACTGAGCGAGAGAAGGGGAAGGAATGAGAAGAGGAGGAAACGGCCAGGGGGCCAGGAGGTTGAACAGAAGACGCGGCGACAGGCATCATTATAAAACAGGCTAATGAGATGTCACATAAGATTATAAGATAAATGAAATGAAGTGCTGATAACCGCACCAGGCATGCCGAAATCTCTTCTTCAATCCATGTGGATGATATAGAAGGGTGCAGAACTCGCATCCTCGGCCATAGGCCTCACCGTAGTAACCCCATATGAGGTTCCGGGCAACGTGGTGGTGGGAAGACGGCAATATTGTCACGTTAGTTCGGAGCAAAGGCAACGGTTGAGAAATTGCGTTACGTAACGCTAATTGAAGATCTGAACTCGAACCCCCTCACAGAACCATATTATGGTTGCACGTACGCTGTTAGCGCGCTAGCCACGAATGCTCTGAGTTGAACGTCCACACGAAAGTCGAGGTGAATCACCGGTGAGGTTGGTTCCTCCGCACAATGAGAGAGAGAACTACAGCAGCAAAAGAGGCAGTCCCCTGCCCAGCTGAGAAACAGTCGGCGATTTCCGATTTCCGGGCCGTCGAATCCGGATAATTAAATTAAAACACCCTAACCAACCCGGCGGTATACCGCTTTCCTGCTTTTTCTTACTCTACCTCAATCATGGCTGTCGATGCTCTCCGCGCACGTTACGATGCAGCTGGCCAAGGCCACCTCTTTACCTTCTGGCCCCAACTCTCGGAATCAGATCGCGCATCGCTTGCCGCTCAATTAGAAGCGCTCGATATCGAGCGCATCAATCGCGTATATAACAAAGCTGTCTCTGCAGAGCAGAGTGCCAGCGCTGCAGATACAGGGTCGATAGAGCCCCTACCACAAGGCGCAAGCGATAAAGTTACACCAGGCACGGAGAAAGAGGCAGAATGGCGAGCGAAGGGTCTCGCTGCCATCGCGCGGGGCGAGGTTGGTGTGCTCCTCATGGCTGGTGGGCAGGGTACTCGTCTGGGTAGCTCGGCCCCCAAGGGATGCTACGATATCGGCCTCCCATCGCACAAATCGTTATTCCAGTACCAAGCGGAACGCATTGCACGGTTACAACAGGTCGCGCAGGAGGAGACCGGCAAGCCCGTCGGCTCTATCGTCGTGCCATGGTACATCATGACTAGCGGGCCGACACGTCTGGCCACCGAGGGATATTTCAAGGCCAATGCATACTTTGGGCTCAAGCCGGAAAATGTCATATTTTTCGAACAGGGTGCGTGGATATCTGTTGGCGCGAATGTTCTCTAGATTTGACACTGTCGCTGTACGTGTAGGGACGTTGCCATGTCTCACAATGGATGGCAAAATCCTGCTAGAGGCCAAGTCCCGAGTTGCTGTGGCGCCCGACGGCAACGGCGGCCTTTACGCCACTCTGCGTACGCCTCTATCACCGAATGACAAAACTCGCACTGTTCTCAGCGATCTCGAATCACGCAAGGTCCTCTACGTGCATGCCTATTGTGTCGACAACTGTCTCGTCCGCGTCGCCGACCCCGTCTTTGTCGGCTACGGGATCAGCAAGCAAGCCGACTGCGCCGCAAAAGTGGTTCCCAAAGCGTACCCGACCGAGTCCGTCGGTGTCGTTGCGAAGCGCGATGGCAAGTACAACGTGGTGGAATACTCCGAGATCTCGACAGCGCAAGCCGAAGCGCGTGACGCGACGACGGGCGAGCTTCTCTTCCGCGCGGGCAACATCGCCAACCACTTCTACACGACAGCTTTCCTTCGGGGCGTCTCAGCCTTCGAAGAAGACCTCGCGTTCCACATTGCACGCAAGAAGATCCCGCACGTATCCCTCTCGGACGGGACATCGGTCAAACCAACCAAACCAAACGGGATGAAACTCGAGCTGTTTGTCTTTGACGTGTTCCCGCACACGGAGCGCTTTGCCGTGCTCGAGGTCGCGCGCACCGAGGAATTCTCCCCGTTGAAAAATGCACCTGGGACCGGCGCCGATGATCCCGAGACAAGTCGTCGGGATTTGCTCGCACAGCATCGTCGGTTCCTTGAGGGGGTTGGCGCGACGGTGCGCGAGGGCGTTGAGATTGAGCTGTCGCCGCTTGTGACGTATGCTGGCGAGGGGCTGTCGCTCGTCAAGGGCAAGACGTTCACACGCTCGGGCATCGCGAGTGCGGTGGAGGAGCTAGATGCGCTGGCACCGTGATCGGGACAGATGAAAAGAGAAGAATAAAACGAATGGAACACGTGAGCGATGTACAATGGGATGAATGCTGTACCTCATGATGCTGCGCAGAGGCACGACCGAAGTTGAATGCGGGCGTGGAGAGGAGGGAAGGAAAGAAGTTGGTGCTACCGTGACGTTATTATACGGGACACTCGGTTTTCGTTTTTCGGCTCAATGAATGGTGAAATGTGAATTGTGCCATCCTAAATCGATTGTTCCACGAGGGGCCAATATGAAATGTGTGTGTGTGCGGGTAGGATACATTGGTATTGGTGACGGCGACAAACCACGGACGACGCCTCAGCGCTCGGCACGCAGTACTCGAGTGCTCGTCACCACAGTCAACTTGTCCCATTCACCGCGCCGACTTCCGACCTCGAGACTCTGCTGCCCCTCTTCTCCAACTCTTCTCGAAGCGAAGCGAATAAGCGCTGCGTGCGCTCGGCATTAGGCTGTAAATGTTCCATCTCGGTCACTCAGAACGACCGAATTCATACAAAGCAGAATTTTTTGTTGCATCCCAGAGTTGCGGGTAAGGGGAAAGGAAGGGGGTACGGGGGTATGAAAGATTCGCGTACCTCTTTGCAACACGATATCAGTCGTTCCACCAACATCGTCTGAGCCTTCTGCGCATCGTCCAACTCCTTTCGGAGCTGTTGGTTCTGGCGAAAGAGAAAAAATTGGCCGTTAATAATTGTTATTAAGCCAAAAAAAGTGTCATCGAAAAACGGAAACGAAAGGAAGAGAGAAAAGATAATCATGATAACAGTGGACGTACCTCTTCTTCGACCTTCTCGGCCCGCACTTTTTCCCCCTCCGCGAGTTGCTTCTGTTCCGCGGCTCGCGCGCGTGATAGAAGCACCTCGAGCTCCTTTGACCGGATGACGCATTCAAAATGGCGTTCTCGTAATTCGTACTGTCGAAGGATGTCCTTGAGACGTGCACGCACGCTGCACGCCAACCCGATCGTCAGTCTGCGTGCCTCATTACCATGAAGAATAAGTCGGGCTACGTACACACCGTCGAATATTTCTTCCATCGTCCGCACTGCCCTGATGGCGTGGCGAAAACGAGTTAATGGATAATCGAAAGGTAAATTCATGCGTATAACAGATACGTACTCTGCTGGGTCATCTGTCCAATACTTTTTCAGTTTTTGTCCTTGAGGCTCGCTCTCGTCCTAGAAGAATCACACAAAAAGTTAAGCCAAGCATTTTGCTTTTACTGACAAGGCTTGTTTTTCATCGCTCACCGATGCATCTGCACATGGGCCCTCCGTCAGATCCATGAGCTCGACCGCCAAAATCTCATCGCCATCTTCCATGCCTGCCTCCTCCGGAGTCTGTTCAGCATCGACTTGACGCCCGCTATGCGTAAAGATAAAATTCGCGCCCGAGCCAGCAGAACTCGGAATAGCCCCTGGAGCACCCGGCACGACGCCGTTCACCAATCGCGAGGAGGTCCCGGTCGTTTCGCCAGCTTTCTTCCCGTTACCGCCTCCGCCTCCACTGCCGCTCGTCTCCATGCGATCCGTCCAGGCGGCGAAGAGCTTCACGAGTTTCGTCTTGCGTGAAATCTTGAAGAAGAGCTCAGCGCGGTAACGACAGATGACTTTGACAACGATGTCGGGCGACTGGCGATACTTGAGGTCTTGCATTTTGGCCTTTTCGGCCCGCCGTGAAATGTCGTTCTTCATTTGTACGATCTGAGCGGGGAAGCATTAAGAGGGTGAACTGCATGCGCGTGTAGACTCTTGTGCACACCTCGTCCTGAGCTTCTTCCACAGACTGCGAGAGTCGCTTTCCATCGTCCTGAGACTGATTGGACTCCTATATAGTAGCAAGCCTTTCGTAACATTTACTCACCCTCAACCGCTTGTTGTCCTTGTGCGGTAGCCTTTGTGAATGTTATCAAATTCGCATTCACGACATGGCACACCTTTTGTAACTCCCGTGCAAGGTTCTCCATCTTAATCTTTGTCTGATTAGCCTTCGTAAGTTGGCTTTTCGCTGCATTGAAAGCCAGCGTGTGAATTGTGAATGGGGTATGTGCACGGAGGACCGACCAGCGTCCTTGTCTTTAAGCAACTTCTGCTTCTCCTTCTGATGCTCACGCTCCATGCGCTTAAACTCTGCAAACTGTAAGTACTCAGCACGCAAATCAAAGGGCGCAGACGTGTAGCGGTGCGCGCGTACCAGCTCGATGTACTTTACATGTACCGCATTTTCTTCCAGTCCGCGGACGTGCTTCTGCGCCTCTTCAGCTTTTGTACCCCAAAAAAGATACATTGTAAGATTCGAATGAGATCAGAGAGGTGGGGGGTTGTTGTAGATCCACGCACCAAAACGTCTTTCCTCTTCCTCCACAACTTCCTCCTCTTCCTCAAGAGCGGCGATGCGATTCTTCAGGCTCTCGTACATCGCCGCGGGGTCGATTGGAACAGAGTCCGCCTTCTTTTTCGACTTGCCATTAGGGGCGGCGGGGTGCAGTTGGCGCACCGAACCGGATGGCGGGGTAGGAGCGGGGCCTGACGGAGGTGGCTTGGCTGTACGTGGTGGGGCGGTTGATGTGGTAGCAGTTGTCGTCATGACTGTCCCATTCATAGAGGGTGCTTGCGGAAGGATTGGGGAAGAGATTGGAGAGAGAGTTTTGGATGTTGAGGAGCCTGGTTTGGAGAGTTGTGGTGTCGGCTCGGCCACGCGAGAGTGTCCGGAACGCGCTGGCAAGTCTGACCTCACTCTTCCCATAAACTGCATAAACTGCCCTTTGTTCTTACATCGGCTCTCTCTCACTATACAGAATATATTATTTATGGGATCGGGATCGGAGTGCAAGGACCGTGCTGATGCCCCATAATATGCCGTACTGCCGTGCCGTACCAATCAAAGATACATCATTTTCAGCTTTGAGACGTGAATAGCCTGTGACAACTGGACAACACCAGGCACCGGAGAGGGAGAGTCCCCTGAACCTGTGGAGTTTTTAAACTATTATATTCTATTGACCTTGCCCTTTGATTTTTTAATCAGCATCCTGGAAGACTGCGGCGGGATGTCAAAGGAACGGCGTCTCTTTGTTGAGGTGATTTGCGCTGGGTTCATGTGTGATGTTGAAGTGCGCTTTTTTCTACCGTGCTGTGATGCGGAGGTACTTGTGGAACCTCCAGTGCGTGGTTCCTCATCAAGAACAATGACGTCTTCATCCGAATCCTATCATATATGATTATCTAGCATTGATAAAATCGACAAATGAGTGGCAGAGTAGACATACAGAGTGAGCTTGTAGCACAGTGGCTGCCGTTCTGTCACTTGCTCGGCAGCTACTGCCTATCACTGGGGGATGAACAGAAGGGCATCGGGCTGTGGTTGAACTCACTTGACCCTCGGTTGGACTTGAAGTAGGCTGAGGAACATCCTTCAAGACTGAGTTAAGCTACCACACAGGTGGAAACGCAGGGACCTACCAAAGCACGCCTGGGTATATGAGGTTGAGTGGGACCGTCTTCGCCTGCTAGACTTTCCAATGTCTTGCGGTGCATCTCAGCTCGCAAGGCTTCTATCTCTGTCGGCTTCTACAATTAGACAGCGCATTCGTGTTTGTGTCAGCCGATGTGTCTCATCACTGGAGAACACAGGGGTGGTCAAGCGGCAACTGGCATTCTCTAGTAGTTCAGTTGAAGTGGCTTGCAAAATAGACGTAATTAACTAGAAAGTTTTGCTCATGACTTTCCGCAAGCGTTACTCTTCAATGACGCAAGTTGAACAAGACCGGAGAGCAAGGGCGTGAATGGTTGAAACCCGGGACTATGCCACTGTGACTAGAAATAGGCTAGGAGTAGGCCAGAGCCCGCTGACAGCATAAAGACCTCCATTAATCGAGTGGAGTCCTTTTCAAGGGTTTTGGTGCACCCGTTCCGAGCCCTTTTCACCTCCCTTGATAGCGGGGAGGGGTGTAAGTACAGTACTTACAGCCCAGCTCCGATCATGCTGTTCGTTGAGCTCAACGCACGACGAACGTGGGGAGAACATATTATATAATCAATTGCATCTGCCCAGCTCCGAATAGAGAGCATCCGAGAGAGGGAAAAACATACTGTAAGCTCCTCTCTCAGCAACCTTCACTGCGTGATCATTATCTATTCCTCCTCATCGTGAGACACGTCATGCTCCGGTCAGATCTAGATCATCAAGCCTTGTTACTTATGGATTCCTAGAGCCTCAGACAGTATATAGAGTTGCCCCATGTCTCGGGTTGACAGTATCTATCTTTTCCCTCTTTCCCTTACACATATTCTCTCGCGTACCCACCTCCTCAGCCACTTCACCTTACGTCCTTTTGCTTATCTCAGCGAGTTCCTCACCCGTTCCGCGTGATCAGTGGAGGCCATCCATCATACTGGACGCCCCTACATTGTGCTTTGTGACGTCACCCACTTTCATTGTAAGTTACTTAATTGATATTCAGTTGACGTTTGCTGATAGCTGTTAAGCACACTGCATATTACCCCCCTTCCTTACCCTTTCCACGATGACCCTACTCTTGTATTGCATTGAAGGTGGAAGCGAGATCTTCAACATCTCCATTTCACCTGAGCGTACCATTCATGACCTGAGGGAGCAAATCAAGGAAGAAAGGAGTAACATTCTAGGGGTCAATGCTGCAAGCCTCACTCTCTTGAAGGTGTGCTATTTCTATTGATTAGGTTCTGACATTACGGGTGACCACACCACTTTAGCCGAAGGACCCCATCTCTGTCACGCCATACGAGGATGCTATTGAACGCATTAGAATCCAAGGGGCGGGTTTTTCGAAACGGTTGGAGCTAGCTGATTCAGTCGCAAAAACATTCCCAAATAAAGCTTCAACTTCTCGACAACCTGACACTCTCGACATTTTCGTTCAACTTTCCACTTCGGGTAAGTGGTAAGATGTGAATAGTCACTACCATTCCACTAATCGCGTGCTCTTGTTACCCTTTCCGCCCTTTCTTCTACCCCAAATCCATTTCATCCATTTACGATGCGGAGTTCCTGATGTTGTTCAACCCCCTCCCATGCGACGTATGTCTGACTCTGGGGAGGGTAAGTGGCAATACGAGAATATTCACTACCATTCTGCTAATCTCTTCTCTTGTTACCCCTTCCGCCCTTTCTTCTACCCCAAATCCATGTCCTCCATTTACGATGTGTCACTGATGTCGTTGTTCAAGCCCCTCTCAAGCGAGTGCATATGTCCGACTCTGGGAATTCGGAGACCATTCGTGAGTTAGAGAAGCAGCTTAAAGAGCTGAAGGAGCGGAATAAAGGCCTAGAGGACCAACTCCGTGCGTACTTCATACGTCACTTTGCCGCAGCTCAGGATATCTAACGGACATTGCCTGAAGGTAAACTGGAGATGGCTCGCACCGCCGAGGTCGACTGGTTAAAGGAAGTCCACTCGAAGATTTGGAATTGTAGGGATAAAGTGGCACTTTTCCGAAAGGTGGTGCTCACTCGAGGACATTATGATGAATGGCAACGTAACCTGAATGAGAAATTCCCTCATCGTGACCAAGCGCAGCCTGGTGGCAAAGATTATGATGCTATCTTAGCCGCCAAGCTTGAATTCCTTGAGTCAACCGACCAAGCAGAACGTTTGACATCACGACATCACGACAACAACATGGATCAAGTAGACGATAACGCTGATCCGGAGGCAATCGATGAGGACGATTTTAACATCGACTCATTCTTTCCATTCACTCTAAATTATTTGGATCTTTCAGCTCTCGAGCTCGAGATCATGCCGGCCCGCATCCCTTTGCCACTTTTCATTCGTCAAGAGTACGATCATATCTCGAAGCTGATCGATGAAGGACGTCGAGGCTCCCGAGGTTCGGTTATAATTAGTGGTCAACCTGGAACGGGTGAGGTTCTTGTCTCCCTGTCGTGCAGGATCTAACCAGCCTTTCCGATATCAAGGCAAGACAGCGTATCTTTACCTGTTAATCATTGAATCTCTAATCGCAGGCCGCCCATTCCTGTACCAAACCAGGGGCCGAACTCTGTATCATGTCGCCGAGAGCGGTGTTGAGCCAATTGGGTATTGGTCATCAAAGACTCCCATTGTCGCCTTCGTTGACGGGGACGGGGGGGATTGCGAACCCCAAGACTTCCTCTTCGGGCATCCCGAAGTAAAGATTATTGTGGCGTCACCCCCAGAAGGTGCCAATCAAAAATGGTTAGATCAAACAGGTAACTACGTGGCCTTTACCAAACTTGCAACGAGGCTATGGTCGCCCCAGGAGCTTTTCCTAATTGGGTCGGTCTTACCGTTTTCATCTTTCAACGCTCGACTGATTCATTCTTTAGGATATTCCTTCATCCCAATGACATTCCTCTTGAGCTGCTCAGGGTGTCGACCTCATATTTTGGCTACAATCCCCGTCGATGTTTTGATGCTTCCTACTCCGCGAAGATATTGGAACAAACAATAGGGACGATCAAGGAGCAAATCGAAGACGTTGCAGAGGGGATGATTGATATCTCGAATGTGCTACAAAGGTTGAAAACCGGTGCCTCGGACGTCTCCCATATGGTTTTTCAGCTATCCCCAACCGATCAATCACGGTCCCTATCACATTGCCGGTTTAAACCTGTCTCGCGATGGGCCTTCAATCAATTGCTGAACAAATGCGAAGACCTCCAAGCTGGTGCGGTTGCTAGATTCCACCACAAAATTTCAGGGGAGCCTCGGGCAGCGTCACTCTGGAGCCATCTGTTCGAAAGGCAGGTGTTGAACTCTTTGGGTGACGGATCCCGACGTGAAATACTTGGGTTGACCAACCCCAAGGAAAAGAAAATGTGGACCTTTCGTGGTCGCATTCATTATTTCACCGAGGATTCTTCAGCCGTCGTCGAAATCACCAAAGCGGTTGCGACCAAAAAGCCACTGGATCTGGTACCTTTAATTTCCAACTTTCCGGCGGTTGATTCGATCGTCTACGAGCCGAATAAAGACCTCACGTGTATTCAAACCACGATCAAAAAGGGTGAACACCCTATTACTGTCTCGGGACTCGTGCGTGTCCAACAATGGCTCAATCATCAGACATCGCTTGCAGGTCTCCGCCCTTCCAAAAAAAGGCCGTGGCAGTTCATCTTTATCGTTCCATCAAACATGGTGCCTACGTTCAAAAAGCAACGGTTCACAGGTGATACTGACAATAACGGATGGGCTGGAAAGGTGAAGCAATATGTGTTAGGTTGGGAGTTGTAAAAAGTAGTACTCTGCAACAGTGTTTAGACTGATTCGAGTTGATTTGGTTACGTGGATGTGTACAGTAGTTAAATATGGTCATGATTTTGATGGATGAAATCATCCGAGTCTGGACTTCGGCGGTCATGGCGAGGAGAATATTCAGTAAGTTGTCAAGGCACCTGAGTCGCCCCCAGTCCGTCACGGGTAACAACTGCTCGACACTCTCAACAATGATGGAGTCTCCGTAGCACAGCACCAACCTGCAAGGGCCCAAAGGCAGCGGCCGAGCTATCCAAACCAGAGAAAAATGTCCGCGAGCCCCGTGTCGACGACAAGATCAAGTGGTGCATGTCCACGTGATATACTGCAATCCCCTACTACACCTATCTTTCTGTTCATGATACTGACCTTTCATACATTCTCTCCGGACAGGTCGCCCTCCAACACCTTGCTCACTTTCCCTCGGCCTTACCCGCACCGTCTCCCCGTCTCCTCCAAAACCTTCGATCCTCCGGACTCTCCTTGCTGTGCCACGTCGCCTCTTGGACGCCCTCCCCAAATCCACCTTCTACGACGTTTTCCCTCCTGCCTCGTCCTGATCTCGAACCCCTTTTTCGCTTCACGGCTGCTTGCCCTCACCTTCCCCACCTCCTCAATTGGCTATCTTCTCTCTCCCTTCCCCTCGTGACCGACGGGCCGTGAGCTTGTAGCACAGTGGCTGCCGTTCTGTCACTTGCAGTGCACAGTCCTAGAGTTGGCCACGTGGCTTGGAAGAGAATGAATTCGGAAGGTTGCAGGAAGCCGACTCGGCCGACTCGGAGAAAACGGACAAGAGTCTATCCACGAAGTCATGCATCATCATTAAACAGTTTTAGCCTCGTTTCTTACTTTATGAGCTCTTGATGTCGGGAGTGTGGTATGTTGGTCACTGACCATGATGTTCATGACAGATGAGGCCGTGCCACAGTGCCAGTCGTCAACTGCGCCGCACGCTCTCTTCGGTGATGCTGGAGCGGTGATGACTAGTCCGTGGTACCCATGACCAAGGTACTGGCTCCTGGCTAAATATGCCTTCCTGTTTCTCTTTAAATACGCTGAGGTTTGGTCTAGATACAGTCATCACAAACTTCGTCTCTCTCGAAGTGACTTTTTCGTCAGCCTACTAGTAGAGCCCGAT
>Ga0137362_10002637_pt1 | contig 11739 bp, 17 predicted proteins | sample MadtaG_2_FD_104801 | JGI IMG/M metagenome (GOLD analysis project Ga0137362, IMG submission 104801) | Vadose zone soil microbial communities from Angelo Coast Range Reserve, California, USA - Mad1_100_16 metaG | ecosystem: Environmental > Terrestrial > Soil > Vadose zone | place: USA: California... | reverse complement strand
CCGTTCATGTATTACATAGGCAGATGAACTGCCGAGTAGTCGTTCAAAACCTGTACAATAGATACCATTTCACATTGTAGACTTTGAACAATCTATGGGTGTCCGAGGATAATAATGCAGGCCCTGTTTCTGCGGCGCATCGGAACTGAGACGACCAATAAACTTCTTTCATGATAGTGGGTGGCCCATGACATCGGTCCGTTGGGTTCATATGGATTCGATCTCGAGCGACGTTCCCGCATTTGAGATACCTTCGCAGGTAGTAACACACCGAACTTGAAGGGGACGCCAAACGCTGGTAACTCTCCATAATACACAACAACGTTAAAATAAAGCGACGCTACAAAGACGCACGGATGAAAATAACCAGATGTTTAAACCGGCGAGGGAATGCGTCTGTGGTAAATAATACTGTAGCTCAAGTTTAGGAGAAGGGTGAAGACGGCGAGAGAAGCCTGATAACGACTAACAAGTGCCGTGTGCCAGTGACCACCAACCACCACAAATTTGGATCCGATCTCAAAAAAGCTCCCCAACTTGAAAAGGTACCGTGACGGTATCTCGCTCCTCTTCTCTTCTCGACAAAGCAGGTGGGGGACTCCCTTTCAACCTTTTTGCAGGTCCGAGTCGGTCGTGGTCCTAGGTAGGGCAATACAGTACTACGCCGGCACTTCTTCCGATTCAGAGTCCAAAGCCAGAAGGGAGAGAAACATGATCTGAACAAGCCGGTACTCTTTCCCCCGGCCACATTCTTGGGTCTTCGCATTGACTCGGACTCGCCGGACGAATCTCGGATGAATCAACGGTGGAATGATCATCGGCATGCTGCGCTTCCACATCCAAGTCTGTGCCACTAGTCACTAGATCACGCTCGTGCTCTCTTCAAGGGGGTTCAAGCTTCAAACTTCAAGTTCTCCCTAGGGCCTAGACTCCCCCCCCTCTCCGAGTCACCTCTCCCAGTCTCATCGAATGGTCGTCACTTCGATTTCCTTTCTATCTATGGACGACGCTGCCGCCCATTTCCCCGTCCTATCGTCCCTCGTGCCAACTCGAATCCTCAATTGGAGTTCATTTAATCAGCAGACTTCAAGTCCCCACCCACCACCTGACACATTTAGTCTGCCCCGTACGCCCATATATAGGGGGCGCGACCAGTCTGGACCAGAACCCAATAGAAGTGCTCCACTGGCACCCAGACTGAGAGCCTGAGCCAAGGGGCAAAATGGTCATTCGCACGATAGCCGCTGGAAACTTGAACCCGGACCATGGTATTGTTGCTAACTCTGGTACAAGTTGCCATATCAGCAGAAGAACCCGCCGGGCGGTCGAGATACCATCGTGGTATCTCGGCACGAGGCCCACAAGGCACCCGAACAAAAATGCTTGCCATTACATAATAAGGGGATACCCATATCATATGTGACAGCTTCGTAAACAACGCCTGGGGCTGCGGCGCTTCACTACAGTACGCAAAAGTATCTCTTTCCTTTACGTTTGCTTCCAAAAGCCTTTGAAATGAACAATAATTTACCGGTTTGAGCCTGGGGTTTATATTAAAGGGGTGGGAGCCAAACTACATTTGGCGTCTGCTAGCACCAGCTGGGGGACGAGTTCGCATATGACCGTCGACCCTGTGGTGGTTTCTGTGGGAAGTTGATCTAGCCCACGAACGGTGACTCTGTCTTAGGCACGGGCATAGGCAGCACACGCCTTAAATGATCCCGCGGTGTGTAGTAAGTGGAAATCACAGTTTTGTATGTCCAAACCCGCCAGCAGTTGGAATATCTATCCAGGTCATATATACAAGGTGGTTGGGTGTTACACTCGATTTGCGAGGTACATGAGTGTCGTCTAACTGATTAGCAATACATACGGTACAGCGCTAGAGGTCCTAGCAGGACAAGGAATGGGTTGACTTGCATGTTGAAGGGTGTGGGGTTTTGGGTGTGACATGAAAGAGGGGGAATAGGTATAAATTAAGCAACAGAAGCGAAAGCTGTAGTTTGGGAAATAATGGAGCCAAGCCGAGGTTGCTGGCACAATCTCAATTCCAAGATTGCATGAAGCGAGCAAGAAGACGAAAAAGTGTCAAAAGCGCAGATAAAGCGTCCTGAGATCATGTAATGCCAAGTCTACCAAACATGTCTGATAGTGTCTTGAACGCAACCGGTTTCACGAGACTAGACATATAAACGTCAACATATGAGAAAAGAGACGGTTCGTGAGTACACACTAGCCGTCGACCCCCGCCTCGAATGCTTTGCGCTTGTCCTCCAGAGATGACATTCCTGTAAGAGCAAGAATGTGTGATTTTTGTTCTGACCTTGATGCCTCAATCTTCCTGATTTCGGTGGTGGCGCCATATCCTATAAACCAGGTTTGCGAGGTTCTAGTAGGTGCAAGTCAAAGCCTACCATCCAATACTGGCATCGATAAATCGAGCAGAATGACACTGGTAGAGTAAGTAGATGACCAGGGGATTCAAGCCCAAGGAGAGAAACGTACTCGAATTGACCGTCAGTCTCAAACAAGTAGACTCCTTCACGTCCGTCTACAGCTTCACGAAACTCGTAACGCTGGAATAGAGGAAACCTAGAATGAGCGCGCATTCAGGAAATACTCGACGAACCTTGCTAGACAGCCATCGAGTCCTTGGGGTCCATGTATGTCAATATATGCGGGAACATTTCTAAGGAGTGAATGAAAGGCTTACAAAAGATTTCGCAATATGCTATTGTCCTCAACGACGAGGACACGGACATTTTTTCTCGACTCCAGGGCTCCAATCGATGACTTCAACAACGAACCCCCTGTGTCGTCTACAGGAATGGTAGGACTAGTTGAGGTCTGCGATTGACTCATCGAGCGAGCGCGACCAGGTTGGATTCCATATTGAGAACCATCGTCCTCCTCGTCATGTGCTGGCATTCCGCTCCATGAGGTAACAGGATGAACAGTGATAGCTCGGCGACCAAGCGAGGGGCGTCGCATATCAGAGTGCTGCGCTGCTGGCGTAGGCTCCTCTGAATTGCGCCTTGCAACGCCAGCCGGTAGATTGGATGGAGAAGACAGGGCGGGATCGCTTGGGTGGGAGGTGATTTCCGGCGTAGGTGATGAGCGGCGGCTAATTTTTAGTGCATGTATGCAGAGTTTAAGGGCATGACGAAGTCGTGACGGCCCACCGGGCTTATACAAGATACGACAGAACCCGCCTAACCGCTCGAACTCGGTGACCGCGGCCGTAAGGTGCCTCTCACCGCGATGAACTGTAAGGAGAATGAACGGCCGGGATATTTCTCGCTGTTCGATCGCGAGTTGCAGCGCAGACAGATCCTCGTTCGCAATGACTATGTCCCCCAGTGAGCCCGGAGGTGTAATTTGGAATTCCCACCAGGACACAAGATAATGCGTGAGCACTCTGCGAAGAAGCTGTACCCCTCGGTGGGGGTCATCGAAGCCAACTAAGCTGACTTTGGTGGTATGGCCTTGGTTTAGAGTTTCGGCGACTTTGGGTGACGGTTCGTCTTCCTTCACAGTCTCGGCGGAGAAGGTGACTTTGATCTCCGTTCCCACGTTCTCGGCGCTCCATACATCAACCTTACCGTCGACACCTTTGGACTGCATTATGCTGTTTACAATTGCCAATCCGAGCCCTGTGCCTGTTTGCATTGGATTCTCTTGAGAAAACGGATGGAAAAGTTGATTCTAAGAATCGGTGTCAATACTGTAAGTTTGTTCCCTCGATAATCGATCGGGCTCTCGCCTTGAGAAAATCCTGGCTAATTCCCTATTGTCTTTCCGTCGAATTAGCCCCATTTATATGACAATCCGCACACACCTTGCCGGTGTCGACTACTGCTAATTCAAGCTTAACCTTGTTTGGAGGGACGTCCGGTGTGGATGGTAATTGACGAATGATTACGTGCACATAACCATCCTGCCAAATTTTATCAGCAAATCAAAACGGAGTGCCTAGCAAACAAAGGAAACAAACAAACCGTTGTAAATTTGAGACTGTTTCCGAAGACATTCATAAGTACTCTCCGAATACCTCCCTTCTCGTGCTTGAAAACCCATCCCTAAATTGGGCCATAAGCGCCCAGGATGGTCAGATGGTGCGCAATCACGGCGCGCCGTCTAATTCACTTACCTCCTCCCGATCACCAATCTCGATAACAATTTCGACTAGCTTCTTCCCACTGCCATCCTGTCTCGGTGGTGCATATAGAGTACCAATCTCCGATTCTTGCTGCCGTGTGAACATGCGTGCACGATGTCCTATCCAAGATCCCTCCACGGCCTCTTCAATTAATTGCAGGACGTCGATTCTGGGAATTAGAGGAGATAAATGTTCGTGAAGATAGTAAGGTACGATGATGAATCACAATAGTAGAAGGCGTACTTTGTTGTCCGAATGACATGCTCTACGCCCCCGGCCTTGGAGTTCCCGCTGAGCTTAGTAAAATCCAACACATGATTCACCGTCTCTACTAGCGACGTGCCGCATGCTTGCACTGTCTGTAAAAGGGATGACTGAGTGTGATTTAGTTGCGTGTCAGAAAGCAGCTCGGCGGCTGCCAAGATGCCATGTAGAGGAGTGCGTAACTCGTGAGAGATACTAACCACGAGGCCGTCAAAACAGTGCCAGTTTCTCGAAAGAAGAATGTCATAACTCACTTGGAAATGAACAAGCTCTTCGCTTTGTCGGCAAGTGTCATCCGTCTTTTGAGCACAGCAGATAGAATTATCACACCTAAAGAGGAACCCATTTGTAAATCGCATGGGATACCTGTTGGGCTTAAGGGGCGACAGACCGATAGCACGTAAATACGACAGCTCGTGTCCTTCGAGCTGAAATGTCCACATCAAGAGGTGCCCCTCGTGGAATTGAAACGCTACACTTACGTATCGTCTGCCGTGTTCAGATGAGTTGTATGCGCAAAGTATGGCAAACGGCCGTTTGTCGATGTTGAAAATAGGTACACCTACCGAGGCGGTTATGGCTGAATGTTATCTCAGCTCAGAAAGTTGTACTTACAGAGCGCGTATTGCGTCCCATTCGGTACGAATGGACGGAGAGGAGCGGGCACCAGTGCCTCGAATACCCGGCCGTCCGGATATTTCAAGAACATGTCCCAGATGCGTACGCATACATCCCCTTGTACTTGATACGTCGTCGTGTCTTCCGCACTATGCACGATGAGCGACATATTAGCCTCCACTCCGACAGTCTCAAGCACCTCGCCATGCGACATGTCCATGACGAGGGCGCCTTCCACGTCTAAAGTCTTTTTCACGAGCTTCGCTGCCCGCTGGTAGACCCTGTCCATTGAGAGAGAGTTCCGAACTCGCTGACTTGCTATTGTGTCCGGGTCGGTTTCTGAGTCGATCTCAAGACATTCGCGTGTGAATTGTTCCATCTGCACCGCCAGTTATAACCGAAGCACGATCGAAACACTTCAGTCGCCCGAAACTCCCGGGAGCCGCACTTACCGAGGTTTGAATACGATCACGGATTCGAAGCTGGATCTTATCCCGCCATAACTCCATTTCGCGCATCGCAATCGCCTGCATCATTAATATTTCCTGCACCCTGCCCGGACGACGCGGGGCCATAACTCACAGCAAACTCTTTGAGTGTATGACGTTGCCTAGGGCTGAACTCAACGCGTGGCGTATCGTCCATGATAGCGAGAGTACCAATGTTGAACCCCTCTTGCGTGCGCAACGGGGCGCCCGCATAGAAACGGACGTGTGGCGGCCCAGTGACCAGGGGCTAAAATTGTCTACAGTAAGCTTAGTTCATCGCGCTTGGAAATACAATTTAATTCACATTCTTTGCAAAGCGCCAATCAGCATGAGTGTCGGGAATGACCATGGGTTCGTCGCCGCTACACTAGGGTGAGGTTTTACCCGCAAGTAGCAGGAGGCTGTTGCTTACCATTGTAAAATTGTATGCGCGCATATAGACCCCGATCGAGGAAAGGCTGAATACATCCAGCCAGCTGCACTTGTTTGTTACGTCCGCGTGCGGGTTTCACGGACATGGATACTCACAGGCCGATTTCATCCACCTGAGAAGGTGATTAGTAATTCCCTGGTAGCTCCGTGCGCGGAAACATACTGTTCATTCCCATCAATGAGGCCGATAATAACTGTCTTTGTACTAAATACTAACTTCGTGAGGTGCTCTATCCTCTCAAAGTTAATATCTGGACCAGTGTTCCATATATTGAACTGGTATAAGGCACGGCGGCGGTCGAGCTCATCCGGTGGATACGGCGGCGCAAGATAACCGAGCTCAACGAACATGGCCTCCTTTGGTGCCCGACCCACCCCCGCGTCGATTGCGCGCGAAGGAGGTAATGCCTCAACAGGGGGTCCGGAAGCTTTATTAACAAGGGGGTAAGACGTCTGTCGGGTAAGGTTTACGCGCCGCGAGGCAACAGAAGACGCCTCCGCGGCCTCTGATTGGGGTAATGCATGTTCATGTTGTCGTACAGAATCGGGAACCGTCGTTATCGGCTCCGGTGAGACAGAGACTGCTGTGACGCCGAAGTAGTCGTCATACCCTCTCAAGGGGACAGACGCAGGCGTGACGTATGGCGGGGACGCCGCAAAACTGGATGCGCTCGGAGGCTCGAGCTCGGTGTCAGAATTATTAGCATTCGGAGGCGTTGACGGTGGACTGCCTTCAATCGAACTAAGTGTGGATGACGATGGCTCTGTCATTTTATGGACGTCGATGGTACCCTCCCAAAAACTTCCAAGCCGCTGTCGATGACGAGGAGATTGGGGCCCCAATGGGACATCAGGTGGATTCAAACCTGGGATCACAGTGCGAGCATTACGAAATGGGTCGGTCAGCTCGCGTTCAGGAGATGGCAAAGCCAGGGGCGCTATGTTGATCCGGGCACCAGCCCACCGCATAGCGGCGGCCGCTGTCGTAGCATCTGCGTGTGGTACAACCGGTGGCGCTGTCGATATAGGTGGCTGTTCGAGTACTGGGCGAGCGCCAGTGGATGACCGGATATCAGCAAAGGAGCTACGGAGTCGGTGTGGTATAGAAGACGCAATGTTTACAGTCGAACTACGGCGTGAAGTTGACGGTGCCCACATCAACGAAGAAGATCCCGTAGGAGAATGCATTGGGGATGACAGTGATGATGCTGTGGAAGGAGGGCTGGCCGTCTGAGGGGGCGTATCTCCCTTCCGGGGCAAAAGGGTTGAATCATCTGATGAGGCATGTGGTGGAGAAGGTCCTTGGGGAGTGGCACTTGATAGTACCATCTGAGCAATTCCAGCGCTACCAGATGAGGAGATAGATGATACGTGAGGATCTGACCGCACGTCAGGGAACGAGCCGTTTAAAGAGAAAGGTTGATTTTGGCGCTCGAGACAAGAGCGCGGAGGCGGAGGCGGTTTGTGAGGATCCCAACGACCGAGAGCATAGGCCGTAATGAAACAAGTCCAGTCGTACTCAGACGGCTCAGTCATACTGGTAGAGTCTATTTCTGCAGCAGAAGACGCCATATCGAGCGCACGTGGGAGACTGGCTGATAAACGTTGGCGCCGAGGAGCGCAATGATAATCAGTATACAAATCCCGACGGGAGCACGGAATTCGAGTGGCACACACCGGAATCGGATGGTTTGTAGAGCTCGTCGCGCAAATTCAGGAGAGAGTGATGGAAGGAGGACTTGGGACGGAGGCCTTTGTGCACCGGATCCACGAGTGGATCAGGGACGCGACGGGAGGACGCGTGGAGCTGGGACGTTGGGGAAGACGACGCGGTGGACACGATTGGGTTGGGGGACGGTAACGAAGGGTCAGAGATCGAATTCAAGTTGAAAGTGGGTGAAAAAGGTTGCGCTCGATGAGAAGCGCACTTTTGGGTTAGCAATGGGGCATTGGTGAGGGGGAGATTGGCTACTGATTGAGCGGTGAAGAGAACAGAGGAGGACAGGTGGCTGTCGGGGTCCAGATCTACTATCTGTGGGGCGGAATGTTCCTGCTGCATGTAGCTGGAGACGTATGTCCTCTTTACCCGACTCACGTCTCACTCAGGTCCGGTCGATTTGCTCCTTCGCTGGCCGTGGCGTGGCAAAGAGGCGAGTCTAGCCTGGCCACTCTCCACTCCACTCGTAATGACGTCATCCTTTATCATTACGGCAAATCCCTAGAAATCTATCTACGGCAATAGTCCTATCGCCAACATACTCCACACGTACACCGGTAAGATAATGTTATCGTTCTGTCCAGACATGGCCTCCAGCACCGATCCGAGTCCAATGATTGTCCCATATCGCACAACCTTATAGAAAAGGTCAGCAGGTGCCGTCAACAGCTAACGCATGATAATCTCACCGAGAACTCCTCGACCAACCCGCAAACGCGCAGCGCCCACGCAAACGCCACCACTGAGATCGTGAAACCTGCACTCCCTTCTAAAGTCTTCGGTGTCGTGGGCGACCACTTGTATCGCCCCACCCTTTTTCCCACCACAGATGCCTGCGTCCTCGTAATTAGTCCAATAATCACGCATTCCTTCTTCATCGAAACTCACCATAGCGTCTCCAACCCCAACTGTCAAGATTCCAGTGTACAACAGTAAACGGGAAGGCCTACAGCAGCTTTCAGTTGTCATCATTGCGTCACATGACCTAATCCCCCGTACTTACGCTTCAAACCAAAGCGCGCCCGCGCACCCGGTCAGCAAGTAAAAGTGGCTCAGGATGGCCGTCCCGCTGTCCTTCGCGTCAAGGAACTCGCTCATAAACACATGCACAGCCGCCCCGCACGGGTACAGCGCGAAGTATCGCACGTACTCCGCAAAAACGAAAAGCGCAAATGCTGCACTGAACGCCAGGTGCGTGAATGCCGGATCCGCGGCCACGCCAGGTATGAACATGACCACCGCGAGCGCGTGAAAGAATTTTCGCTTGCCATTCAGTCCTAGCGTGGGCACGCGCCGATCTGCCGCGTCAAGCCATTCACTCGCACCAAGTCCAAGGTCGGTCGGCAGGTGTGGGATTCCCACCGTAGGAAACATCGCAGAAACTGCCGACGATGCCGACGAGACGGCTGAAGACGTCAGCGACGCTGACGCTGACGCTAACGTCCCTGACATTGGTGACGTTGGCTCGCTCCCCGGTAGTACGACCGCGCTACCTTCCATCACCGGTTCACTGCCAGCCGGTAGCCGAGGTCGGAAGCGACGTGAGCGGGCCAGCTGCCGATTCCATCCCCAGACGCTGATACTGACAAGTACGGCCCAATACGCTAAGAGCGCGGGCCGAGTCCACGGGAACGGACCTTCGAGCAGCCAAAAAACAACCCACAGCCATGGGTCACGTCCACGTAAGAGCCACCGTGTCCACATGCCGATCAGTCCACCTACGGTGAGGGCCGCGCCGAGGTAAAACCCAACTGCGAGTGCGCGTCGGTGTAACTGCTTCTCTTGTGGGAATCGTAGACGGCGCACTGGCCGCTGCGCGATATGCCGGGATAATGTAAGTAAAGGCGACAGCAGAAATCCGGTCAGCAGCGACCCGGGAATAAGGGCTAATTGATAAATAAGCAACGGTGTAGGCAAGCGATACGTTTTGATGTAATGCGTTGTCACGGGCCATATCTATTCCGTGGGAAGTCATAAGATGGCGTCAGCCTCGCACGTATGGACACATTCAGAACAAAGGCATACCTTTGCAACCGTTAGATTGGCCAATTCCATGAACAACGCGGTGGCGCCAAATACCACCAAGCCGAGTTCGCCAAGCGTGAAATCACGATGTGCGAGTCTGACGGCGATGTAGAGCGAAAACTGAAAAAAGACAGAACCTGAAGCGACATCCCAGTACGACAAGTCTGATATTCATTTGTCACACATTAGATCTCGAAAGGGGAGGAAGAAAGTTTGACACTCACGTCTCCACAGACCAACCTGCGCACGATCGAGCGCGAAACGTAACCCGAGAAGAATCGCGCATACAAGAAACGTGAACGCAATATACAGCCACCCCTTCCGTGCCTCGCTACGGGGGACAGAACCTCGCTCTCCCTCGGAAACCTTGTGATGCTTTCGATGGCGCCATTCAAACCAGTGCGATGTATATACATGGATAAGGAGGGTGGCGGAACAGAGCGTGCTCAGGTCCACGGCGTTACGACGTGATAGTACAAGTGCCTGGTGTGGAGTGTGAGAAGTTTCGTTATTGAGACGCCAAGGGGACTCGATATGCCAAAAAGGTGGTTGAAGTGTGCCTGTGGGTTCACTGTCAAACTTGAGAGCCACGTAATACAACGCAGACGTGATCAGCGGGCCGAGGATAAGGCCGTTGATAAGTCCATCATCAGACGAGGTCCTAAACGAAATGTCAACTAAAGTGTCATTAAGGCGCGCTGAGAGTTTGACGAGCTTGACCTGTAGTTCTTAGGTACAGTCATCCATACATATACTCGGTTTTCGGAAATAGGCGGGCTGGCATTTGTCGTAACACGACGAGGAAGGCGTGCCTCTTGCAGACGGGGAGTAGACGGGGGGTTGGCTCCAGTCGAGTCGGCTGGACTCGGCAAAGGCGGTATTCGTGTGAAGTAAGAGTAATTCCAGACCATGAATGTGAAGCAGGCAAAAATGATTGCATAGAGTTCTGACGTGTACATGATTGGCATGGTGTGCACTCCACGGAGAAGCAAAGCGTACCGATGGGCAGCCCGTCGTCCGATGGCAATAATGCGCTAGGCGAGGATCGTAATTTTTGTGACGCACAAGCAAGCGCAAACATGAGGATTACACCCTCCGCAGCATGTCTCGCATCTATGCGAAATCGATAATGCCAGGGCACCATCCAGGAGGAGAGCGTTAAGGAGAGTGTCCCGGGGAGGACAAAAATAGCGGGTCCACGCGGGCGGAGAAAACCGGTGGGCGAGGCAAGAGGGGGCTGGGGCATGAGCCCGTTCTTGCCGAGAGACCGCGGTGCTGGAGACCGAGAACGCGTGAAAGTGCGCCGGCTGAGCGTTCCGCTACTGTGGTTGGCCTTGAAGCCGTCGGAACTGGAGACAGGGGGCTGCGGACTGGGTGCGCGCGGGGGTTTCCAATTCGTTTCTCCGCCGCTGTTGCGCGTCTCAGAAACGCTTATGGAAATGGAACCGCGTCTCCCGACAACTGTATGCGACTCGTCATCGGTCTCATCGCCGTCCGTGCTCAACCCGGATGCAGAACTGACAAATGCGTCAGCGAGTTACGAACATACCCTGTTTCGCTGCCTGCCCGTGAGTAATGTAATGTACAGAGGATAAAGCGGGCGCGAAAGCGGCATTCCACTGGGTCTGCTCTTTGTGTGCTTGGAAGGAATTGTGGTGTCGATGGTCGCACACGACAGAAAAATACGAGGAACTGTGACCAGGGCTGGTGGAGAGAATGACTCACCTAGAGGAACCCGCTTGATAACTCGTACTCCAGTCTAACGTCTGCGACGCGTGCATCGACAGACTCGCGCTAAATGAGGCTCGGCGGCGACGCCCAACACGCACGCTGGCGTGGCTCCTGCGTGTCGTGCTGTCAAAGCGCCCAGCAGCCAGTTTGGGGAGTGGCGGTGACGCCGACGAAAATGAATTGGTAATTGTGTGAAGTCTGCTGCTGCCCTGTTTAAACAACGGTTTGTCGCACTATTGGGACGACGTGGTCGCGAAAGTGGTTGCGAAAGTGGTTGCGAAAGTGGTCCTATCGAGCTTGCCTGT
>Ga0137362_10002636_pt1 | contig 11739 bp, 8 predicted proteins | sample MadtaG_2_FD_104801 | JGI IMG/M metagenome (GOLD analysis project Ga0137362, IMG submission 104801) | Vadose zone soil microbial communities from Angelo Coast Range Reserve, California, USA - Mad1_100_16 metaG | ecosystem: Environmental > Terrestrial > Soil > Vadose zone | place: USA: California... | reverse complement strand
CCTGTGTAGCAGCGATGAAAGGGAACTGTCATAGATGAGTAAAGTGGTGCTGTAAGGTACTGGAACTGAGATGTCAGATATGTAGGCTGTGGGCACGAGGCACGGTACGTGCAAAATCCAGCACTTTTCCCCCAAAAATCCCCTGCGGTGGTGTTGACTGTTTGAAAACTTGAAGTTCTGGTTTATCATCGCATCAACATGGCCACTGGCTGTTAACAAATACCACTGGTATCTTCACTTTTGACTCCACTTGGATTGAAGGCCTGTACACAGTTTCTGTACACTTTCCGTGACACTCATTCTAGCTCGGTGGATCAACGCGACACCTAGTGTCGCATAGAAGCACAGTTCAAACTCGAACCAACACCTCTCACTAACGTATGTACGCCAAGGATGTCTCACCACGGCAGGTCATTGGACCTTGATGCTACTTAGATTGTGCCCCGAAATTTTCCTGCTTGAGTTGACTGGGACTCAGCTCTGTCTCCGCATGCGGAATGCCAGAATTCATTATAACTGCCGAGCGCAGAAGGTCGTCCTCACCCTGAATGACTCATAGTATTTTTTGAATTCGGCCGATTTCGTACGGCCAGACCTGGTGGCTAACATCACGCGAAGTATAGGCAAAGGGTGGAACAGATATATTAAAGACGAACGTATCAGATATTTCGCGAAGCCCGCGGCCAAAATAGACCATGAAGAAAGTCGCATGCCTTGGGACGGGGTCTTATAGGCCCATATGGATAAAATTGCAATTGCTAAGCCATGTGCCAGGACCTATTTCAATCAACGGAATTCCAACATGAAGGGTCCAAAGTATATCACCCTGGTTTCTCCGTTAGGAAGATTCGTTTCATTAGTGAGCTGTGCAGGACACATGACACGACTACATACCTTAGACCCACGGACATCTGATGAATACTTCCTCACAATTTTCGTTGGGCGGTAGAACCGCGAAGGTCACGCTGTTGTAAACAATGTTGGAGCAAATTCAGCCCAGAAACTTGACGACAAGCTCAATCAGGGCCTGTGATAGTAGAATGGCAGGTGATCAGAAAAAGGCAACTTGCAGTATCCGAGTCATGGGGTCTCTCCAAGGCCAACCATGTGGAGGGAAAAAAACTACGCAGGAATCAGCGCCAAGATCTGATGTTCATTCACATTTTGTAGGAGCGGCGGGGAGACGGGGGGATTTCCGTATGACCAGTGAGTTCAAGGTGGTTACCAGCAATATACTGTGGTGCGAAGTTGCACTCGACTTCTCAGATTCAGAAGGCTCTATGAAACAAAAAGTGGGCGCAACCAGGGAATGTGAGAACACATGTGGTAAAACTTGACTCGCACAGGTAAGGCTCCGTGTCAGATTCGGACTCGGAATTGTCGACTGCACAGGTCCCAGGAGCTTTCAAGTTCAACCCTATGTGGCCGCTGTCATCGACATTAAAACGGACCTACCCGAGCAAGATCTGGTTATCCTAGTTTCCGAAATCTCCGAGGGCGATACCCAAGTCAGGATTATTCTGTGTTCTCTGTGATGTATGCACAGGCGTCACGGTTCTGCCACCGCCCCGCCCCGCCCTCTTCCGTCGGCTGTGCCCGGCATGAAGCGGATTCACACTTTTGCCGTTCTGGGTATATTTGGGGTACTGTGCAACATCCGCAACCACCAATGCTTATCCTCACCCTCATGACGGTCGGGCTCCAGTCGAGCGATGTTCGGCGTTCATAAAGTTCCGGAACACTACAAACTTTGTAAAGATCATACACATGCTCTATTGTCTCACGGCTTTTAGGTTTACATACCTGTGGATCTCCTCAGCTGGTTCCATGGATACTTTCACACACTCCTCATGCTCGACTTTGTTATCTACCCTTCTTGTTACTGACTACCGTGAACTTCGCAATCTCCGACTCGGTCGGGTCGACCTTCCTGTTTGTGGATTCGGCACCAGAGCGGGTTTACTTGCGTCTTGGATCATTTTGCTCAAGGTTCACAACCGCTGTTGATATATCACCATGGACGCCAAAATCACTTCGATGAACGCCCTGGAATCTGCCACACCATATAAAGACACCCATGTAAGAGTATTGTAACATCGTTAATCAATCCCAATCCAAAAAAGCTACCAACTCAGACTGCAACACTATTTTTCAACGAGTCGATGCCCTTGTTCGGGCATTGAGCTTAAAAATGGTTCGACATGTGGACTCGGAGCCAGGTACCCTCCCTTACAGGTATTACCCTCTCTGATTTTACCTTATATGTCTCTAATCATCCAACGTCATTAGATATACAGGCAGTGAAGCCTTTGAGAACGTCTCTCGACTCATGCCCCATCATGATCTATCGAACTCTGTGTCCTCTCCATCACCCTTACACTTTCCCTCATGGCATGTACCCTCCGAGACCGGATCTATCCTGGGTACATCTACTACTGGATCCCAAACCCCCAAACAGCCGGGATATGCAAACCTGGCCCATGACTTTGCACCGCATGGCGCCGACTGCTTTTATGGCCGGGACTTTTCCCAATCGTCACGCGGATACGATGCGCATGTTCCAGACCTACCCTCGGCATCGTCTCAATTCATTGTCAGTCCGAGGGACATGATTGTTCCACTCGTCCCTGGAACCATGGCCTACCCTGTCGTTTACACGGACGACACAAGGGTAAAACTTACAAGTCGCGTACGTCGACAATGCTTCAACTGTGAATCCAAGGCGACAACGACATGGCGCCGCTCTAGGCTCACGTCCGGGAAATGGGTGTGTCTTTCTGTATGTAGTCGTTGCAAAACAAACTGTTCTGAAATGAGATTGCAGGTTTGCAATAAGTGTGGGTTATTTGAGCGAGCACATGCAGCTCCACGGCCAAAGGCCTTTCCGCGCAGACGTCGTTCCCGTTCGCCACCCGCCTCTGGGTACCCGATCACGGACGTTCCCCATTTCCGCCATTTAGAATATCGTCATTATGACGACCGTTCCTATACTGGTTACCTTTCCAGCGCCGCTGGCTCCACAGGCGGTGATACAAAGTCACTGGATACGACCTGGATGACCGACATTATCTCCTCAACGTCCAACCGTCTTAACCCTTCCCATATTGTTTCTCCACAGTCGACGACATATCGTGCAGGTTCCCAGTTGACATTTACCGCACCTGCTGAAGCAGCATACCCCTCCTCTCATCTCAGTGATTATCGCCTCCCCATGTGAATTGATTCCTTTATATGGTAGGGTTCATCAGCAACCGACGCCTCCCCTCTTCACATCTTGTCCCTGGTTTTCAATTCTTTCAAAATAATCTCCACGATTTATAATAATGGACACCCTCTTCACTTCTTGGTGATCGAAAGTGTTTATTTTGAAGTTCCCAAAAAATAGATAGCGGGGTGTCAGTTTTTGGTGACCTACCCCCTACCTTACCAAAAACAACATTTCATTGTTCTACCATAGCAACTGCTCAGTCAATATGCAAATGATATCCTTACTTTAATGTGCTTCCCTGATGGCGTAGCATTTTGCCAGTCTATGCTTCAGTCAGTCAGAGTGAGAGGCCCATTTCCCATGACTCTGGACACGGCGGATGTACTTGGTCGAGTTAGTTCCAGGGCTGTGCCGTTCTATGAACGCGACAATACACGTAGTCAATTCCGGGCGTAGGTACGCGACCTGGCGGTGCAGATACCACGAAGCACCAGGAGAATTGACCTTGAGAAATAGGGGCTTCGAAAACGGTAACTAATAGGGACAATGAACGTGGCCGCTAGCACGCTCCTCGCAACTTCGGGGGAAATATCTGCGGCACTGGCATGCTTTGATCTGTTATATGTTCGTATATTAGAATAGAAAGAAAGCATCGAACCACATTCAATTCACCGCATTCTCGCTCGATTTATGACCTTTCACGCTCACCATGCTGGCGTGAGGTGATTGTACATGAGATGGCCGTTTGTGCCTCACACACAGGATCATCCGGTGTTAAGCCATTTATGTTGAAGAAGAAACAGCCTTGTTTTTGAAGAAAACTACAAACACCCAGAAATAAGATCAACACAGACTTGAACTCAGCGTGAAAGACGAGCAGCTCAACAAGTCGTCGTACATGGGGAGGACAATGGTGTTATGGGTCGTTTTAACCATGTTCAAGTTCGACGTCGACGTCTGTCGAAATTTAAATTTCCCATACTTGTGTTTATATTACGATAAGTCAAATTAATTAATCAAAAATTTCTTCGTCATTCGGTCCAACGTCTCTTAGTATCAATCTTACGAGTCTGTAAGTACGCGTGCGATCCTTTGACTCAAGAGCAGATTGCCGTTCAGTCCGCATGGGTGGCTGCCCACGAAAAGAAATTGCCAGGCTTCGCAGTTCGCATGCATTTACACACGGCCCCACATGTCCAACACTCGTAACCAAGCTCGTAACCGAAGCTTAGAACCGAAGCTACTGAAACCTCGCTTACCGTCATTTGGCCTGATCCTAACTGTACATCTTAGACCAGAATAGCAATCTTTTTCCCCCATGGGGGTGCATTGGTCTTCAGCTGTTATGAAGACTCGGAGCTCGGAGATGGCATGCTGGTGCGTCTTTTAACCTACGCCGTGTCAGAATCTTAAATACTGTAGACATACAGAGGGGGTCTATATAGCATTTATAATAGACATAACCACGACAATCGACGTTGTTTTCCATGTGTTAGCCCGATCATGTCACTCACCGAAACCATTGGACGGCGGCGCGGGAGTGTATATAGTACGGCAGCCGCATGCCGTTTATTCACGTACTAACTTGATGCACGAGCACGTCACGCTAGCGGAAGCTGACTACGTATGGTGTCCCCAGCCGCCGCCAGCAATTACGGCTGCCGGTCGAAAATGTCCTTCATAAGCCGTGACCTTCTGCAGCCTGGTCTCTTGGTCTTCCGTCCTGCCTTTGGTTCCCCATCTGGACTGGCTCTCACTTCTGCCGGCCCTGACCTGGACAACTATTGAACCATGTATTGGCTCTCTGCGCTGTCTATCCTTGCCGCCGTCCCTCTCGGTCTCGCGACCCCTCTCTCACCACATTGGAACGACATGAGATTAAAACATTCATGGAATTCTATTCCTGAAAAATGGGAATGGCTGGGTAATCCCCTGGCTGGCACCACTATTGACTTACGCATTGCGCTCAAGCCTCACCGTGAGGATGCCTTGATTGATGCGCTCTATGAGGTCAGTGATCCTAGGCATTCAAAGTATGTCACCATCTATTGCTTTTGTGTGTGTTATTCACGTGTTTCAGATACGGTGCGCACCTGTCGAAGGAGCAAGTCGCAGAGCTAGTCGCTCCGCATCCGGAGACACTCGAACTCGTCGGTTCCTGGCTTGCACACTACGACGTTCCGTCCTCTGCAGTTTCGATTACTCATGGCGGGAGTTGGTTGACAATCTACAAGGTGCCCCTTACAAAAGCAAATGCCATTTTGGGTTCAGAATACCAATTCTACCGCCACACGGAGACGAATGAGACCGTCATTCGCACGATTGGCTATGCGCTACCCGCTTCCTTGCACGAGCACGTGCAGACTGTTGTTCCGACGACGTACTTTGGTTCGCCGCGGGCCCTCCGGCAAACATCGAAGTTGGTTTTGAACGGCCCCACTCTTCCCAATGGTGACCCTGAACTACAAGAGGCGTCGACAACATTTGACCCTGGTGCTCCAATACCTTCCAACTGCTCGTCAACAATAACGCCGACGTGCCTGAGAATTTTGTATAATACGCTAGCGTACTCGCCACAAGCCACGTTGACGAACAAGCTCGGGGTTACAGGGTACTTGGAACAGTTTGCAAGTCAATCGGACTTGACAGACTTCTTGGTTCGCTTCCGAAGCGATGCCGCTCCTGCGCAGTTCTCTGTTGTGACGGTCAATGGGAGCATCAATAACCAGAGTCAGCCCGGTATGGAGGTGCGTTCTGTGCTTTACGTTGAAGGTGGATGTGAGTAATGTATCATCACACAGGCTAATCTCGATATCCAATACACTGAATCGATCTCCTATCCGACTCCAAACATCTTCTATAGCACAGCGGGCGATCCACCCTTCATCCCTGATGACAAAACACCCACGAACACGAACGAGCCATACCTGGACTGGCTCAATTTCATCATGAGCCAGAAGTCGATCCCACAGACGATCAGCACCTCATATGGCGACGACGAGCAGACCGTCCCACAGGAATATGCGACATCGGTATGCAAAATGTTTGCTCAGCTTGGCGCGATGGGCGTCAGCGTTCTCTTCGCGAGTGGTGACAGTGGCGTGGGGGGTGGGTCATGCCGCTCGAATGACGGCATCGCCAGCAAGAAATTCATCCCGGTCTTCCCTGCATCGTGTGGGTTTTATCATTCTCCTATAACGATTCACGTGATTTACTTGATGGTGGTTGCAAGGTCCCTTCGTCACGACGGTTGGTGGTACAACTGGAGTGAACCCCGAGGTGGCAGCCCGCTTCTCTGGCGGAGGGTTTTCGAACTACTTTGCACGCCCATCCTACCAGGACGGAGCTGTCTCTTCATATCTTCGAAACATTGGTGGCCAATACTCCGGCCTCTTCAAGTGTGTTTGTTAGCTTTGATAACGGGGATCTCACATTGCTGATGATACTATACGTAGCACTACTGGGCGTGGGTACCCAGATATCTCTGCTCAGGCGACTAATTTTCAAGTCGTACTCGCCGGAAAGGTCAAGGGCGTTTACGGTACGAGCTGCTCAGCTCCGGTACGTTTCCCCTTGATTCGCTCATTGTTCAACTCACCCTATGTATATGACAGACCGCAGCAGGCGTCATCTCGCTCCTGAACGACTATTTGATCTCAAAAGGCAAATCGCCACTGGGCTTCCTTAATCCTCTGATTTATTCTACTGGCGTGATGGGTTTTAACGATATCACCTCTGGTTCGAATCCCGGTTGTGGAACGTCAGGATTCTCAGCTACGAAAGGATGGGATCCGGTGAGTAAATAATCACAGTTCGACCCATTGCCAATCTGCGACGGTGCTTATGGTTCTGGCGCTCAGGTCACGGGCCTAGGGACACCTGACTTCCAGAAGTTGCAGGGCATTTGTTGGAAAACTAGTTTACAGTAGTATTGGTTTCTTGGGCTGTAGGATGGAAACTCGCACCTCATTAGGGTTTATTGCCAGTGGGAGGTTATGATCTATCTATAATAAACGACATGAACACAAACACCACTTGCCATTATCCTTTCGAGGTACTGGAGTCGATGGATGGGTATTTGTGCATGGCGGTATATTACTGTAATTGGTATGAGAAGGTTCATGCCGACGTACCAGTGCTGTAAAAACAATTGACAAAAGGAGATGTACAGCCGCCATTGGTAGCACCCCGTCCTTTTGCCCAGTGGCAGCGCTTCTCCTGCAGCCTGTGTACAGCCTGTTGCTCACTTGCTCCGAGTCCAAGTCTAGCAAAGGGCGATAACCCAATTTGATCAGTAAACTGGAAGTCGGGCAGACTCGTATCACGCAAGACGTGCGTGCTCCAGGGAGCCTTCAGGCCTCAATATTCAAGCATAGATATGTATACTGTAGTCGTAGTCGTACAAGGACTCAGTACTCAGTACTCATTCTCCGGGTAAAGACGCGGAAAAGCCAACTGTGGCATTGAAGGATACACAGTCTTCCTCGGGCTGGCAGACTGGTACCCCTGTATTCTACCTGCAGGCATGATCATATAGAGGAATCCTTTGGGTTTGAGTCCGTAGAAAGCGATGATGCTGCTGCCAGCTGAGAGCAGGTGACACGTGGCACGCGGCACAGTGGCGCGACAGGCCTGATCTCGGTGAATGCCGCGATTAGCTCATGTCATAATAACGCGTGCCTGTCACTGACGCTCAGGCTAGTGTTTCCTGCCACCTGCCACTAACTTAGCGTCCTTCATCATATGGTCTGGTCGGGTATCTTGTTCACAGATCTCTTACATGCTCCGTGCCAGTGCGCCCTCATTTCAGGTATTTTTTATGTTAAAGAAGGAAAAAAGGGTTGAAGAAAACAACTTGAACTCAATTTGCAAGAAGCGAAGTCGAGCAAAGTCGTCAATGGCCCGGGGGAGGACAAAATTCTAGGCCCGAAGGTACGGCAGTTTAAATCACTTCCGACTCGGAGCGGAATGGTTTTCCTCTATTTATTGAATGGAAGCGCGTGGAGGAGAACGCAGTTCTGCGAAAGACACCTGGACTAACTTGAGTTATGATTGCATCATACCACTGTAATGATCGCCCTTCATGGTACAGTAGATCAAACTAATCAATCAATTTATTTCCGAGACAGTTTCATTAATTGCTGTCGCCTTCTGGCCGCCTCGCTCGCCTCTCAGTCTCTGGCAGTCTCACAGGCCCCCGGCCTAACCACAGAGGGAAATTTCCGGTGCCAGATTATTGGACGAATGTTCAACTTTTTGATGCTCAACGGAGAACCCGTCATATATGCATGTTTGCTCACATTTGCAGTACACGCGACCAGTCGCTTTCTAGGATCTGACCACTGCGCACATGGTGTCCATGTTGCCGCTAGTAATCACGGCCTCCGGTCAAAAAGCGGCCTATATAAGTCTCGATCTTCCATAGCCCACCAGTGGGTCTTCCGTTCTGTCTCAGGCATCAAGTCGCCTTTTGATCTCGCTCTCGGCACTGTAGTCACCACTCCAGACAACAATGCGCTGGCTCTCTGTGCTGTCCGCCCTTGCCACCGTCCCACTTGGTCTCACCACCCCTCTCTCACCACGTTGGGGCGACGTGAGAGTAAAGCATTCATGGGACTCTATTCCTGAAAAGTGGGAATGCCAAGGTTATCCACCTGTCGACACCACCATTGACTTGCGCGTTGCGTTCAAGCCACACCGTGAGAACGCCTTGATTGACACGCTCTATGAGGTCAGCGATCCTAACCATTCGAAGTACGTCTCCATCCTATTGCTTTTCCGTGTGAATTTACTCACATGCGTGAACATTTGCTGTGTTACAGATACGGTGCGCACCTGTCCAAGGACCAAGTCGCAGAGCTTGTCGCTCCTCATCCAGACACACTCGAACTCGTTGGTTCATGGCTTGAACACCACGAGGTTCCATCCTCTGCGGTCTCGATCACGCATGGCGGGGGTTGGTTGACAATCAAAAAAGTGTCCCTGACCAAAGCAAATACCCTCCTAGGCGCATCATACCAAAACTACCGTCATATGGAAACGAACCAGACTGTCATCCGCACGATCGGCTACTCTCTGCCTCTTGCCTTGTACGAGCACGTACAGACGGTCGCACCGACGACATACTTTGGATCACCGCGCCCCCTCCGCCTAATCTCGAAATTGTCATCGAACGGTGCGATACTTCCGAATGGTGACCTCGACTTGCAAAGGGCGTTACCAACATTTGTCCCTGGAACACCTATCCCTCCCATATGTTCGTCCACAATAACGCCCACATGCCTACGACTCTTGTATAAAACGTGGGCATACCAACCACAGGCCACATGGAAGAACCAACTCGGAATTACAGGGTACTTAGAACAGTATGCAAGTCAATCGGACTTGACGGAGTTCTTGACCCGTTTCCGCCTCGATGCTGCTCTTGCTCGGTTCTCTGATGTGACTGTCAACGGAGGTATCAATAACCAGAGTCAGCCCGGTTTGGAGGTGCGTTCGGTTTTTCACGCTGAGGATGAATGTGGAAGCAATATTTAAATCATCACACAGGCCAACCTCGATATCCAATACACCGAGTCGATCTCCTACCCAACCCCGAACATCTTCTATAGCACAGCAGGCACTCCACCTTTCATCCCTGATGAAGTAACTCCCACAGACACGAACGAGCCGTACCTGGATTGGTTAGAATTTATTCTGTGCCAGGAGACGATCCCACAAACGATTAGTACATCATATGGCGACGACGAGCAGACAGTCCCAAAGGAATATGCGACATCAGTGTGCAACATGTTTGCTCAGCTCGGTGCGATGGGTGTCAGCGTTCTCTTTGCGAGTGGTGACAGTGGCGTCGGCGGTGGGTCGTGCCAATCAAATGGCACTGACCGCGTGAAGTTCATTCCGGTCTTCCCTGCATCGTGTGGGCTTTTTTATCTTCTATTACAGATTCACATGATTTACTTGATCGTGGTTACAAGGCCCCTTCGTCACGACAGTTGGTGGCACGACTCAAGTGAACCCAGAGGTGGCAGCTAATTTCTCAGGCGGAGGGTTTTCAAACTATTTCTCCCGCCCGTCTTACCAGAACGAATCCGTGTCTTCGTACCTCCAGTGCATCGGTAGCCAGTACTCTGGCCTTTTCAAGTGCGCTTATTAGCTTTGGCATCAGGGATCTCACTCTGCTAACGGATACTTCACTCAGTCCTACTGGACGTGGGTACCCAGATATCTCTGCTCAGGCGTTAAATTACCAAGTCGTACTCGCTGGAGAAGTTAAGAGCGTTGGTGGTACGAGCGCAGCAACTCCGGTACGTTTCCCCACGACTACCCTATGATCTAGCTCACCCTAGGCGTGACAGACCGCAGCTAGCGTCATCTCTCTCCTGAACGACTTTTTGATCTCAGAAGGGCAATCATCACTCGGCTTCCTCAATCCGCTAATTTATTCTACTGCCGCAAAGGGTTTTAACGACATTATATCTGGCACGAACCCTGGTTGTGGGACTTCAGGATTCTCGACTACGAAGGGATGGGATCCGGTGAGTACTTCGTTTTGGTTCATCGCTACAATGTGGTGATCCTTATTGTTCGCACGTTCAGGTAACGGGCATGGGGACGCCCGACTTCCAAGAGTTGCAGGGAATTGTTGGATACATTAACTTACAGTACTCTGTGGAAAATTAATTTTCTACGCTCGCGATTATGATACCCCGAACTTGGACGGAAGTTTGAACTTTATTACGCTCGTATCATTGGGGGTCCATTGATTGAAACAAACGACGTGAACGGAACGCTCACTTCCGACTGTTCCTTTGAGAATGTTCCACAGTTTCGGTCCTTCTGTGCATTGGGATGCTAGACATCTACTCATGACCAACTTGAAACCACCGTGAATATTCATGGTGGTATATTAATCGGGATAGAAACGCAGCCGCGTTTCAAGTTTACGCCGACCGTAACGTGCGCTGTAGTGACACTGCGCGGAGATTCTTACCCCCGAACACTACATTCTGCATCACCCATGACATGTCTTCGTTCCGCACTTTGACAGCCTCATACGGTCTCGGCCCGTGATAGTGATGAACGGTCAAGACGAAATATTCCCACACCCCGGCACCGTAGAAGCCGGAAAAGCATGTCACGTGCCGGCTTGCGATTTTTGCATCGATTTTTGCATTGGAATTTACAAGAAATTGTCACCGTCGACAAAAGATGACTGAACCTGAGCCTGAGCAGGCCAAGCTGGAGACATTTACGTCGTTTGCGTATCTGCTCTCCCCTCTCATCCTTCGTGCCCTCGCAGACCTCGGCTTTTCTCGTCCCACTCGAGTCCAGCAACAGGCGATCCCACTCTCCCTCGAAAACCGCGATGTCCTCGCTCGTGCCCCCACAGGGAGCGGCAAGACCGCTGCATATTGCATACCACTCATCCAGAAGCTCCTCAATGCCAAGGCTGTAGGTACGCTTCATGGGGGGATCATCATCCCATCCACCAGTGTCTTTACTTATTACTTTTTTCTGGTTCTCTTTTT
>Ga0137362_10002635_pt1 | contig 11741 bp, 8 predicted proteins | sample MadtaG_2_FD_104801 | JGI IMG/M metagenome (GOLD analysis project Ga0137362, IMG submission 104801) | Vadose zone soil microbial communities from Angelo Coast Range Reserve, California, USA - Mad1_100_16 metaG | ecosystem: Environmental > Terrestrial > Soil > Vadose zone | place: USA: California... | reverse complement strand
TACAGGTACGGCGGTGAAGAGCTAGCGCTGATTCTTACCGGAGATGACGCCGCCAGGGCGACGGAAGTCGCCGAGTCGGTTCGGGTTGACGTCGAAGAACTTCGATTCGATGCTTATCGTGACCTGAGGGTCACAGTCAGCGTGGGCGTAGCTGAGGTTCCGCGAGAGGGACCGAACAGCGCAGAACTAGCTAGACTTGCTGACGTTGCCCTGTACCGTGCTAAAACCGAAGGGCGTAACCGCGTGAGAGAGGCTGACTGACGAATGCCACTTAGATCATCTGCAGGCTACGGAGGTTCAACCGTTGTGTCGTTAATGTGTCCACGCCGACGGTCCCTTGTGTCTTTCCCACAGGCGGAAATCAGGCGGCTTTTCGAAACGAAACAGTGATGCTGTCGCGTTTCGCAAAAGGTCGAAATCCGCGGCTATTGCCAGAGTGAGAGGTTTCGGTCATGATCTCCCAACCATCGCTCAACATGCTCGCAATGTGCTTATCCATTGTCTGCATGCTCGGCAGCAGTCTTTGTCGGTAGTATTTCCCCGTCCAATTTCGCTCGTACGTAAAAGATTTCACTTTCATGGTTCACCACAACACTGTCTTCTATAGGCTACGCGCTGCCAGTGAGCATTTCAAGATGGCCTTGACGGCGCTGAATTGCGATTTGAGCCGGCTTGTTTCCGTCTGCTCCCGCAGTTCACTCCGATCCACCACAGAGAAAGGCGGACAGCTCCACATTTCGTTGGTGCTTCCCTTCGCTGTTTGATGGATCTAACGCATTGTTGTCTGAGCGCTTCGCTTTGCACAAGAGGTAGTAACGGCAGGACTTGGTCGTGTCAGTCGGACTTGAAGAATGGGAACTAAACCCAATGGGCATGCGCAACAGACAGTACCAAGTCTTAGGCATAAGACCTAATTGTGTAACCGAAAAAACTCAGGTATTGTTAGGACCTCATGAACTTCAGCTCACTCCAGCGAATTAACATTCGAGTTTCGGGGATAGGAGTACGGGTACCCGCCCCTGGCTGGAGGGCTAGTGTGAGCTGATTCAGAGGCAACCGTTAAGGCTCCTAGACCCACCGCCAGACCTCCTGGCAGGTGGGTTTTGTTTTTTGGCGACAAGCACAGATCAGGACAGGAGACGCCGCTATGCCCAGTTTGCACCTACTCCATGAGCGCACATTTGCAGGCAAACCACTTCAGAGCTTCAAAGTCTACAACGACCCTTTCGGCGAGAGTGAAGTGTGCGTCGAGCTTGCCTTCGCCGACGGGCAGGTTGCATGCCTCTGCATCGGTCCCGGGAGACCACAGATTGTTTCGAGTGATCTGTGTTGTGAACTGAACCCGGACTCGTGCCGTCCGGCTGAGCAGGAAACCGATCGAGAGCTAGCGAATAGAGGGACTACCGTGAACGGCCTCTGATGGCTACCAGCTTTAGCGTCGACCTCGATGTCGGGCGGCTCAATCTCACGGGAGAGGATGAGTTCGTAAGAGTGAGGTTCAAGCCGAATACTGCCATAGTCGCGGTTTTCGCCCTTCGGCCGACTCTAGGTGAATCGTCTGAGCGCCTCTTCGGACCGCCACATCGAGATGGTCATCACCTCGATGTAGGCGACAAAGTGCCGCTGTAACAACCGAACCGATGCCAGACCCGGAGCCGCCTCGAAAGGTTGGAATCTCGCTCCGCCTCACAGAGTCGAGATATTGATGGAGGTTCGATTCTGGAACGACCACGGATGAGATTTGCGCGATCAAGCGCGTCGCTGACGAACGAACGGGAGTTTCAATCACATTTGCTGTTGGCAGCGTTCTTCCGGTGCTCGGACAAGTTGGGCCCATCCGAAATTTATGATGAGGTTGGGCACACGAAGGCCTCCGCGTCCCTGCTTGTATATACCGTTAAGAAGCGTGGAATATCAAATACTCCCTGTTAATTCCGATGTGAATCAGTGCTTTCGCCCTAAGGATCCAATAAGTCTGCCGCCGCATCGATCTGCAGCGACTCCACCTTCGGCGTCCACTCCAGATCAAACACCGACAAACGCTTTACAGTACGATATGGCACATATCCCAGCCCATCTTTACACCGCTTCGCAAATTCCGCCGACTCAATGTAGGTACTTTGATAGCTATCCGTCGTGATCAGGGCCGTGCGATCGAAGGGCACCCCATATCGATACATCTCTCTGGCCGCATTCCGTAAATTGGTCGTCGTATGGCGAGCGTGTGGATCAATCAAAATCGCATCCTCCGGCAACCCAAAATCGGCCATCAGCGAGTTCTTCATCTCCACGGCTTCAGAGAACGGCGTTTGATTCGGGTGCACGTAACCGCCGGACACTAAAATCAGTGGAGCCTTTCCCTCACGCCAGCGGCGGGCGGCGATCTCTACCCGCAACTTCCCCTCAGGCGCCAGCGCCCAGGTCATCCGATCCCCACCCTGCCCCGGAACCACGATCACCGTATAAGGAAATCGCGACCACCCTATTGTCCCAATCCTCCTCACCGCCGCGGCATTCTCCTTCTGTTCCAACGGCTCCAGCCGACCTGCCTCATCACGCTTGTTGATGTTCAGCAAGTACAACACAAACTTCAACGTTGGTTGAAAAAACAATCTCATCTCTGCGGCCTGCTCCGTCAGCATGTACGCCACTGTGTGCACCATCTGTTCATACTCCGCTCCCTTCACGTCGAAAGCAGGCGGATCCATCGCGGAGTACCGGGAATTCTTGCCTTCCCCATAAACATCGATTGCCTGGTTCATTCCCCGAGCTGCATCTGTCCAGGCCTGTGCCAGCAGATCATCGCCGGCCTTTGACTCGTACCGTACGTACGCGCCACTCTCCCGCAGCGCTCCGTCGACCATCTTGCGCGCAGCATCGCTCGTCGAATACAGTTTCTTCAAGCCAGCGGCTCCGGCTGCAATCTCCGCATCCGTCCAGCGCAGAGCCCCGTCAACACAGGGAACGGTCTCACAGGACGTCGCCGCGTTCTCGAGTACCAGCCGCTTGTGATCCAGAATGCTGACCAGCGAAGCCTCGTCGCTCACTGCCTTGGCGGCCCCCGGGGCTCTCTCGAGTAGCGACAGCATGTAGAAATTCTTGTCTTGTACGGGCGACCGGAGCTCCAGCACCCGCTGCGCCGGCTCCTGGGCAAAACTGAGACAAACAAAAAGAGCGCTTGCAAGCAACCCGATAGGAAAGCTTCGTCTCATTTGTCCATCACTACAACACTAGAACCTGAAGTGTCTTACGGGCATCCCTTTTGCACTCTCTTTGATGCAAATCAACGCGTAAACGCGTGAAGGACGCCTGGGCTTAGGCTTTGAAGTGCTAATGCGAGGCCCAGTCGCAACTCGTAAGATGCCGATGGCCTATTTCGTGTCGTCGGCTAGAAGTTCGTGACTCGATTCTTCTCGTCTCGGTGACGCTCTTGCGCCGTCATCGGCAAGCTTGATGGCGACCCAAGAAGCGTCTTCGCAAATTTCACTTTCTCGAGTGTCACAATTTCTGGATCGGGAATCGCGGTCAGAATCCGGGATGCGAAGCATGGCGAAATGCGCGCTGCTAAAGTCACTAGCCGCCCCCATGCAATGGCGGATGGCCACCTTGCCTTGATGACCTGGTTTGGGTCAGCAATGTCAGCGTCGCGAGCGTACAGTTTTTCCGCTACCTTTAGACCGTCGTTTACAGTCTCGCGTGTGGATTCTGCGTCGCCAAGCTGTAAGTACGTTTCCCCCAAGGAGATAATGAGGCGGGCTTGCTGCACTAGCGACAAATCCGCCAGAGTCTTGTGTAGTTCCTCAAGTGCTGTTCGACTCGCTGACGGATTCTCTGCAGCCGCCATTCGGCCTATCGTAAGCAAGGTCTCGGCTCGCGGTGATTCATCTTCTGCGAATAGACTTGATACTGCAGGCAACCCCAGGGCGTCGGCTATTGCTTGCCGAGGGTCATTCATCGCTTCGTTCTCGATCTGCTCTCGCCTGTGGCTGAGCTGTTCTATCCATTGTTCCTGTAGCTGAAAAGAGAGCACTTGCGGCGAAGGACTGCCAAATTGGTATGCCAACGAGAAATTCCCACTCGATTCTACGGAGGTCTTTGAAGTATCTTGGGGCGTTGAAACCAGCGACTCGTATCCGCCTGGAAACTGCCGCAGCAGGGTTCTGTTTTCCTGGTCTTCGCGCATCAGGTCCTCGGCACGAGCGCTATCAAGTTCTTCTAAGATTGGAAGCAACTGGAAGAGTCGGTATTCGTAGGAGGAGCTAAAGGCCGCGTTGCCCTTGCCCGATTTGAAGGTGATATGCATCTTTCCCGAATCTTCGGAGGCCTTTGCCTGCTCCAACAATGCGTCAATAGCACCCAATACCACGGGTGGAGGCAACTCACGCCAGAAACTCAACGCGATAGTTGCCAAGTCTTGAGAGTCTGGGATCGAATCGCCGCCATGTTGCCGGAAATTCTCAACCGTCATTGCAAAAATCGTCAGTTTGCTGCCGGTATCCTCCTTCGGCAAGGCAAGCATGAGCTGGCTTGCTGCGTGATAGGGAAATCCTTGTTCCGTCACAAGTCTCGCGAGTAGTTCTTCAGCATGGGCGAAGCTCCTCCTGTTTATGTATTCAGTAATCAGCGAGTCCATGATGGCGCGTTGCGCATTAGCCTCGACGTTTGGTAAGAGTTCCTCAACTAAGGCAGGGGAGCGGGAAAGTATGCTTTGAAGAATCTCGCGCTGCAACCACTGCTTGGCCTTACAAGCGTCGGAGGCGAAGCATTCCTCTGGGTTGAAGGTTCGTCCATTCTCGATCGACAGGGCCGCAGAAAATGCTTCTTTGCGAAGCGCATCTGCTCCCCTCAGGTCAAACCGTTCGTATCCTTTTGCAATTTCCCAAAGTATCAGGGTGCGCATCACCGGATCGAGTGCAGATGCTTCCACCTGAGCAGACTTAAGCAAATCGATTGCCTGTCGCTGTCGGGCCCTAAGCCTTTGGTTCGCCCTCATATGTACATCGCGACGAGTAGCGACTGATCCAGATGCTCCGATTGGCTCCCCTTGCGCCACCAGGACTGCTGGGGCAGTAAGCGCTACGATAGTTACCATAGGCCAAAGCAGTGCCTGGGCCCACCATACACACATATCAACGGAGGAGAAGGAGAGCCGCATGCGATTTACTCGGACGGTACTGCGGTGCTTCGGCTAACCTTGTCAACTTCCGCTTCCGTTCGCAAGCCGGGGAGACTGACGTGAAAGAATGCTTCAACCTGAGATTTCTGATCACCGACGTAGGCGCCCGACCAGTCTTGCAGAACGCGGGCTTCACGCGTAACCACGATTGTTTGCGGAGTACTCCCTAGCTTGTAGGTTTTCAGCGTTTCCAGCGACAGACCGGAGTACACCGGAAGCTTCAAGTCGTTTTTGGCGACGTAGTCAGGCAAGGTCTCTTCGGACAGAGAGAGGCCAATGAAACGGTAACGGCCCCCCTCTTTGTCCAGCAGGGTTTTGAGATTGTCCATATTGCGCGCACACCACGCACATGGAGGTGTAAAGATGTAAAGAACTGTCGATTGATTCGTGCCCTGGTAGGAAATTGTCTCCTGGTGCCCGCCCAAACGTTTCGCCGTAATCGGCGGCACGGCTGTACCGATCTTTAGTTGCAGCTCAGCGATTTTCGCCGACCGTGCATATGTCAGGCTTCGGACCTTGTGCGCCAGCACAACGTTGAGTACAACCGAAACGACCAGCGCGAGTCCGATGGAGGTCTGCATTAAACGTGCGACACGCCGCGGCGCTACCTGCGCACTCGCCTCACCTCGATCCATGACTCGCCTCCTCAATCGTTAGGCTAGGACACCCTGATTCGTCGATCAACAAACGAGCCGGGCATCCTGGCCGCCACGAATTCAGCTACTAGTCAATAACTACAGGGAATGAAGAACACGCCACCTTGTGGAGAGCATTGGAACTCGAAATGATCACGGTTCACACCGACAGGGCAAAAGAAGTTATACACCGTGAATCCATAGGGAGCGCAGATTTCACGGGCGTCAGAATATCCCTCGTTACAGTCACAACTTGATGCATATGCAGGCGTGGCTAGAGTCAGTGCCGAGTACGCCAGCCCAGCCAGCAAGACCGCGGCTACAGCGGACATTCGTATTACCCGAGCAGTTCGTTTCTTCATGTTGCTCTCCTTTTCGATTGCTAAAGTTCACGGTTCGGAAGTCACGTGTGCTGAGGCTGCTGCACGACAGCCACGCGCTGTACGCAGAAGTAATAGACGAGTGACACCGGTTTTCGCAAGAACGAACCGTTGGCTGAATCGATTATTCGTTGGCTGATTTCACAGCCTAGCTTCGTCCACGCGGATGTTTCCCGATCGTTGACTTCTGAGGCGAAACTCGCGTGGTGTCACACCGAACTGCTTCTTAAAATCGTGCACGAAGTGGCTCGCATCCTTTGTCCCACACATATACATAACCTCTTTGATCGCAAGAAAGGAGGTACTCAATAAGCGCGCCGCTCGGTTCAAGCGCATTTGCTTCAAGTATGGAGTTGGAGACAGCCCAGTTTCTTGCTTGAAGAGCACGCGCCCCCTGGCCACGGAGAGATTCACGGTCTTAAACATTATTTCTTTGGACAGGTTGATCGCAGGTTGTTCATGCATCATCTCAATAATTCTCTTGATGCGTGAATCCATGGTGGGAGCCTAGTGTGTCTTGGTCACCGTAAGTTTTAGGTGTTCGTCGAACCAACGAATCATGCGATTATCGAGATCAACTTGATTTGCATAACTCCACTCTAGTAGCCCGTGGCCTTCACCAGCATATTTTGCGTACTCAACTTCCTTCCCCAGTCGACGCAGTGCCACGAACACTTCATCGCCAAGAGACGACGCGACAGCAGAATCCTCGGAGCCATGAACGATCAGCAGTGGCGTGTCAACTCGATCAAAGTAGAATATGGGTGAGTTCTCTATGTACCTGTCTCGAAACGCCCATGGTGTTCCACCCATAAGACCTTGGCCACTCTCTTGTATAGCCATCCCGTATACCGATCCATGACTGTCCATTTCTCCGTAACACGCAATCGCGTCACCGTACCCGTCCATTTCGACCGCCGCCTTGAATCGGTGAGTTTGAACAATAAGTGAGAGAACCGTATAACCTCCATAACTGTGTCCCATTATTCCAAGGCGATCAGGGTCTGCAATGCCAAGATCAACCAGTTTGTCAATCCCAGGCAACAGTGTCTTGGCCAGATCCAGCATCGGAGTACCTAGATGCTGCGGGGCGTCCGGCAAAAAGACTGCATAACCGCGTGTTGCAAGCAGTTGAAAATTAAGGACAGGCCCCGGCGAAAGTCCAAACTGAGTCAAATTATTTGATTCCAAAGCGCCACCATATACCCAGGCTATCAAAGGGTAGCGCTTGCCCTCTTCATAGCTCGACGGCAATAACAAAGCGCCATGCAATAGGTCGCCATCAGCACTCCGCCAGGCTACCATTCGAGCTGCACCCATGCGATAGTTCTCAAACTGCGGATTTAGAGTGGTTAAGCGCCTTGTATTATGAAATGCGTAATCTGCTACCCAAACGTCATTGTCATGCTGGGCACTGGCGACGAAGTATGCCAACCTACCGGTGTCAGGAAATGCGAATACATGTTGCGACGTGTTTACGCACGTATAGCATTCCCCTTTTTCCAGGAGTCTAGCGCTCTGGCCGGTTCGAAGGTCTATTCTGTAAAAACCAGATTGTTTCGACTCATCGTCATAGGTCAATGCGATGGTGGTGGCGCCTCCGTCAATTGACCACACTTGATTCTTGCCCCTAAGAACCAGTTCCCTGACGGTGCGACCCACGATTTTTGCCAATTGGACTGGGTTCTCATGGTCCGAGTACGCCTTCCAGAGCGCACCATCGCGAATGAAGTAAACGAACTGTCCGTTTCCATCCCACACAGGGGGTTGATCGGCGCCCGACCTCTTCCGCAAAAATGACGCTATGCGTTGTTGAGTCCCACGTTTCACGTCCAATACAAAGTAATCTCCGTTTTCTGCATTGGGTCCGCCAGTTTCATAAACAAGTCGCGAGCTGTCAGGTGACCAACTAAAAGGGTCAACCCCGAAGTCAAATTCACGATCAGATGCTAAGACGCGCTCCTTGTTGGTCTTGAGGGAGACGACGATCAAATCCCAAAGCACTTGCTGCGATCCCGGTTTTTCAAAACCCTTTGGACTCGTTAAGGCAACGCACGAACCATCGGGCGACGGAATGTATTTGGCAACGCGCTGCCCCCGCGTAAGGCGCGTCAGGATTCCCGTGCTCACATCGAGCAGTGCCAAGTCGCGAGAGTATTCGTCGAGCGACCAGGGATCCAAGCCTGGTTCTGCACCGCTAGATTGTCCTGCCTGGCGTGAGTTGTACACAGTCACACTCGAGCCAGGAACACCGGGTTCGGCAACGTCTGACGCTGCTTTCTGAGGCCCACGCATTCGATTGATGTACTCTTCTGGAGAACTGCTTTCGGGTAGAACGGCGAGCAGTATTTGTTTGCTATCTGGCATCCATTGAATTTCGAAGGTTTGGGCCCTAACATCTGATACCTTGCGCAGGCTATCCATTCTTGCGTCCCAGACCCAAAACCTAGCTTCTTCCGTTTTGTCTCTGTCGGAAAGAAAAGCAACATACCGCCCGTCGGGGGACCACGAAGCCGCCCAATTGCTGCCTTTCCCTTCAGTCAGGTTTTTTGTTTCACCAGTCGTAAGATTTAGGAGAAGCAGATCTACGCCGATTCCGCTCCACGATACACCTGAACGAGAATGTTGCTCCGCTTTACCGCTCCTGCGATTGTCGCGACTACTGTAGAGAAGCCATTTCTCATCTGGCGATAATTCTAGAGTGGAACCATCGGCAATTTCCTTCACGCCTAGTGCGCTACTGACCGGAAGGGGTGCCAGTTGACCGCGCGTTGAAGTGGAGAGAAACAAACCCGCTAGCAAAAACACAAAACCTAGAGCGTTGCGGTTTCTCATTACCTGTCTCCAAAAGAAGCAGTTCTCTCAAACGAGCATAGAATCGATAAGAGCCGACGCTCTGCCTATCGGCCTTGTATTCAACGACCACTCCAAAGATCAAAATACCAAACGCAGGGATAGTTGAAGCGAACGAGGCCCGCCCTGTTGGAATAAGGGATTCAAACCTCCCAACCCCCCATTCAGCATGTCCGGTGATTGTAGGAAGATGGGACCAATACCTATAAGCCCCTGTGGATTCGTGAAGTTCGGATGATTCAACAAGTTGAATGCATCCGCACGAAACTGCAGGTTAAGTCGCTCCGTGATCGGGAATTTTCGACCCATCGACAAGTCTACCTGCGTCAAGCCGAAGCCAGGGATGTCATTGCGAGGTTCGCTGCCCTGTCTCAGGGTTGCTGGGGTTATGAAAGCCAACGGATTTAATACCTTTCCTCCAGGAGCCCCAGGCGTTGAAACCCAAAAAGGTTGACCGGGAACGAGGTCAGGGCGAGGGGTGGCCGCGCCAAGTGGACCCTGAATTACCGAGAGCGCATTGAATGGGAACCCGCTCCGTGCGACAACGACGGTATCGAGCGACCATCCGCTCGTTAGGAAAAACAGAGGCCCGGATTTGCCGACCGAAGGGACATTGTAGGTTAGGGCGCCGGAGAAACTGTGCCGAACATCGAAATCGGACGACGCCCGGTCGTTCCCTGCTGGAATAACGATACCGGAGACTGCAGCTACCGTATCATTTGAGGCGTTGTCCAGAGAGTGTGACCACGTGTAATTGAAGAGAACCTGAAACCGCGCTGCTAGCGGTTTGCGATATTGCAGTTGTAGGGCCTCGTAATCCGATGTTGCATCGTTCAGGGTTAAGAAAAAGACGCTGCCCGGCGGAAAGTTGACATTCGCCGGACTCAGCCCTTCGTTCCTGAGAAGCTGCCTGCCAAGTTGTCCAACGTAGGTTGCGGAAATCACTCCTTTTTCAGCAAACGACTTCTCTACCGCGGCATTCCATTCATAGGAACGCGGAAGCTTCAGATTCGGTGCAACGCCCCAGATCTGAGCAAACGCACCACCATACGGTGGTGTAGTAGACAAAGAAGGAAGAAACGGCGTCGGATCTGCCAGTGGCATGGTCACGGTCGGAGTGATTGCGGTGGCAAGGTTTGGAAACGTCGTTAGTGCATTAGCGGCTTGACCAACCCCAAGGTCGTAGAAGAGCCCCCATCCCGCTCGCAGAACTAGATCCGCTTTCTGACCAACGCTGTATGCAATACCAATGCGTGGAGCGAAGTTGCCGTACGTCGTCTTCCACATCGGTGTCCCGGTCGGTGCGAGGACAAGAGCCGACGGATCAGTCACGTTCTCCCAAGCGCCCAAATTCGTACCATCACGGCCAGAGGGTGCGGGGCTTAATTCCCATCGAAGACCGTATGTCACCGCGAGTCTGGCAGTGGCTTTCCACGTGTCCTGGGCATAGAGCGACAGCGACTGCGCCAAAAGCTTGCCGACGGTGGAGCTTGTTGTCGCAAGAAATGCTTGCCCTGGAGGTGTAGGAGGTGGAGGAGATATAAACGATTGAACAGAACTTGGCGCAAAAAATAATGTGTTCATCCCGGTGTGGTTGGTGGTCGTGAAAATGGCTCGATAATCCGTCCCGAACTTGAACTGGTGGCCACCCTTCACCAGAACTAGATCATCGACGAAATTCATCTGTGTTGCGCGGCTTCTGCCAAGCAGGCCCAACTGGTACTGTGTAATATCTTGTGGCGCAAAAGTTGAAAACGTATTCGCGCTCGACAATGACCCGCTGAGCAACGATGGATCCACGGGCACAGCCCCCCCAAAAGAGTCCAACGACCCGACGATATTCGACGTTTGTGTCGAGTAATTCCCGCGGATGAAATTCGATAGCTCGGGCGTCAACGTCATGTTGGCACCCAGCGTGAGCGTTCGCGTGTTGGTGCCTATTGTGTTCAGGTTGCTGAGGCTCAGGGTGCGTTGTATTTCTTGTGATGGAGCGTCATTGTACCGTCCGAAGATCGAAAACCGGTCGCCGAACCTATGGTCAATCCTTATGCTCCCAGCATCAAGAGTGGCACGATTGGCATAGGTTCCGATAAACACTCCGGTACAGCTGGCCGCAGAAACCGCTCCATTGGGTTGCGGGTAAGCTTCGAGAAACGGCGCAATCGTCGGCGCTGGCGAACAAGCTGGCACGGCAGAACTAATGTATGGGACCTGAATCGTTTTTGTCGACGGGAGATCTAGCCGCGCTCCCTCGTAGGAAAGGAAAAAGAATGTCTTGTCTTTCCACACTGGTCCACCCAGGAAGCCGCCGAAATCATTGTGATGTTCCGGAGCGCGTGGCTCGCCCGCTTGCTGAGCAAACCAATCGTTTGCGTCCATAACTGTGTTGCGAAAGTAGTCGAAGATTCCTCCGTGAAAGCTATTAGTACCGGAACGTGTTGTAAGAATGACCTGCCCGCCGGGTGTTCTTCCAAACTCCGGTGCGAACGACGATGTCTCGATTCGAAATTCCTGCAAGGCGTCGACCGAGACGAGGCTGCTCGTGCCTCCGAGTACGCTGAAAGCCTGCGCTGACCCGGTGCCTGCGGCACCCATGAAGCCGTTGTCCAAACGTGAGACGCCGAAGTTGGCAGAGACGCCATCCACCGTGAAACTATTCGCGTCAGTCCTTTGACCCGCGATACTGAATTGTCCTGG
>Ga0137362_10002634_pt1 | contig 11742 bp, 10 predicted proteins | sample MadtaG_2_FD_104801 | JGI IMG/M metagenome (GOLD analysis project Ga0137362, IMG submission 104801) | Vadose zone soil microbial communities from Angelo Coast Range Reserve, California, USA - Mad1_100_16 metaG | ecosystem: Environmental > Terrestrial > Soil > Vadose zone | place: USA: California... | reverse complement strand
TGACTCGCCCTACTGGCGGTCGCGTGGTATCGCTCGTTTCTTCCGCTATGTGACCGAGAAACCGCTCCGTTCCGGCCCAACGCTCGAAGCTACGCGTCACGCGCACCGGCAACCTCTTCAGGTCGCCACCCGCAGTTCGGAGAATCGACCACCTTCCGCGTCTGCGTCGAATTCTGCCCCCGCCGCTGAAACCTACAGTTCAGCAACAGTCGAAACTCGTCGAGAGATCGTTCTGCACGTGGCCGGGAAAAATCCTTCGCCAGACGAAGTCGCAGCTGCGTTTGTCGAAATGAATCAGGATTCCGGTGAATCCCTCCGTACGCGAAGCCTGAACAGTCTCGGCAAACCCATAATCGTCTACCGCGAGGTACGCGTCTCAGAAATACAATTCAAGGGCAAGCGCGGAACCGCGCTCGTTCGGATCCAATCCTTAGGCGCTTCTCCGAATATGCAAATGGACTCGCAGCTTCGCTGGAAAGAACAGTCTCTGGAGCTCGAGAAGACGAAAAGAGGCTGGGTGATGAGTTCCATCCAGGAAGCCGCTTACGTCAAGCGTGAAGTTGCGTTGCAAGTCTTGTCGGCTCGGCTCGCGGAGCTCGCGCAGAATACGGACGGCACTCCCGAACAGGAACGCGAGCAGAAACAAATCATTCGCTTCCTGAATTTGCTGGTTACCGACGATTCCAGCGCCGCGTCAGCGCAGAGTAATTAAATGCAAGAGCATGCGGTTGGCCTTCGCGGTCTCTTCCGTTTCTATCATCAGCTATCGTGAACCACGCACTGCTTTGCTGACATCTTTTTCGGCGTTGACGTTGTTTAGGAAAGCCGATTTACCTAAGGCTTTCCCGCCCAGGTTGTATGGGAAATTGAGAGCAGCAGGAGCTCTGAATTTATAGCGGTGCCTTCGAAGCTACGACGCCGAGATCAGCGATGTTATCGCCTTTTTTCAATGAGGGAACAGCGTTCACGTGAAGGACCACTCCGGCTTCGGGAGCGCGTGGTTCGAGGATGACTTTTCCGAAATAGTCGGTGACGTAACCGAGCTTCATGCCCTCCTGAACATACGAGCCGCGCTTAACCAACGGATACCAGATGCCAGGGCCGTCCGAAATGATGTCAACGGTCTTCTCCAGCCAAACTGGATTTTCGATGTAATGCGGCGCGCCAGGGAGCATTTTCAAGGCGCGCATGGTGCTCAGAGTCCCGTTGATCAGGAGCGCCACATCATCGGTTTCGACCGTGCCGGCATACCCGGCTTCTACAACAATCGAAGGCTTTCCACGGAGAGAAGCCGTGTTGTCAAGATACCGGCTGGCCCCAAGATCGGATGGCCGGTCGTGCCAAATAATGATGTGATCCAGACCGAACGCGAGAACCATCTGCTTCGAGATCTGGTCCTGAGAGTCTTTGCCGGTGGCTCCCCAGTAAGCGTAGGGCCGGAGGCTCTCGTCGAGGTCGCCGCCGTGATAATCGATCAAGTAGTCCGAGCGATCCACGACCTGTTTGGTGATGAGGAAGGAAGCGCGGTCCGTTTGCGTTCCATCGGCTTTGCCTGGGTAGAAGCGGTTCATGCTCTTGTTATCTACCGGATTGACGTGCGCGACCTTTTGTTCGAACGAAGCAATGTTGACCAGCGGAATCAGGATGATCGTGCCCGAAACCTGAGCGGGGTCGAGATCAACGATCAGTCTTTCGACGGCAATCACGGAAACGTATTCCGTCCCATGCGCACCGGTCACCAGTGCAAGGACCGGACCCGGCTTGGCGCCATTCACCACGACGACGGGAATGTTCGTTCCGGCATCGACGCCAGCGGGGACTTCGAGGTAACCGGTCGCTTTCTGGCCAGGCGCGGCAGAAGCGGTGCCGACGGCGAAAGGCGTTCGCTGAGCCAAGGCAACGAATGGTAGGGACGGAATGATGAGGCAAAAGAGAGAAAGACGAATTGAGTGAAGCATGAAACCTCCTCGGAGCGAACCCTGGCAAGCTCAGGGCGACCAGCGATTGGCTTCGGACCGCGATACACATCGCGATACACAATAACGATGTCTAGCTCCTACTTCCAATGTCTTCGAGTGCCGTCTCTCTTCCAGTGCGCCTCACCTGCGATGAACGACCGCTCATTTTGCGACCAGTGTGACTCCGTCCAACGAAGTTTTTTTTAGCTCCGAAACACAATATAGGAGTCCAGAGCCTGCGTAGGCCGCGCAACACATGACCTGGCCCGGAAATGACCGGGAAAAAGTCATCGAGGAAAGTAAAACTCAGATTATAAGCTGCGTTCTGTCTTTCTAAACAGTGTATAAACTGTTTTATAGGAATAGAGACAGAGACGACACCGCCGCCAGCCGCCACAGAAGACCCGTCCGGTTTGACCACCAGCGCCTGCAAGAGCACAATCACAGGTCCACTGCAATGCGGCTAGGGGATGCGTATGAAATTCTGTTTCGCTGTTGCGATCATCAGCCTGGTAATTGCTGCTCCACTCGGAGCGCAAAATCCCGCGCCGCCAAGCGCTTCCCGAACGCGAGTCATCAGCGACAAGGATCTCTTTGACTTCATCTGGGTTGCCAACCCGCAACTTTCGCCCGACGGGACGCGGGTCGCGTTCACCCGCGTCAACGTGGACGAGAAGCGAACCAGCTATGAAACTTCCATCTGGATGGTCGCCACATCCGGCAGCGAACCTCCGGTACGCATGACGAATGGCAAACATGACGCGCAGCCGCGCTGGTCTCCAGATGGCAAGCACATCGCTTTTGTCCGCGGTGGTGACAAAGACGAATCTGGGAAACCCAGACCGCCTCAAATCGCTGTGCTGTCCCTCGCGGGCGGCGAGGCCTGGATGATCACCGATCTGCCCAAAGGCGCGTCGGGTCTGGCGTGGGCACCCGACAGCAAGCGCATAGCATTTTTGAGCTCCACGACTTCGGAAGACATCGAGAAGGCGCGGCGCAATAAGGATTCCGCGAGGAGTAAGGAGGCCCGAAAGCTGGAAGCCACTAGGGATTCCGCAGGGCCCCAACAGCCGGAGTCGGGGCAGGAACACGAATCCGACGTCCACATCATTAGCCGCGCCGTTTATCGCAGCAACGATGCCGGTTACCTCGACCCCAAGCGCCAGGAGCACATTTGGATACTCGAGGTGCCGACGATCTCCGATGAACCCGCTAAACCCGTGCAGCTCACTGGTGGCGATTTCGACGAACGCGAGCTCGTCTGGAGCCGCGACAACTCGCGAATCTATTTCCTTACAGAGCGCATCGACGAGCCATATTACGAACTCCCGACCACGGATATTTACTCTGTGTCCGCGGTGGGCGGAAACCTCGAAAAACTCGCCACTGTTCCCATGGGAATCTACGACCTGGTTCTCAGCCCGGACGCCCGCAAGTTTGCCTTTCACGGATCGGTTACGCAACCGGTTCGCTCCTATTCGCAGCCCGACCTCTGGGTCATGGATGCAGCGCCCAATGCGCAACCGAAAAATTTAACCGCCGATTACGACTACGACATGGGAAGCTCCGTGGGCGGAGACAACGCCGCGCCCCGCGGCGGCAATGGCCGCACGCTCCACTGGTCGCCAGATGGCCGCTGGCTGTTCGACTGCGTCGAGAAGCAAGGACGCACGCCACTGGTTCGCGTCGATTCGCAATCCAGCACGGTAACCGAAATCACGCACGGCGACCAGGCAGTGCTCGATTTTTCCATCACTCCCGACGCCCGCACTATCGTTGTCTTGGTTTCCACACCCGTTGCCATTGGCGACCTCTTCAGCGTTGGCACCGATGGCGCTCAAACCCGGGTTACAGACTTCAACCGCAAAATCTGGTCACAGCTCAACTTGACCGGGCCGGAGGAGCTTAGCTACAACAGCTTCGATGGCAAGCGCATTCAGGGATGGATTCAAAAGCCGCCCGACTTTGACCCGAAGAAAAAGTACCCCCTAATTCTTAACATCCACGGTGGGCCGCACGCTGCCTACGGCTGGGTCTTTGATCACGAATTTCAATGGATGGCGGCAAGGGGATACGTCGTCCTGTACCTCAACCCGCGGGGCTCGACCAGCTACGGCCAAGACTTCGCAAACATCATCCAGTATCACTATCCGGGCGACGATTACCACGACCTGATGATCGGTGTGGACGAACTCCTGAAGCGTGGCTACATCGACGCTAAAAAACTCGCTGTGACTGGTGGCAGCGGCGGCGGCGTTCTGACCGACTGGACGATCACTCATACCGATCGGTTCGCGGCGGCCGTATCGCAACGCGACATATCCAACTGGGCTTCATGGTGGTATACGGCCGATTTCACTCTTTTCCAGCCGCTTTGGTTTCAAGCGCCACCTTTCGAAGACCCGCAAGACTACACCAACCGCTCCGCTATCACCTTTGTCAAGAATATTCACACTCCTGTCTTATTTGTTTTGGGTGAATCGGACTACCGCACTCCCCAGGATTCAGGTGGAGAACAACTGTTCCGCGCGCTCAAGTTCCTGAAACGCCCAACCGCCATGGTTGTCTTTCCGCGCGAAACTCACGAGCTCTCGCGTTCGGGAGAGCCATGGCATCGCATCGAACGTCTCGACCACATTGTGGGCTGGTTCGATAGATGGATCATGGACGTTCCGCATCCCGAATACGATCTGCGTTCTCAAAAGCAGACAGCGAAACCAACCTCGTAGATTTCGGTGCTTATGGTTATTTCCTCGTTTCCAGTGTGTGGGAAACAAGAAAAAGAACGGCTACAGGTTCGCCCCAGGCATTAAATTACCGTTCGCTTGCTTGACCCAGATTCAGCCGTCCGCGCGCAAATAGATTTTTGCCAGTGGCGGAGACCGACGGAGCGAATTGCAACAGTCCCACGTGCTCCCGCATCCCGTCGTAGATTCCTTCCACGCGATTTCCCACCAAGTAGGTTTCGTGCCAAAAACCGGTTCCCTGTCCGTCCCGCACAAACTCCTTCCACCACTCCTGGTGCGGAAACGACCGCGTCCAGCGTTCCAGAGAATCGAAGTCACGCCAGTACTGGCGCAAACCGATATGCAAAGGGAACAAGGAAAAGTAGAACGACTCGTGGAACAGTAATCCATCCGGATCTTGCCCGAGCGCTTTGTGGATCTTGACCGTGAGCAGTCCGCACAATCCGTACACGCGCATTCCGAGACAGATCACGACGAGCTTTGGATACCCCCGAAGGTCGGCCGCGCGGCGCGAAACTCCGGAGGCAGCGGGCTTTCGCCACCAGCCATTTGGCGGGCCTCCTACACCCATGGTTGTCGTTCCGAGCATCGTCGTAGTCGTCCTCTCTTTATCCTTGTAGCTGGTGGGTTGTGATCGTGGTGATCATGGTGATCGTCGTCGTAGTTGTTGCTGCCGCCGGCGGCCGGCGGTTCTACGCTTTGTCCTGCAGCCGAACTCTCAACGCCTGCGGCCCTTTCGGGCCCTGTTCAACCTCGAATTCCACCACGTCACCTTCGTTCAAGACTCGATATCCATCACCCTGAATCGCGCTGTAGTGCACGAACACATCCGGGCCGCCGTCCTGGCGGCCGATGAATCCGTATCCTTTGGAGTTGTTAAACCACTTCACCGTTCCCTCCATCTTTTTCCTTTCCGCGGGGACACAGGATTACGAAATCTGGCGGGGACCTGAGAGCAGGCAGGAGGGGCAAGGTCCGTGTGGCTCTGCCCGAGCGGTCACAGCCCGGCCCCGCTCACGGGCCTAATTTGCGCAAGCGGAGTGCCCCAACCCACCGCGCGAATGGAAATATCACAGCTCGCGCCGCACGGGGATTTAATTCGGCTTATGCTGGCATTCGAAGGCGGCGCGACACTCTCGCACCGGACTAGCTTGATAGCCACTTCACAATGGGACCTATTGCGCCTCATACACAGTTTTGCCCGCAACCACGGTTCGCAATACTTTGGTGCCGAGAATCTCTTTCGGCGGAATCTGGGTGATGTCGCGGTCGAGCACCACCAGATCCGCCCATTTGCCGGGAACCAGTTCGCCCTTGGTTTTTTCCGCGAACTCCGCAAAGGCCGCGCCGGACGTGTAGGCGGCAATCGCCTGGTCGATGGTCAGTCTTTCTTCCGGGAAGTATTCCTTCGTGCCCTCTTCGTTCCTGCGTGTGACCGCGGCATACAGCCCGCGAAACGGCGTCAGGGGTTCGACCGGATAGTCGGTGCCAAACGCCAGCGGCACGCCGGCCTCGAGGAAGGAACGCCACGCGTAGCTTTTTGCCGCCCGCTCCGTGCCGAGCCGCGCCTCGGCCCAGTTCATGTCGGTGAGTAAATGATTCGGTTGCATCGAGGCGATGACGTGAAATTTTGCGAAGCGCTCGATCTGGGCAAACGACGTCACCTGAGCATGCTCTACGCGCAAACGCAGATCGGACGAAGGCGAAATCCCGCCTCGTGCGTTTTCCATTGCGTCCGCGAACGCGTCGAGCGCCATCTGGACACCCCGGTCTCCAATGGCGTGGAAGCCGATTTGGAATCCGGCGGCTAGCCGCTCCTGTGTTAAATGGTTGAGTGTCATCGCGTCGAATTGCGGAAGGCCGTAGTTCTTCGGGTCGTCCGCGTAGGGTGCAAGCAGCGCCGCCGTGCGCGAACCGAGCGACCCGTCGAGAAAGCCCTTGAGCATGCCGGTTCGCAGCATGGGATCGTTTGCGGGATGATGGTCGCGTTCTCCCTCCAGTATTTCCAGGGAATCCGTAAAGGCCAGCCACTCGGTGATACGGGCGCTCAGTTTTCCTTCGCGTTCGATCTCCTCGTAGACCAGAAAATTCTGCCAACCCGAATTGTCCTGGAGGCTCGTCAGCCCCCGACGTGCCGCTTCGGCAAGCGCCAGTTCGATCGCCTTGCGGCGCTCGCTATTCGCGACTTTCGGAATCACCGCATCGACCGCATCCCGCGCCCCTTCCCGCAGAATGCCCGTCGGTTCCCCCCGGCCGTCGCGGTCGATCTTTCCCCCCGGCGGATCCACGCTATCCTTATTAAGGGCGGCTGCCAGGAGGGCGGCCGTGTTCACCACACAGATGTGCCCATCGACCCGCGTGAAGATCGCCGGATGGCCCGCTGTTACCGCATCGAGGTCCTCGCGGGTCGGAAGCGTTGGGCTGTTCCATTTCGTGTGGTCCCAGCCACGCCCCCGGATCCATTCCCCGGGAGCCGCCGTCTTGACCCGTTCCGCAATGCGTTCCTGCATCTCGGTCAGGGACTTCGTTCCCACCAGAATGACATTCAGCTTTTCGAATCCGCCAGAGGCCAGATGCAGATGGGCGTCGTTGAAGCCCGGCAGCACGAACCGGCCTCGCAGATCGACGACGTTTGTGTGCCGGTCTTTTAGCTTCAGCATCGCCTTTGTGTCACCGACCGCGAGAACCTTGCCGTCCTTGACGGCAAGCGCCTCGACATACGAGTGCGACTCGCACAAAATCCCGCTATCCGCGGGAATGCCCACGGGAAGGTTCGCGCAATCGAGCTGTTCTGCGTCCTGGTGCGGCGGCTGATAGATGCGTCCGTGAATGAAGATCACGTCTGCCTTGCGCGATGCGGCCGGGAGGAACATCGCCCAAACCGTTACGCAAAACACGGTCAACAGCAGGACTCGCGTCAGACACTTTCCCATTCGAGGCACTCCTCCATCGCTAATCGGTGTTTACCGAAACGACCTGTACGGGACCGGTCTGCCGCTCGTTTGTAGAGCACAGCGGTCATCGCCGATTCACGTATCCGCCGTGACCGGTTCGCGGTCCGGCTCTGGTGACGTCTGCTTCGTTCTGGGCGAGATCACGCTCGACGTCGCGCCTTCGTCCAAACTCCGCACCACGAGCGGAAGTCCGGCATCGGCCGCGGCCGCCAATGCGCGCTGCTGCACGAGCTCGCAGCCGCGCTCCGCCATCCCGAGCGCCTTCTCAAACGAAAGCGAAGGAAGGGGGGCGGCGCGCGCGTTGGCACGCGGATCTTCCTCGAAATAACCCGGCACATCCTTGAGCAGTTCGCAGCGCGACGCACCGAGTCCCACGGCCAAAAGAACCGCGGACAGGTCCGATCCGCCGCGGCCGAGAGTCACGATCGCCTCGTCGGAGCGGGTCGCGAGGAAACCGGGAACAACGACGACTGCGTGCCCGGCAAGGGCACGGTCGATGTAAGCTCCCCGCAACGCCGGACGCGACGGACACAGCTGCGCTTCGGCGGAAAATTGCAAACCCGTCTCGTGTACGTTGAGCCCGACGGCCAAAACCCGGATGGCTTCGAGATGCAGCGTCAAGATCGCTACCGAACGCAGCTCGCCTGTCGACCACAACAGATCGAGAGCGCGTGCACTCGGACTGCGCACGATCCGGCGTGCACTGCGTTCGAGAACGCTGGTCGCAAGCTTTTGCGCCGAAACCACCACTACCAGTTTTTCCTCCGGCTCGGTCTCTATCCGGCGCTTCAGGTAGGCAGCCACGCGCCCGTACGCCCTCGCTCTGGTCAGAATCGACCCACCCACCTTCAAAACCACAGTGCCCTTGCTTACTCGACTCACACTTGTCCTTTCGCAGCACGCAGTGCGCGCGCATGCCGCTCTCGTGGCGTGCGCGAAAATCGGGAGTCAGATTCTTCTGGTCCGACCGGATTCCGGTCAGCCGAGGACCTTATCTCTCCCTTGTCGGGCAGGAGATAGCACCGAGGCGTTGCCGCCTGGTTCCTATGGCTTCATGGGGCCTGTACCCTCTGCCACTCTGGATAAGCCGCGGGTCAGCGGCAAATGCGAACCTACCGCGCGAACGGAATTTCGCGCCCCGTGCGTTGTTTCTAGAAATAAAGCGCTTCGCTCCCTTGGTCAATTAAATTGCGCTTATGGTAACTTTTGCTTCGCAAGCAATGCGCGCGTCCGCGTCAACCGCGGGCGAAAAGCGGCTGGCACACGATGCCGATGGACAAGTCGGGAAGGATTTCCCAGGTGTTGCGCACGAGAATGGCCCCTCCGTTGCGATGCACAAACATCGAGAGACTTTGAAAGTTCGCGAAGCACACGACGACGCCCAGGTGCTGGGGAATGTTGACGGTGCGCGACGCTGTGATGTCATCGATCGGCATGCCCAACAGTTCTGCCGCCTGGTAGCCAACCATCTGGCAGAAGTCTTCGGAAACCTTTTTGAATTTTCCCTCGATACTCAGTGCGATCCGGCAGTCCTCCCCGCCCGGCACTTCCGTTCGAACCTTGAGCCCGTGCGTGACCGGCAGCGGTTGCTCGCGCAACGGGAACTCCCAGCGGTCTGCGCTAACTCTGGTCAGCGTCGGAGCTGAGTATTTTTTCTTTTCCGCCTTCTCTGGGTCCACGGGTCTTTGTCTCCGAAGCGGGCGTCCGCCTTCTCTACACGAGCGCGCTGTCAGCCTCGGCGCTTGACCAGTAGCACTCTCTCCGCCTTTGCGAGTGCCCGCGGCGGCGCGAGAACTGTCGGCAGGACCGCAGGAGTCGGTGAACGTAACGCTTCGCCGAATTGGACGGCGCACTGCGTGAAGGCCTTCGCAGCCGGAGACTGCACGGCACGCCGGCGAACGAGCCACACCGAACGCTCGAGATGCAAACCTTCTACTTCGACCACAGACAGTTCACCGCGTGCCTGCTCTTCCCGCACCGCGAGAAGCGGCACAAACGCCACGCCCAGACCGATCCCGACCATCTTCTTGATCGTTTCGATCGGCGCGTTCTCGACGCTCAAATGCAGCGGGGCCTTGCACTGCACAAACGCGTCCGCGATCTTCCGGTGCCACGGCGAAGATTCGGAAACATCCATCACCATCAGCGATTCTTCGCACAGGTCCTGCAGGGTAATCGGTCCTCTGCGCGCGAGAGGATGCGCCGCACCGGTGATGAGAACCAGTTCGTCCTGCATCACGAATTTCGGTTCGACATCGTTGTCCTCGGGACGGAAGGAAAGCAGCGCCAGATCGAGTTTGCGTTCCTGCAAATCGGCAAGCAGACTCTTCGATCGTTCGCACTTCACTTCCATGCGGATGCCGGGGTGCGCGGTAAGGAAGGACTGCGCCAGCTTTGGAAGGACGTGCAGACTGATGCTTTCGTTCGCTCCAATGCGCAACCGGCCAAGCCGCACGTTGCGCACGTCGCCGACGGCGGCAATTGCTTCGCGACGCAGGCCCAGTATCCTGGTGGCGTAGTCGTAGAGCGTTTCGCCGACCTGGGTCAGGCGGTATTCGTGCCGCTTCGAGCGGTCAAACAGAGGGGTCTCGAACTCCCGTTCAAGTTTGCTCATAGCGATGCTCACTGCGGGCTGCGTGCGCAAGACCCGGTCTGCTGCGGCGCGGACGCTGCCCTCTTCGACAACCGCTACGAACATTTCAAGCTGCATCAGTTCCACGGTGCCGGACCTTGCGCCGGATGCGGGTACACGCCTTCCGGAGGCACAGGAGTGTCGCTTTAGTATCCTTACGGAGTATGCGTTTTGTACCACGCGGTTTGTACCATGTGGTGAGACGTTCTTCGCTTTCCGGGAATACTAAACCCGTCACTCGGCAGCTTCCTCGACCGCATCCAGCGCCCCCCAAAGCGCTAGGAGCGCAGTCTCCGTTGTGGCTAGCACGCGATCCGGCTCCACAACGGCAGTCGATTCCTTCAACCAATCCCGCCAAGCCGCACGATGCAGCCGGTCGGCTTCTTCGTGGACTGCAAAATAGGCCAGACCTTTCTTGCTGGTCACGCCGTAGTGACGCCGCAGTCCCTCGATCTTGCTCGTAGCAATTTCCGGTACTTGCGCTTCGTAGGCGTACAGCGCGGCGACGGCTTCGGCAGCGGGATGCTCCCGGCAGATCTTCCGATAGATCCGTAGCAATGTTTCGACACCAGGCAGCGGTGCGCTGAACCACAACGATTCTTCGTTGACTCCCACGGAGGCGGCAAAGTCGCGCCAGAGTTTCGCGTGCGGCGTGGCCGGATCTTCCTCTTCCGCCAGGTTTTCGAGAACCACGTCATGCAACCGCCCAGTCGTTCGCCCGGAGAGATCCTTCAGATGCACCGGAAACGCTTCGACATGCCAGTAGTATTGCGCCGCGTAGAGTTGCAGTTTCGGGCGGCTGAGCGTCCCCGCGAGCCATTTGTGATAGAACCGGTGCTTGAGGAGATGACGCCGCTCGATTGCTGAATCAATCTGTGAAACCAGTTCCCTTCCCGTCATCGGTTCCTTCCTGAAATGGATTCTGTTTGGTTCGGCGCCGAAAGACGGCCCGAGGCAAGGACCTCAGGGCCGCGCTCCGGTTGGTTGCCTTCGGGTCGTAGTGGGAAACCCGAAATGATTGCAAACAGTAAGAACTGCAAAACGCCTGAGCGCAATTTAATTCCGCTTATCATTCAATTTACTGCGACCATGTCGCTGCTTGCGGGCAGCGCAGCCGTTGAACACGGCATAAGCGTTATTAAACGTGGGGACTCCAAATCTGTGTTATTCCACTCCCTCGCGCATTTCCCGGTCGCGTCGGGGAAGGGTCGAACGCCATCGCAGACCGCATCGAAAAAAGATGGATGACCCAAACAACAAATACCGCTGCCTCAACCATCCCGCGATACTTCGCAATTTGCGGAAATTCACAACCTTCGGAATACGGAGCCAGGCTCGAAAAATCACTGCGCTTGGGCTTGGCTGGGTTGAGGATTCGGCGCTTCGATCCGATAGCCGAGGCTTCGGAGTTGCCGGATCATTCGCGAAGTGCGCCTTTGCTTCGATTGTTT
>Ga0137362_10002631_pt1 | contig 11748 bp, 13 predicted proteins | sample MadtaG_2_FD_104801 | JGI IMG/M metagenome (GOLD analysis project Ga0137362, IMG submission 104801) | Vadose zone soil microbial communities from Angelo Coast Range Reserve, California, USA - Mad1_100_16 metaG | ecosystem: Environmental > Terrestrial > Soil > Vadose zone | place: USA: California... | reverse complement strand
CGTAGGAGAACCTGCGGCTGGATCACCTCCTTTCTAAAGATAGAGCCAGCTCAACCTGCTATGGTGTGCAGGTAATGCTGGCCACCGCAGCTAAGCTCTCACGGGCTCTAGCTGCAACGTTCGATGTTTTGCTTTCAGAGCTTGCTCTGGAAGTTCAGCTTGAAGCTCTGCTTCAGGTTACTCAGTACCCCACTTCCGGCTTCGGCTGGAACCTGGGCGGGCGGATTCTGGCAGATCGTATCAATCAAAGAGACCAACAGCTTTAAAGGCCACCGATTATCTCGGTGGCCTTTTTATTGCTGCGCCCGGCAGAGCGCACTCACTCGGAGGTGAAAGTCCTCTACACACCCGGCAAGGGGAAGTGTTAGCCGAACAGCAAGGGTGTCCGCCGCGAGGCGGAATCCGAGTGCGACCGCCCGCTTGCATACTCAAGATCTTCTGATTATCGTGTTCCTATAGGCTCCGCCCTTGCCCCCGAAATCGGCTGGAAGCGGCAGATATGCCTCTTCCCCGTAAATACAAGGAGACGGAAGCATGAAACATCGCAACATTTTTCTTCCCGCATGTCTCGTAGTTAGCTTGGTCCTTACTGGTGTGGTTTTCGCGCAGCGCGCCAGCAATGTTGATCCCGCAACGCATCCGAATCTTGCTGAAGCCCAGCAGCATATTCAGGAAGCCGTCAAGAAAATTCACGAAGCGCACGAAGTGGACAAGGGCGACCTGGGAGGCCATGCCGAGAAGGCTATTCATCTCCTCGATGAAGCGAATATGGAGGTGAAATCAGCCGCCGAGTACGAACACACTCACCGCAAATAAGCGCGACTTGATCTTGCAGTCGCAATCGTCCGCCCGCTTCTCAAAATTATCTTCCCTTAATGCAGCAGCGGCTTTACGCCGCTGCTCTTTTTTTGCGCTGCTGTAGCGACCACCTCAACCTGGCCATCTTTGCTTTGCATTTGTAGTGGCCGCTTCCTGAAGCAGGCGTCTCTTACAGGTCGTAATTCTCCCGTCCTCCGGACTCCGCCGTAGTCCCGCTCAAGAACCGAAAAACTGCCAGCAGCAGCGCCGCTCCGACCATGCACATGATAATTCCATCGGGCTCGCCCTCCCGGTACCAACCAAATCGATCCCCGAGATAAGCCGCCAGAAACGACCCCGCTAATCCCACCATCACCGAAACCACCAGTCCTCCCGGATTCCTCCCGGGCAGAGCGTACCTCGCTATGCCTCCAGCCACCGCTCCTATCAACACCTTCCAGAGCAGGTCTAACACGATTACCCTCCAGGCAAACTTAAATGTTCCAGTTGGTTCTTCCGCAGTCCGGTCTCAGGTCAACCTGACAATTCGATTCCAGCGTTGTACCCGGCTTTCGCATCCCAGTAAAGTATCCTCCGATTGGTTGAGATATACTGAATAAATGAACGACCACACGCCTGAGAGAGGGCCGAGCGAAATCATCTTTTCCGTTAGGCAGTTGCCGCCGTATTGAGGAACATCTATGCAAATTGAAATCAGGGGCTCAAATTAGAAGCACGAATTCGGAAACAGATTCAGTCCACTGGTGCGAGCAGTGTGGAGGAAGTTTTACTGCGGTTGCTCGAGACTCAGGAAGAGCAGGTTGCTGGCTATCCGAAAGCCGCGAAGCGATTCAGTCCAAGATCAGACTCGGCCTCGACCAACTCCGGCGCGGCGAAGGAATACCGGAAGACCAGTTGGATAGCTCTTTGGCAAAACTGAAAGCCAACCTTGAATGAGCGCTCGGTACGTTCTCGCGCCACAGGCGGCGCGTGACCTCGTCGAGATCTGGCAGTACATCAGGAAGCAGTCAGGCGTTCGGATGGCCGATCACGTTGAGTCCACGATCAAGGAAAAGTTCATTTTTCTATCTGGAAGCCCCGGCGCCGGTCACATTCGGAGTAATTTGACGGCCGAAGCGGTCAAGTTTTTCCGGTTTATTCTTACATTGTCGTCTACCGGTCGGAAACGAATCCGCTGCAGGTGGTTTCGATTCTCTACGGCAGCCGTGATATTGAGCGAATTTTCAAGAATCGTTTGTAAATTTGCCCAAGGCCGTTCGGTTCGCGCGCTCTCTCTTTTGGCGCACCCCTTGCCGCTATTCGCAAATAGGACACTTTCGGAGACACTCGTTTGCCACCGATTCTCAGCGCGCAATCCCTTTCCAAACGCTACGGCGTCGCTCCTCTATTCCAGAACATCTCGTTCACCGTTTCCGAAGGCGAACGCATCGGGTTGATCGGCCCCAACGGCTCCGGCAAATCCACCTTAATCGAGATCCTCGCCGGACGTCTCAATCCCGACACTGGCGATGTCGCTCTTCGCAAACGAGCGCGTTTAAGCTCTGTCGTCCAGGTCTCTGAATTCGCGCCAAATGAAACTGTTCGTTCGGTCATCGAAAAAGCTTTTCAGGAAGGCCTGGTTCCGGAGCACGAACGTGCCGGGCGTTTCGCCGAAGTCCTCGGCCGGGCTGGATTCGAGGATCACGACGCCATCGCAAACTCTCTCTCCGGCGGCTGGCGCAAACGCCTGGCCATCGCCGCCGCGCTCGTGCAGGAACCAGACATTCTTCTCCTCGACGAACCCACCAACCATCTCGACCTGGAAGGCATCGAGTGGCTCGAATCCGTTTTGCAATATGCTTCCTTTGCGTGTGTGGTTGTCAGCCACGATCGTTATTTCTTGGAAAATGTAGCCAATGCCATGGTCGAGCTCAGCCGCTCTTACGAAGATGGCTATCTCCGCGTCGCCGGCAATTACAGCAAGTTCCTCGAAGCCAAGGAAAACTATCTCCACGCCCAACAAAAGCATCAGGACGCGCTCGAAAATCGCGTGCACAACGAACTGGAATGGCTGCGCCGCGGTCCAAAGGCTCGCACCACCAAATCCAAGGCGCGCATTGATAAAGCTTACGAGCTGATCGCCAACCTGGCCGACTTGAATGCCCGCACGCGCTCCACTTCGGCCAACATTAATTTTTCCGCCACCAACAGGCAAACTCGCCAGCTCATTCAACTCGACGAGGTTGATTTTTCCTTCGGCGGACACCAGCTTTTCGACAAAATCCAGTTCAGCATCACTTCCGGCATGCGTGTAGGACTCGTCGGGCCCAACGGGAGCGGCAAAAGCACTTTGCTGCGCCTGCTGCTCGGCGAACTCCAGCCCGCCAGCGGCAAAATCCGCAAAGCCGACAATCTTCGTGTGGTCTATTTCGACCAGAATCGCCGCCTCGATCCGGACGTTTTGCTTCGCCGCGCGCTGGCAACCGACAGTGACTCAGTCATTTACCAGGACCGCGTCATTCACGTCGCCTCCTGGGCCGCGCGCTTTCTCTTCACGGGCGAAGACCTAAATCGTCCCGTCGGCCGCCTCTCCGGAGGCGAACGCGCCCGCGTTCTGATTGCTCAACTCATGCTGCAACCCGCGGATGTTCTGCTGCTCGATGAACCCACAAACGATCTGGACATCCCTACTCTCGAAATCCTCGAAGAAAGCCTGCTGGACTTTTCCGGCGCGCTGGTGCTGGTCACTCACGACCGTTTCCTCCTTGATCGCGTATCAACCATCGTCTTCGGATTAGATGGGTTAGGCGGCGCGGAACGCTTCGCCGATTATTTCCAGTGGGAAGAATGGAAAGACCAAAATGAGCGCGCCCACGCCAAAAGCCCAACTGCGGTCGGCACCAACGGCAGCTCCCCGTCACGCACCGCAGAAACCGCTGCCACCTCAGCCAATCCGCAGTCGGGTTCCAAGAAGAAACTCACCTTCAAGGAGACCCGCGAATTCGAATTGATGGAAAAATCTATCCACGAAGCCGAAGCGAAATTACAAGAAAGACTAGCGGCCCTGCACGACCCCGAAGTCTCCAGCGACCCCGCCAAACTGCACGCCGCCAGCGTCGAACTAGAACAAGCGCAAAAGGCCGTAGACACCCTCTACGCTCGCTGGGCCGAACTAGAATCCAAACTCGCCTAATCGATTTGTTGAATCGCGCCTGAATCGCGCTCTTGCGTTGAATCATGCTTTTGTAGCGGCGACCTTCAGGCCGCCATCCGCGCATTGTCTTTCTTTGTGTAGAGCGAGCTTATCCCGCCGCGCTTGTTTCTTCTCCGCGAATCTCTACGTACTCCGCGTCTCCGCGTTATCCTTTTCCCGTCTTTTCTTTCTTGAATTCGCCGACTATTCAGACCCATCACATCGCCCGCCCCGCTGCCGCTCCCGATGCCCACGCCCACTGAAAATTAAACCCGCCGAGATGCCCGGTCACATCCACCACTTCGCCAATGAAAAACAGTCCCGGCACCTTGCGGCTCTCCATGGTCTTACTGGAAAGCTCATCGGTATCCACGCCACCCGCCGTCACTTCCGCCTTCTCGTAACCTTCCGTACCCACCGGCACCACGCTCCACGCATGCACTTCCCGCTCAAACTTTTCCAATCCAGCATTCGACAATGACTCCGGCTCATGCAGCTCCGCCCAGCGTTCCGCAAAGCGCCTGGCCAAATTGCCCTGAAGCGCCGCAACCAACTCCGGCAAATTGCGATATTTTGCACGTTGTACCGCAGAAGCGATCTCGCGCCCGGGCGCCAAGTCCAGCGTGATCGCCTTGCCCTGTTCCCAATACGAAGAAATCTGCAAAATCGCCGGTCCGCTCAACCCGCGATGCGTAATCAACATCTTTTCCCGAAACGCAGCGTCCTCGGTGCTGGCAATCACTTCCGCCGAAACCCCCGCCAAGTCGCAATACTGTTTCTGGCCCTGCCGTCCCAGGATCAGTGGCACCAGCGCCGGCCGCGTAGGCTGAATCTGCACTCCAAATTGCTTCGCCAACGCGTACCCGAGCGGCGTAGCGCCCATTTTGGGAATCGACAGTCCGCCCGTAGCCACCACAAGCACAGGAGCTCGAAATTCTTCCGCCTCCGTTCGAACCAAAAATTCCGTTGTCTTCGAAACGTCCCGCACCTGCGCGTTTAAGAAGATCTTGACCCCCGCGGCGGCACATTCCGCCTCCAGCAATCCGGTAATCTCCTGCGCCGAGCGATCGCAAAAAAGCTGCCCAAGCGTTTTCTCGTGGTAGGGAATTTTGTACTTCTCAACTAGAGCGATGAAATCGCGTGGCGTGAAACGCGCCAACGCCGATTTCGCAAAATGCGGGTTTGCCGAAAGAAAATTCTCTGGCGCACAATAAATATTGGTGAAATTGCAGCGTCCGCCGCCGGAAATCAGGATTTTTTTCCCTGCGCGTTCCGCTCGCTCGAGCACGGTGACTCGCCGCCCGCGTTTGCCGGCTTCCACCGCGCAAAAAAGGCCAGCCGCACCCGCTCCAAGAACGATCACATCAAAACGCCGACTCATTCGCTTCGTCACCGATTCTGCGAATCGGCATTATTGCAGGTTTGGGTGTTGGATATTACTGAAAATAAGGAAGTTGCCGAAAATACAGAGCTAAAAAAGCAACAGGAAATAGGAACTATAGTGGCGATTTTATGGCTAGGGACTCGGTTTTATGCTGCGAGAAGGAAGCGAAAGGAAAAACTGTGAAATCGAAACGCGCAAGAACGCCTGAAATCGGCCGCAAAATATTTCAGCGCGAATTGCCTAAGGCGCAAGCAACACGCTCAGCGGCACCGCCCGGCCACCGGGCGTCTTAGTGCGTGCACTTGGGAAACAGCGTCACCAGCACCATTAAATCCGACAAGCTGAACAGCCACTGGTCAGCGTGTGCGCCAGCGGCTTCCGCGGCGCGCGCGATGAATCCCAGATGGCGGCTCTTGGCGAAGTTATGGATGTGATCAACACAAATTCCGGTGAGGCTGGCCACTTCCGAATCGGTGAAGATTTTCTGGCTCGACTTGACGGTTACCATGCTCTTGCTCCTGGACCGCGCTCTCTGCCTTAAGCATCTACTCTGTCCAACACAGCAATTAGATGCTGGTTGCAGGTTAAGCGCTGCAGATTGTCCCTGCAATAGTCGTTCCGTTTCGAAAACTAAAAAACCTTAGCTCTAGTACTCTCCTAGTAGATGGCGGATTTCGCCTTTATTTTCGCGAGGGATTTCAGATGTCGGAAGTGAATTTTCGCCTGCCAGACAGCAAGCAACCGCTGTCGCGTCTATTACTTCTGCGAAGGAACTACGCGTTTTGGAAGATTTTTCGCAATCTCTACCATCTGTTTTGTATGGCGAATTTGATGTACAGCAATGAATGTAAACCAGTTATAAAAATTGAGTTTACCGAGAAACGGATGCGGCCAGTAATAGATGCTCAAATCGCGGCCCTGTGTCTCATCCAGGAACGATAGTGTCCGTCCGCGGACACTGCGCAGCTCCGCTAGCATCGCTTCTTTGCCGTGCAGCAATTCTGGGTCAATCGGAATTGGTGATTTGCGCCGGATTAGCCTTTTTTCCACCACAACGAATGGGACATGAAATCGCTGGAAGTAAGGAATACGAAGCGGCACTTTGCGAATTACGCGATCAGCATAGCCAAGCACGGAGCGTTCTACCTGGCACAGGTGGGCGATGAGATGCGCCGCGGACCAGGAATCTGCATGCGGAGGCGTGTTCCACTCCGCGGCGGAAACTGAATCGGCAGCGGCGAGGATGCCTTGCTGGGCGCCGTTGAGCTTTTGTACGGTGGATTGAAGATTAGGCATGGGCAAAATCTTCCCCACAAAAATTTCCGGTCTAGGCCGGTTAGCTCGTGTGCTGTTATACAAAAACAAGCCTAAATCGTCGTGCCTCCAGCTTGTTCAAATGCGTGCGCCAGTTGCAAAATGCGCGATTCGCCGAATGCCGGGCCGAAGAGCTGCAAACCGACCGGCAGATTCTCCGCCGTCCGGCCGCAAGGAATTGAAATACCGGGAACGCCAGCTAACGAGCCTGTAACCGTATAGATATCGGCCAGATACATTTGCAATGGGTCGGTGGTGCGTTCGCCGAGTTTGAAAGCCGGAACCGGCGACGTCGGCGTGACGATGGCGTCCACTTTTGTGAACGCATCGCGGAAATCCTGCGCAATTAGTGCACGCACTTTCTGGCCTTTGAGATAGTAAGCGTCGTAATAGCCGGCGGAGAGTACGTACGTGCCAAGAACGATACGGCGTTTCACTTCGGCGCCGAAGCCCGCGCCACGCGTTTTGCGATACATGCCGATCAGTGTTGGATCGTCGACGCGCAATCCGTAGCGGACACCGTCATAGCGCGCGAGGTTCGAGCTGGCTTCCGCGGTTGCGATGACGTAGTAAGTGGCGATGGCGTAGTCAGTATGCGGCATACGAATGTCAACCGGTTGACAGCCCAGTCGCTTCAGGAGTTCGATAGAGGCTTCGACTCTCTGGCGGACGCCAGAGTCCATGCCCTCGGCGAAGTAGTCGCGCGGGATGCCGATGCGCAGACCTTTCACCGACTTTGTGATTTCGTCCGTGTAAACTGGTACCGGCGCCGTGGTGGAAGTCGAATCGTTGGGATCGCGCCCGGCAATGGTTTGCAGAATCGCGGCAACATCCTTCACATTCGTGGCGAACGGGCCTATACGGTCGAGCGAGGAAGCAAAAGCGATCAGACCGTAGCGAGAGACGCGGCCGTAGCTTCCCATCATCGCCGGAATGCCACAGAGCGCGCCGGGCTGGCGAATGGAGCCGCCGGTATCAGTACCGAGTGAGGCGACGGCGAGTCCCGCTGCAACAACGGCCGCCGAACCACCACTGGAGCCGCCAGGAACGCGATCGGGAGCGACGGGATTTTTCACCGGGCCGTAAGCGGAGTTTTCATTCGAGCTGCCCATGGCAAATTCATCGCAATTGGTCTTGCCAAGGATGACCGCGCCGGCTGCTTCTAGGCGCGTGACAGCTGTGGCATCGTACGGCGGTACGTAGTGTTCAAGAATTTTTGAGCCGCAGGTCGTGGTGACTCCGCGCGTGCTGAGCACGTCTTTTATCGCGACGGGAACGCCGGCGAGCGGCGGCAGCGGTTTGCCAGCGGCGACTAGCGCATCGATTTTATCGGCTTGCGCGTAAGCGCGCTCCGGCGAAAGCGCGAGGTAGGCATTCAGCTCGGCATTGCGTGCTTCGATGCGTTTGTAGAAATCAGCGGCCAGCTCACGTGCCGAAATTTTCTTCGCGTTGAGCGAGTCCTTTACCCCGTCGATAGTCCAGTTCGATGCCATTCTGTTTTTCTCGTAGGGGCACGATACATCGTGCCCTCTTGCTCTTGTAGTGCCGGGCTTTAGCCCGGCTGCCTTTGGTCCACGCCATCAAAAACCGCCACCCTAGATGGCACTACTTTCGGGAAAAACTTGTGCACCGGCCGGGTGTGGCACAAACGGGTACGATGTGCCGTGCCCCTACAACTCCCAGAAAACACACCGGTCTAAAGACCGGCTACTAGGATTGCAGAACTAACGCTCGATGACCTTGGGCACGCGGAAAAATGGCGGCTCTGGGTCGGGCGCTTGCTTCAAGACTTCGGCGGCGATGCCACACGGCACGACCACATCATCTCGCAGCGTAGCGTCGGCGGTCTGGTCGTCGGTCAGGACCTGCGCCATCGGCTCGACGTTCGCAGTGTCCAGTTCGTTCAGCTTGCCGATGTATTCCAGGATTTCGTCAATTTGCGTGCGATAGGTTTCGAGCTCGCTCTCGCTCAGATCGAGATAAGCCAGCTCCGCCACCCGCACCACATCTTCGCGAGAGATTTTCAAGCAATGGCTCCACCTGCAGACTTCAGCATGCAGTATAAAAATTCTAGCACATGGACTTCTCGGAAAATTCGTTTCCAAGGTTTGCTAGCGGAACGAGGCCTGCACGAGTTGGTCACGCGAGAGTTCCAGGTAAGTCGCGACCTCATTCAGGACTTGTGCGAGGGTGCCCATGCGCAGCGGATCGTGGGCAGGGATTGTAATGTGATGCTCAATATCCTTGAGGTTGAAGGTGAGACGCACATGGCTTCCGGGTAACTGCGTAGCCAAAGCGGGAGAGCACACGAGCGAGGTCGTGACCGCTTACATCACGGAGAAGCTTCAAGCAGGAATTACCTCGTCTTTAACAATATGGAGGCGAATGATTTCAGGCTTCTGTCGGTTGTCGAAACGGCAGGAAACGGCATTGCGAACCATAGTCTTCTCGGCTTGGGTAAAAATTGGAAATCCCAAGGCGCGCGCTTCGTAGCCGCCTTCGGGCGATTCCTGAACGGAAAAGATAATTTCGGCTTGAGACATGATTCCTTCTAAAAAGATTATACCGCCTGCGCGCCATTTACGTTCGCATCTCGGCAGTTTTACGTGGATAGTTTGTGGAGACGTAAGTGTCTACTAGTTTTTGGAAGGCGGCGGCTAGTTCGTCGTAGGTGCCTTCGAGGGTGACGTCTTTTTTGCCGTCTATGTACACGGGGCAGCGCGGGGCTTCGCCTGTGCCGGGGAGGCTGATGCCGATGTTGGCGGCTTTGGATTCGCCGGGACCGTTGACGATGCAACCCATCACCGCCAGCGTCATGGTTTCTACTCCGTCGTATTGCGTTTTCCAGGTGGGCATCATTTCGCGGATGTAGTCCTGGGTGCGTTCGGCGAGTTCCTGGAAGGTGGAGCTGGTGGTGCGGCCGCAGCCGGGGCACGCGGTGACGCTGGGTGAAAAGGAGCGCAGGCCGAGCGATTGCAGCAGTTCGCAGGCCGCATAGACTTCTTCGCGGCGATCGCCGCCGGGGCGCGGCGTAAGGGAAATGCGAATGGTGTCGCCGATGCCGTCGTACAGCAGCACGCCCAGAGAGGCCGCGGACCACACAAGTCCCTTGGTACCCATGCCGGCTTCGGTGAGGCCGAGGTGTAACGGCTGCTCCGTTTTGCTGGCGAGATCGCGGTAGACGGTAATCAAGTCGCGCGGACGCGAAGTCTTGCAGGAAATAATAATTTGATCGTTGCGCAGCCCTGTCTCGAGCGCTAACTCCGTCGATTGCACGGCGGAGAGCACCATGCAGTCGTTGATGATCTCTTCGGATTCTCTGCCGAGATTCTTGTCAGTGTTCTCCTGCATTTTCAGCATGACCAGCTCTTGGTTCAGCGAGCCGCCATTCACGCCGATGCGCACGGGCTTGCCGTTGTCGCGGGCGACTTTGCAAATCGTTGAGAACTGTTCATCGCGACGTTGGCCTGCGCCGACATTGCCGGGATTGATGCGGTATTTGTCGAGCGATTTTGCGCAATCCGGATATTTGGTGAGCAGTACGTGGCCGTTGTAATGGAAATCGCCGATGATCGGGACATTGCAGCCCGCCGCGAGGAGACGATTCTTGATTTCGGGAACGGCGGCGGCGGCTTCCGGGACGTTGACGGTCCAGCGCACGATTTCCGAGCCAGCTTCGGCAAGTTCCAAAGTTTGTTTCAGAGTGGCGGCGACATCGGCGGTGTCCGTGTTGGTCATGGACTGGACGACGATGGGAGCTCCGCCGCCTACGCGGACGTGTCCGACATTTACGCCATAGGTTTTGCGGCGCGGGTGGCGGGAGCCCGTCGCGTCATGGCCTGCGATTTGATTGAGTGTGGACATGGTCGTGAGTGTTGTCATCGATAGTTTAGCAAATTTGGTTGGGAAGCGCGGGAGTAGACCTGGCGGAATTTGTGGCTAAGGGAACAGCGATAATTGCGTAAGGGTGTGTTTTAACACAGAGTTCGCAGAGTGCACAGAAAGGAAAGCAGAGCGATGGGCTGGACCACGCTGTGGGAGGCTGCTACTCCTAGTTCCTTGAGGCTAGGTCGAGCGAGAGCGGAGGGGGTTTGGCCAGTGGAGGGCGGCACGAAAGCTTATGCCACGGTCGGGATTTTCGTTGGCGCCCGGGGAAGGGTCAGACGGGACGCCGAAAAAAGTGCCGCCGGAGAGCAGAGTCTGAATAGCAAGCACGAGATCGCGTGTGGCTTGAGATTTCGAAACGTAACCATGAGCGCCGACTTCGCGTGCTTCCACTGCAATCCTTGTGGATTCGTGCATGGTGAAAATCAGAACGCGAACGGCAAGATCGAGCTTGCCGATAAGGCGAGCGGCTTCCAGGCCGCTGATTCCGGCCATGGTGACATCAAGAACGACCACATCGGGTTGCAATGACTTAATGGCCAGAATTGCGTCACTGGCGTTGGAAGCTTCTCCGCAGACTTCCCAGTTCTTGCCGGACCTGGCAAGAAGGTTGCGGATACCCTCTCGTACGATCTCGTGGTCGTCCACGATCAGGATTCTCGGATTCATGAAGGGAGCCCTCAGGGTGTGGCGTATGCAGCAGAAGTTTTTTTAATGGGAGCTGTGGCGGTCACCGTGGTTCCCGTGGGGCTTGAGCAAAAGTTCAATTTACCGCCGACTTGCCGCATACGCTCGCGCATACCACGCAACCCGACACCGTGTCCGCCAGCAGCTTCCTGCCCGCTCTCACCGAGGCGGGTGTCAGAATGAGCGCCTTTGCCTTGGTCGGACACTTCCATAACAAAAGTACTGTCATCCAGCGACAAGCGGACGGACGCGGTTGCACTACCGGAATGGCGGTGAACGTTGGTGAGAGACTCCTGCAAGACACGAAAGATGGCGAGCTCAACGTCCGGCGACAGGCGACCGAGAACTGGGGAAACTTCAAGGGTAGTCCGGATACCGCTGCGTTTGGCAAATCCATCGATATACCAGGAAATGGCAGAGTTCAGCCCCATTTCTTCGAGCATGGGAGGATAAAGCAAATACGATATAGTGCGAACTTCCTTTACGG
>Ga0137362_10002629_pt1 | contig 11749 bp, 9 predicted proteins | sample MadtaG_2_FD_104801 | JGI IMG/M metagenome (GOLD analysis project Ga0137362, IMG submission 104801) | Vadose zone soil microbial communities from Angelo Coast Range Reserve, California, USA - Mad1_100_16 metaG | ecosystem: Environmental > Terrestrial > Soil > Vadose zone | place: USA: California... | reverse complement strand
GAATGTACGCGGGCCTGTGCCGTTACACGTGCGGCCAGTTTCGCCAACTCGCTCACCGCACACCCCTCTCGTGATCGAGATGCCATCGGGCTCCGATAGCGAACTCACTGTGCTGGTTGCGGCCGAACGGTATGGGCGAGGAATGGACTCCACCTCCGATTCGTACCAAAACGGAAACGGTGTGCACGTCAGCGCATCTAATTGTCGGGTGACTCTATTGCGCTTAGGTGGTCGGGTATCCAGGAAGAAGTGCAGTACGCTTGGTCCTGCATTCCAGGAAATTGGCGTTGAGACGTTGAGACCAGAGTGAGCACCAACACGCCGAATGACAAGGTGGCCGAAATCGCCCAGACCGCGCTTACGATTCGGCTCATCGTGAATGGGCATCAGGACCGTGAACGCTCACAAGCTCAACGTGCTTCGTAAGCTCAATATGCGCACTGTAGCCGAGCTGGTGCGCTATGCGATCGAGCATCAGATCACCTTCTCATGACCCATCCCCGTCAAAGATTTGGGGAGTTTTTCGACCGCCCGACAGCGGAGATGACAATGGCTAAGTCCCGTTTGTTGCTGCCTCGTGGAGTGACCGCAGGCATCGCCACGCTCTTCCTCGCACTCGCCATGGGGGTACCGGCATCGATGTCGCACGCGACTTCAATCGCCAGAGCGACATACAGCAGGCCGAATCCCAGAAGCGAGAGCTCGCGCTTCTCGGCGAGGTCGAGCTGGGGCACGCGGTGCAGGATTTCAGGGATTGCGTGGCGACACTTCTTATTGCGAAGACTTTGATCCGCATATGCAGGCCGTCGAGCGAACCGTGTCTCTGTATGCCGCACAGGGCGCCCAGCGGCCGGATGAGAGGCAGGTGTTCGCAGCGCTCCGGCAAGCGCTCTTGGTTTACCGGTCAGCCCTCGACGAGCTGCGCGACCTGCAGAGCAGACACGCCACCATTCAGGAGATCGACAGCGTAGTCAAAGGCGAAGATCGTCCGGTTGCGGCAGGACTGAGCGAGCTTGCAGCCCTCTCCTCGAGCAGACACGCCGGATGGCGTGTGCCGCTCGGCCTGGCCTTGCGCCTGATGGTTTGCACGACCCTGGCAGGGTTGTTCCTGTATCTGACTCTCCAGTCTCGCATACGTCTTGACGGCCGTTCGCACGAAACCGCGCAATCGGTACGGCAGCTGTCAAACCGAATGATCGAGTGGGAGGAGGACAAGGAGGCGAAAGCGTCTGTACGCCTGCACGATGGTGTTTGCCAGTCGCTCACCGCCATCATGTATTTCCTGAAGAGCGCACAGCACGTCGCAGCTGGCGGTCACTATCCGTTATCTGACAGCATCCCGGAACCGGTCATCCCTTCGCTGCAGGCGGTCATCCAAGATGCTCGCGCGCTTGCGTTGCAGTTACGGCCACCAAGGATGCAGGAAGCCGGCCTGCTCGCCACGCTGCACTCGTTGTGGGTCGATTCCAGAGCACTTAACGGTGCCTTGGTAATCAAGCCGCGGGCCCTGCTCGAAGAGAGGGACATCCCGGAAGGCGTGAAGCCCGTCATCCTGCGCATTGCCCATATGACACTGGAGTTCGCCGAGCAGAATCCCTCGGCGTGCCGCCTGGCTTGGGTACTCGAGTGCAGCGGCCAAACGCTGCGACTGTCGATCGATATGACGGTGGACGCCCAGCTATCCCCACAACAGTCGCCACAGCAGCCGAGCCCTTCAGCAACGGCGCTCAATCTCTTAGATGCGATTCGAGCTCGAGTGGTGCTCTCAGGCGGAAGCTCGGACTGTGTCCGCAATGTCGCCGAGTGCAGGACAATAGTCTCCACCTGGCCCCTGGACGACTCTGCCCAAGGCTGATTTTGTGGCTCGCGGCGGCGCTCATCTCCATCCGCCAAGGCCCGCTTCAGCGCGGGGGTTGGGGGTCATCATATTTCCAAACCGGCATCTGAAAAGGAGACCCTGCGCTCGCCTACGAAATACTCACGGTCTTTGCCACTCCCAACGGTGCGACGCTCGCGCCACTGACCGTCTATCCATATCTCAACGGTCTTCGAACCCTGGAGAATCCGCATGTCTGCTTGACCGTCTGCGTTGTCATCCCAGATGGCCCATTGACTGCCCCGATACTCGATCCTTTGCACCTGGCCGTTAGATGCCGCAGTGGTGACAGTAAGCGGTACGCTGCTTTTCCCATCCAAGAGCATGATGATTCTACTGTCCGGGCGTGTCACCACGCCTAGAACGCTCCGGCCGCCAATGACCACTACCGTAAAGGAATCTGGTGCGGCGTCTGGAACTAGAACCTCCACGCCACCAACTCGCGTGACGCGCATGCTTGTTTCGGTTCCGGTCACTGGGTCCTTAAATGCGCGTAGCTCCGTGGTAGTGCTCTTTCCACACGCGCCAAGAACTAGGGCGGCGACTACAAGAGTACTGGTGCGCCAAATCATGTGATGGCCCCTAAAACGATCGCGCTCAGCGGCAGCGCGAAGATGGAAAGCGGCTTGCCTGTGATGCAGGCCGCATGCACACCGAGCACGCTCCGCTGGAGCGCTTTGTTAGAGCGCGACTTACTCATGCGCTTCCATATATGCGCGGAGCAAGGCGTTCATCCGAGATTGGTAACCAGCACCCTGCCGTTTAAACCATTCAATGACGTCGGAATCGATCCGAAGCGAAAGCAGCGCCTTTTTCGGCACGGACTTTAGGCCTTTGCGCGCGACGGCGCGCGCAAACATCTCAGGAGTCCACCCCGGCGCATCGCCGTCGCGCACGATATCGGCATCAATTGTTTTTCGGACCCTGGACAGGCCAGTCGAAGATCTGCGAGAGGTAGAAGCGCGTTTCATGTTTCGTGGCCTTTCGAATGGAAAGTAGTACGGTTCCCCTTACCCTCGCTCAGTATGCGTAGCGGACATCACCCGATCTTCCAACAGGCCCAAGGTGAGAAACCGCCGTTCTCCCTAGGCCTCACGATTATCCTCCGCGGTGAGCGTGAACTCGCGCAAGATCTTTGCAGCATCGGCAAAATCGATGCCGTGCTTCGTCAGATTTGGTGCGGCGCTTCGCTTCATCCCAAGCGAACAGGCTTGATTGTAGCTACAACCTGTAAATACGGCAATCTGACGGCCGGATCTTGCTCCTCGCATCGTCGACCGACGAGAACTGGTTCGCATTCAGACACTCATCACGTAGCTTGCCGTTGAAGGATTCGATATATCCGTTTTCAACGCGCTTTCCGGGCAGATGACCTCGAGCGCTACAGTGCGGCGGTACGCCATCCGTCGAGCGCGCGGCAGGTGAACTCGGTGCCATGGTCGACCGTGATCGAGCGCGGCTTGCGGTGTTGCGCAATCGCCCGATCGAGCACTTGGGCGACCGCGCACGACGCGAGGCAAATCGGTCCGCGGAGGAGAGGTATTCACGATCCAAGTCCTTATGTACTGAGCGCGCCGCCATTCTGAGCACGCCAGTGGAACGGAGCGAAAACCCGTCCGGGCTTCCCCCGAATTTCCAGACACCGAGGTTAGGTGCGATCATGACCTTGGAGGTGGGATGGGACGCCGCAGGTTTACGCGGGAGTTCAAGCAGAGGCAACGATGACCGGGACGCTTTCACTTATCGAACTCGCGGGCCATGTGGGCCTCCTCCTCTGGGGCACGCATATGGTCGGCACCGGGGTGCAGCGTGGCTTCGGCACGGTGCTCAGGCGCTGGCTCGGACGTAACCTCGGTCGCCGCTTCCGCGCGTTCCTGACGGGGCTTGGCGTGACCGCGCTTCTCCAGAGCAGCACCGCGACGGGTCTGCTCGCGACCTCGTTCACGGCGACGGGGGTGATCGCGCTCGCCCCCGCGCTCGCAGTCATGCTCGGCGCCAACGTCGGCACTGCGCTCCTGACGCAGGTGCTCTTCTTCAACGTGGCGCTGCTGGGGCCACCCCTGGTGCTCGTCGGCGTGCTCGTTTTCCGCTGGGCCGGCGGCAGCCGGGCCAAGAATATCGGTCGCATCGGCATCGGCCTCGGACTCATGCTCATGGCGCTCGCGGGCCTGGTGCACACCCTGGGACCCCTCCAGAACACTCCGCTGCTACGCTCGGTCATGGGCGCGTTGGCCGGTGACCCCGTCCTCGCGACACTGGTCGCGGCGGCACTCACCTGGGCATGCCACTCGAGCATCGCCATCGTGCTGCTCGTGGCGACGTTCGCCGCCACACACGTCGTCGATCCGACCGGTGCTCTCGCGCTCGTACTCGGTGCAAACCTTGGCGGGGCACTCCCCGCTCTCGTCGACGCCTCAACCTCCGCCGCCAGGCGCCTGCCCCTCGGAAACCTGCTGGTGCGCACCGTGGGCGTGGTGCTCGCGCTGCCCTTCCTCCCCGCGATCACTCATGCACTCGAGCTCGCCGAGCCCGATCCCGGGCGTCTCGTCGTCAACTTTCACCTGGCGTTCAATCTCGCACTCGCAGCGGTGTTCCTGGGGTTTGTCACGGGCCTCGCGCAGCTCCTCACGCGGTGGCTGCCGGACCCGCCAGCACCGGCCAATCCGGGCCGGCCCGTGTATCTCGACGCTGCGGCCCTTGACTCCGCCACGGTTGCCCTTGCGAACGCCGCCCGCGAAACCCTGCGCATGGCTGACATGGTCGAGACCATGCTCCGCGATGCGCTCGAGGTGCTTCGGCATAGTGATCCCACACGCGCCGAGGCGGTCGCGGCGCAGAATCGTTGCGTCTATCAGCTGGGTGGTGCGATTCGCCGCTATCTCGCCGACGTCGGCGACGAGCAGACCCTCGACCACCAGCGGGAGGGTGCACGCGGGCAGGACATCCTGTCGGCCGTGATCAACCTCGAGCATGTCGGCGACATCGTCGCCAACAGTCTGGTCGAGTTTGCAGTGCGGAGTGTCAAGCGTGGCAGACCGCTCACGGTCGAGGAGCTCGAGACGGTCGCCGCCATGCACGGCGAGCTTCTCGAGAGCCTGCGGCTCGCACTGGCCGTCTTCCTGCAGGCCGAGCCCCGGGACGCGAAACGACTGGCCGCGCGTAAGGGGCAGTTCCGTGAGTTCGAAGCGTCCGCCACGGCACTAAGCGTGCGCCTGCTGCGCAGCGCCGCCGCGGCCAGCCGGCTCGCCGACAGCGACGCGCTCGAACCGGTGGTCGAGGAGAGCGGCCTCTTCCTACGCACGGTGCGCGACCTCAGGCGCATTCACTCGCACCTTGCGAGCTTCGCCTACCCGATCCTGCATCGACCCCGCGCCCGAGGCCGGCGCGCAGCCGCGAGTGGCGTGGTCGAGGCTGGTGCCGTCAATCCGCCAGCCGCGCCGCTGCCAATTGAGCCGCCAAAGTCCACTGGTCTCGAGAAGGACGACTTGGAATGACCGGTTCGGGTGCGCCAAACGTGTCAGTCGGTCTCGCGGGTACCACCGCAATAGAGTGATTTCCGAGGGTGCGCCAAAGCGCTTGGGCGGTCCCGAGTAACCCGTCCCGGGCAGCTGACACTGTACTGCCCTGCTACCGCACGCTCCATCTGCTCGAGCAAGCACTTGCACCGTCGAGCGCGCGTGCCAGTGAAGTCTCAGACCGTACAACACCGATTTGAGGCCGTCACGTCTTCGAGTGTCATGCTACTTCGCTTGGGTTACTCATCGGTTGCTTACTCACTCTCAGATACCTAGCCCGGCCCGCCGAGACCTCACCTCAACCGTGTTACAACGTACTCACCAAATGCCCCCCGTCCACGACAATGACGGAGCCCGTCATGTAGCGGGAGGCGTCTGAAGCCAGCAGCAGCAGAGCCCCGTCCAGGTCCGCAAGCTCACCAAGCCGGCGCTGCGGAACGCGCTTGAGCAGCGCCACTCCGCATTGTCTCGCTTTGAGAGAACGGTCTCACAACCGTTGGAGACGCAAGCGATGGCTCAGGCACAGAGAATCCCCGGCTGTCCGTTCGACGAGTCTTCACTCCCACCTGGCAACTCGAAACCGCCTAACTGATGCGTTTACATCGATTATTCAAGAAACTTGACGGTTCGCCAGCGCGTCCGCTCAATCAGGCCGCCCCTATCTGTATTGCGTTCTCGCCAACTGCAGTCTGTCCTTGAGATCGGCCAAGAGGTGGTTGAATGCCGGATCACCATGAATGGGTTGCAGGAGCGGATCGCGCGCGTACCAGGGGGAACAGGGAAACCCGGAATCAGCGGCCTTCCGAAGCCACGCCACTGCCTGCGCCGGCTGGCCGAGCTGGGCGTATGCGGCACCGAGCGAATAGGCGACGTGATGGTCCATGTAGGCGCTCGCGAGTGCTTGCTCGACGAGCACCTCCGCCTGCGCCTTCGAGCCGTCTGCCGCGAGAAAACTGGCGAGCGTCGCTCTTGCTCTTTGATCGGCTTGCGCGCTGCCATGCAGCCCCTGCAGGAGGCTCTCCGCCGCCTGGCGATCGCCGGCGTAGTACAGCGCTTGTGCGTAATACCAGGCGGTGACCGTGGGCGCGCTCAATTTTCGGGTCTCACCCAGCCAGCGCTGCGCCTCTTGAATTCGTCCGCTGACGAGTGCCGCCACGCCGCGCATCCGATACGGCTCCAGGCGGTTCACAGGGTCGATGTCGAGGCCTGCTCTGACTTCACTCTCGATCATTTCCAACAGTCCATAGTGATAGAAGGCGCGCGCCAGGTAGTAATGAGGCAGCGGTAGACTGGGGTTGAGTGCAAGTGCCTGTCGACTCTCGCTGATCGTTCGCGGCCAGTCGAAGTCCGTCTGGCCGTACACTGCGGCGAGCGCTTCGTGCACCTCGGCCAGATCCGGTTCCAGCTCGAGCGCCAGACTGGCTTCGCGCTGCGCACGGACGCTCCACACGGCGACTTCGTCGCCCGCCGCAAAACGCAGGTGCATCTGCGCGCTGGCGGACGCGAGGCCCGCATGCGCGAGCGGATAACGGGGATCGAGCTGCGCGGCGGCATCGAACGATTTGATAGCCGCCAGAGTCCCCTCCCTGGTGTATCGCAGCAGCTCCGATCGACCCCTCAGATAGGACTCATACGCCAGCGCGTTCGCGGTGTAGCGGCGGGCGAGTCGCGCCCTTTCAGCGGGTGTGACCGGTGCTCTCAAAGCGCCCGCGACCTTCTCGGAAATGGCGTCTTCCAGAGTCAACAGATTCGCGTGCGGCAGATCGTAGTGCTCAGCCCAAAGCGACCCCTTGTCCGCCGCGGAGACAAGCTGCACGGTGATCCGGGTGTTGGCATCGATTTCCTGAATCGTACCGGTGAGCAGATATTCGACTCCGAGCGCGCGCGCCAGCTCTGGAATCGTCTGCTTGTCGGGCTGAGCCTGCACGACCGCACCGGTTGGGCTCACTCGAAGCTTGCCCGTGGTCGCGAGGCGCGCCGTGATCGCATCCGGGATCGCCAACCCGAGAAATCCGATGTCCTCTTGTCGATTGAGCACCTGAAAGGGGAGCACGGCCAGCGTCGCGCGCGCCCCGGTGATTTCCCTGGATGGCTCACGTCGGGTTGTCGTCAGGAATGCGGCGGCCAATGCAATTGCGGTGAGTATTGGCGCGACAAGCAACCACCGCCGGACCCTACGAGTCCGCCCTACTCCGGGGGCAGTGTGGGCGGAGCCGGCGTCATTGGGTTCCGGTGACGGCGCAGCAGGCAGGCGGTCCCGGGGGTGAATGTCCCCTATGAAGCGATAGCCGCGCTTCGGGACCGTTTCGATGAACCGGGGGTTGTCCGAATCATCCCCGAGCGCCAAGCGAACCTGCTTGATGCAGTGATTGAGTCCCTGGTCAAAGTCGACGATTGATCCCTGCCCCCAGATCTGATCACACAGCTCCTGTCGCGTCACGAGCCTGCCGGCGTGTGTCACGAGCCACGCGAGAAGCTTGAATGGCTGTGGCGGCAACCGGACCAGCGAGCCGCCCTTACGCAACTGCTCCTCCTTGAGATCGAGCTCAAAAGTTGCAAAGCGAACGATGGGATTGTCAGGCGCAGCGTTCACACGCGGCTGCCTGTACGGCACGCGACCGCTCGTTTTGGCGCCGAACGCCCCGGAATCCAATGACTTGGGCGCTCATGAAAATATCCCGGAGCCCTCACCGCGCAACCATTGCCGGACGGATTTTGCCTGCATACGGTGGCTCGCGCCGTACATGTCCGGAACAGGAGCACTGATTATGAAGACTTTCAGCAGCTTGGTGAAGCGCACTCTGGCGTTGATTGCCGTGACGCTGACAGCGACGGTCGGCTTAAGCAACCCGGCGCGAGCCCAGTCGACGCCTACGATCTTTCAGGCGACCCTGCAGGAGGCCGGCCAGCTGACTGCCGAGATCAGTACCGAGGACCTGCAGAGGATTCTGGCGAGCGGCAGCAATCCGGTTCTCGACGTACGTTCGCCGCTCGAATATGCCATCGCCCACATCCCGGGAGCGATCAACATACCGGAACAGGAGGTCGCCAAGATCATGCAGCTCTACTCCGGCATGACCGCGCAGATCGTTCTGACCTGCAACGGTCCGTTCTGCGGCAAGAGCAAACGCACATCCGAGCAGCTCATCGTTGCCGGCTATCCAAGTGGGAACATCACGCGCTATCAGCTCGGCATGCCGGTGTGGCGTGCGCTCGGAAACACAGTGCAAACCGATCTGGCCGGATTCCTTTATATCCTGCGCCGCGATCATACGGCGGTTTTCGTGGATGCGCGGACCCCGCAGGAATTCGCATCCCGAACCATGCACTGTGCGGTCAATATTCAGGCCGGCGAAGCCACCGCCGCGAACGACGATGGGCGTCTCCCGAACTGGGACAAGGGTACTCGCGTGGTCGTGTTCGCGAACGGCGCGGCGGACGCGAAGCAGGTTGCCAGCGAGATTGCGAGGAAAGCGTACTGGAACAGCAGCTATTTCGGCGGCTCACTCGTCGACCTACGTCGCGCCCAGGTTTTCGGCGATGAGGCGGAAGGGCTCTGTCCCGGTCGGAATTGAGTCGACGAGGTCGATCCGATCAGCGTGCAGCGGCCGCCGGCCATTGTGCCGGCGGCCGCTGCAGCCTGGACTGCCGCGCTAGAGCGTCGCACGAATCTGTTGGATCTCTGCCTTTGCCTTCTCTAACGCAGCAGTGCTCGTGTGTACGCAGTAGTACTCAGCCCTCGCGTTACGCCTTAAGTTTTTGTGAAACGTGCTTCAGCAGGACTGTTCGCGCGGCGTGCTCGTCGTTGGCATGATCACGACGCCCTATTGGGCGGTTCAAACCGCGACAGCGCGATCACTTCTTATCGCAGGTTAGTGATTCATTGACCAATCCGCGCTCAGTGAGCTTGCAGGCGCAGCGTCGCGCCCGCCGGACGCGCCGCTCACTGCTTGTGGCCGCACTTCAGGTCATAGCCGTGACGGCTTCCGAAGTGGCGGCAGCTTCCAACGGGGTTGTTACCGACTTCGAAACACGCCAGTCGCCCGAGGACGCATGGTGGACTGGACCGATTCTCGCGTCCTCGGCGGCCAGCGTGCCGCGGGGCCACTTCTTGATCGAGCCCTATCTTTACGATTCTATGCTCGCCGGACGTTTCGATCAGGAGGGCGCGCACCGGAGCGTATCCCGGTCTCACAGCGTACGTTCCACAATCTCCGTCCAGTACGGGCTCTCCGACCGCGTCACGGTCGGTGCCACTCCCGCTCTAGGCTTCAACCGTGCCAGCGGCGGCCCACGCTCGAGCCTTGGGCTCGGTGACCTCTCGCTGCAGGCGCAGTACCGGCTCACGGACTTCCAGCAACGCCGGCACACCCCTACGACATCCATTCTGCTCACGGCGACCATTCCCACCGGAAAATATGACCGCCTCGGCTTGCACCCCGAGGACGGGTTGGGAACCGGGGCGTACACTGCGACCGCCTCTGTCTACTCGCAATATTACTTCTGGCTGCCTACCGGGCGGCTGCTGCGCGCGCGACTCGATTTGTCGTTTTCAATCTCCGACCGTGTGAATCTGCAAGGTGCGAGCGTCTACGGCACGCCGCCAGGCTTCCGCGGGCATGCCGCTCCAGGCGATTCATTCGCCGCGTACCTGTCGGGAGAATACAGTGTCACTCGCAACTGGGTGCTCGCACTCGAAGTAGCGCACCAGCATGGAGAGAACACCCGCGTCATCGGACGCAATCTTATGAGGCTTGCGCACACAGCCAGCGCGGTCGAGTACCAGACCAACTCGGGATCGAGTCACTCCCTCGCGCTGGCGCCAGAGCTCGAGTACAACTGGAGCAGCCGGGTTGGACTGCTCGCTGGTGCGATCTTCACGGTCTCCGGCCGGAATGCCAGCGAGACAATCACAACGGTTCTCGCGATCAACTATAACCTGTGAGCGAATAGTCGCTCGCCCGCATCTGACCCTTGTCGACCATCTCGACGCGTCAGTGAGCTCGTGCACAGATATAATTCGTCAAGCGACACAATCTCCCCGGCTGGATTACCAGGAGAGGTGTCTTTCATCGGAGCCAAAGCGTGAGTCAGTCCGTTGCCGATCCCGCCGCGGGTATGCCCATCGGCCCCTTGGTCCCGGCGCACGCCGCGCGCCGCCCCGAGCGGCGGGTGATGGAGGGGCGTTTCGTTCGGCTCGAGCCGCTCGACCCCGAGAGGCAGGGCACCTCGCTCTGGCGGCAGACCCACGGCCCCGACAAGGATGCCCTGTGGCGATATCTCTTTGAGGCGCCGTTTGCGGATGAAGGCGCATTCCGCGCTCATCTGAGGCGCAAGGCCGCATCCGACGACCCGCTGTTTTTCGCTATCGTCGAGCAGAGTTCGGCTCAGGCTCTGGGCTATGCGACGCTGATGCGCATTGATCCGGCACATCGCTGCATTGAGGTCGGCAATATCCTGTATGGCCCCGGGCTCCAACGCACCCCCGGCGGCACCGAGGCGCAATTTCTGTTGATGCGCTACGTCTTCGACGATCTCGGCTACCGGCGTTACGAATGGAAGTGCAACGCGCTCAATGCCCCCTCACGGCGAGCGGCCGTGCGCCTGGGCTTCACGTTCGAGGGTATTTTCCGGCAGCACATGATCGTCAGGGGACGGAGCCGCGACACGGCGTGGTACGCGATTCTCGACGGCGAGTGGCCGAAGGTGAAACAAGCATTGGAGCGCTGGCTGGCGCCCGAGAATTTCGACGCGACGGGGAGACAGAAGCAGAGCCTCGAAACAATCCGAACTACGCTCCAGGCTTGAACGGCCGCTAGGCGCAGAGCCACACATTTCTATGCCGTCTGTGGATGCGGCGGCGCGGAGGCAGGCTCGCCGCTCGCTCGGTTGTGCTCCGGGCCAGCGGTCAATGCCCGGCAACCGGTCCGCTACCCTGCTCCTCACTGGAGCGCGCTGATCGGACGGGGCATGGAGCAGTGATAGTCTGATCGAGGTGCGCCAGGCGCGTCAGTCGGTCTCGCGGGTACCAGCCGCAATAGAGTGATTTCCGAGGGCGCGCCAAAGCGCTTGGGCGGTCCCCAGTAACCCGTCCCGCGACTGATGTAGACCCAGAGGCTGTTCAGGCGGTGCAATCCGGCCGTGAAGGGTTGCTGGAATCGCACGAACAAGGTCCAGGGCCAGAACTGGCCGCCATGGGTATGGCCGGAAAGCTGTAAATCGAAACCGGCCGTCGCCGCCGCGGCAGCGGAGCGCGGTTGGTGAGCCAGCAGAATCTTCGCGGCCGCATTCGATGGCGCACCCGCGAGTGCCGCAGCTGGATCACTCCGCTGCGCGGCATTGAAATGATGTGAGCTGT
>Ga0137362_10002626_pt1 | contig 11755 bp, 7 predicted proteins | sample MadtaG_2_FD_104801 | JGI IMG/M metagenome (GOLD analysis project Ga0137362, IMG submission 104801) | Vadose zone soil microbial communities from Angelo Coast Range Reserve, California, USA - Mad1_100_16 metaG | ecosystem: Environmental > Terrestrial > Soil > Vadose zone | place: USA: California... | reverse complement strand
ATTTCGATTTCCGATGCCATAGAAACTGTACCTCTCCTACCTCTAGGTGTTGCCGCAATACCTAACTCAGACGGTTGCGGCGGAATGATGCCTGCGACGTTCGAGCCGGGTGTGAATGATCGAGAAAACACACGGCACGAAAAAAAGAGTCGCGAAAGTGGCAAAGAGCAGACCACCGATGACGGCGCGACCTAAGGGGGCGTTTTGCTCGCCGCCCTCCCCAAGACCGATGGCCATGGGCACCATGCCGATAATCATGGCGAGAGCGGTCATAATGACCGGGCGAATGCGGACAAAACCGGCTTCCAGGGCAGCATCGCGTGGGTTCTTGCCTTCAGCCATCTGCTCGCGAGCAAACGATACCATCAAAATGCTGTTCGCGGTGGCCACGCCCATGCACATAATAGCGCCGGTAAGTGACGGCACGTTCAGGGTGGTGTGCGTGATGAGAAGTATCCAGCAAATACCAGCAAGGGCGCCGGGCAGGGCGGTGATGATGATGAAGGGATCAAGCCAGGACTGAAAGTTAACGACGATGAGCAGGTAGGCGAGGAGAATTGCACCGGCAAGACCGATTCCAAGTCCGATGAAGGAGTTGCGCATGGTCTGCACCTGGCCACGGATGACGATGTGGCTGCCGCGCGGCAATGATTTTTCTACAGCACCGACCTGCTTGAAAACCTGCTCGGAGACTGCGCCGAGATCGCGGCCGTCAACAGAAGCGTACACATTGATCATGGGCTGAGCGTTGTAGTGAGAAATGGCCGCGGGGCGCACGGCGCTGGTGGTGGTCACGAGATTCCCGAGGATCTGGGGAGTGGCGCCAGCCACCGCGGCATTCACAGGAGTGTTTTGCAGCGCCTGGTAAGTATCCACGCGGTATTGGGGAGTTTGCACCGCGACGTTGTAGCTGATGCCGTTTTTGGGATCGAGCCAAAAAGAAGGCGTGGTTTGGAAGCTGGAACTGAGAGAGATGAGAACGTTTTGCGCAACGTCGCGAGCCTGCATGCCTACAGACTGCACGCGAGTGCGATCAATATTCATGTACAGAGTCGGCGAATCGAAAGCCTGCTGGACATGCACGTCGACAGCACCTGGAATGTGGCGCATCTCGGAAGCGAGTTTCTGGGCCACCGCGTAGTTGCCCGGCTGGTCCATGCCGGTGATGGCAACATCGATGGGAGCGGGAGTGCCGAAGTTCAGAATTTGCGTGACGATGTCCGCCGGTTGAAAGAAGAATTGCACTCCGGGGAATCTTTCGGCGAGGACTCCACGAAGTTCATTTACGTATTCGGTGGTGCCTTTGCCGTGCTCGCCTTTGAGCTGGACGAGAATTTCCGCATCGGAAGTGCCGATGGTTCCGGCGTTGCTATAGCTGAGGTTGATGCCGGAATAGGGAAGTCCGATATTGTCCAAAACCGTTTCCAGTTCGTTCTGGGGAATAACCTGGCGGACGGTCTGGTTCACCTGATCGGCGAGCCGAGCGGTTTCTTCAATGCGAAGGCCGGTGCGGGCGCGCATGTGCAAGCGGATTTGGCCGGCGTCAACTTTGGGAAAGAAGTCACGGCCGAGAACGAACGCGAGGGTCGTGGAAAGCAGGCAGAAACCCAGAAATAGAGCGACAAACATGGCGGAAGAGTCCAGCGCCAGGTGCAAAGCGTTGCGATAGCCCTCGCGGAATGTTTCAAAGGTGTGTTCGAACTTTTGCTGATAGCGGCGAAAGAAGCCCTGCTTTTCACCGACATGCTCTTCGGTGTGATATTCGTCTTCGGAACTCAAGAGGTACATGGCCAGAGTGGGAACGATGGTGCGCGACCACATGTAAGACGCGAGCATGGCGAAGATGACGGCTTCCGCGAGCGGGACGAAAAGAAACTTGGCGACGCCGGAAAGAAAGAACATCGGAATGAACACGATGCAAATGCAAAGAGTAGAAACAAAGGCGGGAACGGCGATCTGCTGAGCGCCGTCAAGAATGGCCTGAACGGTTTCCTTGCCCATGGCGAGGTTGCGGTTGATGTTTTCGATTTCGACGGTGGCGTCGTCGACGAGAATACCGACGGCGAGGGCAAGGCCGCCGAGAGTCATGATGTTGATGGTTTCGCCGAGGGCGCTAAGAAGCAGGATACTGACGAGGATCGACAGCGGAATCGAGATGGCGATGATGATGGTGCTCTTCCAGTTACCGAGAAAGAGAAGAATCATGAACGCCGTCAGAACGGCAGCGATGAGGGCTTCGCGAAGTACGCCCTGAATGGAAGCGCGGACGAACAGCGACTGATCGAAAAACTGACTGACCTTAAGGCCCTGGGGATAGGAGCCAGCGTTATATACCAGCATGGCCTTGACACGGTCGACGATGTCCAAAGTGGACGCGTTACCGGTTTTGTAGATGCTCATCAGCACGCCGCGCTGGCCGTTGGCGAGCACGGCGTTGGTTTGCGGGGAGAAGCCGTCACGGATATGGGCAACGTCCCTCATATAAATTGTGGCGCCGTTGACGGTCTTGACGGGCAGGTCGTTCAGCTCACTTACCGAGCGGGGACTTCCGTTCATCTCGACGTTGTATTCCAGGGAACCGAGTTTTGCGGTGCCGGTCGGCAGGATAAGATTTTGCGCGTTAACGGCATTGACGATATCCACAGCGGACAAGCCTTTGGACTGCAGGGCGGCGGGGTCCGTATCCACAGAAACCAGACGCTGCTTCCCACCGTAGGGGAAAGGAGTCGCTGCGCCCTGGATGGTCGCAAGCTGCGTGCGAATGAAATTGTTGCCAAAGTCGAAGAGCTGCTGCTCGCTGAGCGTATCGCTGGTCAAACCGAGTTGGATCACGGGAACGGTTGACGCGGAATAAATAATGACCAGCGGCGGCGTAATTCCGGGCGGCAGGAAACGCAAGAACGTCTGGGAGATGGCGCCACTCTGCGCGAGCGCGGTTTGGATGTTTGCGTTTGGCTGGAAGTAGACTTTAATGACCGATATACCGTTGAGGGACTGCGATTCGGTGTGTTCGACGTCGTTGACCAGCGTTGCGATGCCACGCTCGACCGGGCCGGTGATGCGTTGTTCCATCTCCTGGGGTTCGAGGCCGGTGAAGGTCCAAACCAGGCTGATCACCGGAATGTTGATTTCCGGAAAAATATCGGTGGGCGTGCGCAAAAGGACGAGCGGGGTCAGGAGTATGATGACTAGAGCCATCACGATGAAGGTATAGGGCCTTTGCAGCGCTAAACGAACAATCCACATATTATTTTTCGAGTTCCTTCAGTCGGGAAATATCGTGGCGTCCCTGACTCTGCGACTGACTCTGCGACCAGCAGCGAAGACAACTGCGCTCTTTATTAGACCGCGGGAACCACGGTTTGGTTACGTCGAGCAGTCACCCTGTCTTGGTTCAATACGATACATCGTTAGAAGCCTAATCTCACAAAAATTCAGGACATGAAAACCCACAACCGGCCGGCTTACCAGGTGCGGCCAACACTTAGCCATATAGATGCGGGAGGTGCGGCCGCGGTGACGAGAAGGTGGTTGGGGCAAAATGGAGTCCAGATGGATTTGTAGCTTCAACGTTAACTATAACCGGCAGCGGGAAAACGAAATGCTCGCAGCCTATTTATGGGTCATCGTGAAGACGCCGTCCCAAGCGGATGGGGGTTCGTCAAATAGATATTCCTGACAACGCTTCCAATAGGCGCGCGCAGGGCCCTCGTCGGGCCATTGATCGAGAATGGATTGGAAAGCGGACTGAGCATCGAGCCAGCGACGTTGCTGGAACAGAGCGCGAGCGTCACGAAAACGATCAAGGAGGGCTTGCGTGTCGGCAGAAAGATCGGCAGCGGCGGCGATCAATTCGTAGATGACGACGGGTTGCACCTTGCCTTTCACGCGGATGAGATCGAGTTCGCGAAAAACGAAGCCGGAGTTTTTCGTCGCGAAGTAGGTGGTTTCGTTGACAAGAATGTGGGTGCCGTAGTCCTTGTTCAGACCTTCGAGCCGCGAAGCAAGATTCACGGAATCGCCCAGCGCGGTGTAGCCGTAACGCAAAGAGGAGCCCATGTTTCCGACGCTGGCCGAGCCGGTGTTGAGGCCGATGCCGATATCGAGACGAGGCTTGCCCTCAGCGGCCCACTTTTTCTGCATGTCGTGAATACGCGCCATCATGTCCAGTGCAGTGTGGCATGCCAGCGCGGCGTGGTTCTCTAGCTCGAAAGGGGCGTTCCAGAAAGCCATCACCGCGTCACCGATGTATTTGTCGAGCGTACCACTGCGTTCGAAGACGATTTGGGTCATGTCGGAAAGATACTGATTGAGGAAGATGGCGAGTTCCTGGGCGTCGAGTTTTTCAGAAATGGTGGTGAAACCGCGAATGTCGCTGAACATTACGGTAACTTCCGTCTTGCGCGGCTCGACCAGCTCGGGATTCAGCAGTAAGCGCCGAACGACTTCCGGGCTGAGGTACTGGCCGAAGGCGGCACGTACGCGGCGCTTTTCTTTTTCCTCGACTAAGACGCGGAAGAGCGAGACGAGAATCACGTTGGCGGTGAGAGTGAGAGCCGGAATCGTGAAGTCCAGCCACGCGCCTTGCAAGAAAGCGAGATAGTCCACTGCAGCGAGGAACAGCAGCAGGAAGACGCCGCATCCCATCCAGCGCGGAGAGACGAGGGCCATCCAGATGCCAAGTGGGATTCCGAAAGCAAAAATCAGCAGCAGGTCCCAGAGGGATTCCTTGGCGCCGCGATGGAGAAAATTGCCGTGCAGGATGTTGTCAATCACATTGGCGTGATCGCGTAAGCCCTGAATCGGCGCCGCGCAATTGGTTCCGGCGAATTTGCGGCTATGCAGCCCATCGCTATTCGCGGACGATGAAATTCAAGCGAACGCCACAGACTTCCACCAAGTCGCCATCATCAAGCTTGGTCGGCCCGGGGATGGAGACGCCGTTGACGATCGGCACTTTATCGCCGGAGCCGATGTAGTAGCCGTCATCGCGCTGATTGATCTGCGCGGCCATTTGCGGCTTGAACCAGCCACGAAGTTTGATGGTGGCCATGGCCGACTTGCCGATGGTGGTGAGCTTGTTGGTAAGAACGTATTCCTTGGAGTCGGTGCGTCCGGAGAGAACGACGATGGTTGGGACCTTGATGCGTCCGGCGGCGAACTGCGTGCGCTCGCCCATGGCGGCGGCTTGCTGCAGCATGTCGCGGCGGACCTTGGTGTCGAGGACCATGGTCTCGTTGATGGAGCCAGCTGTGGTTTTGCGCCCGGATTCATATGGAAGAGGCGCATCGCCGGTGGCGTCAACCTTGATGTGGTGTTTTCCAATCCAGATGGAATCGCCATCGTGCAGCGTGGCTCGCTCGACGCGAAGATCGTTCACGAAAGTGCCATTGAGGCTGCCACGGTCCTCCACCACCAAGCGTCCGGATTCGAAGTAAACGCGCGCGTGGTCGTTGGAAACGGCGAGGTTGTCCACGACAAGATCGTTGTCCGGCGAACGGCCGATGCGCACCGGGCGCGAACCGACGGGAACCACTTTGACCATTTTTTCTTCAAACATCAGCGATAGCTTGGCCATGTCAGTGACCTCCAGCGGAACCATTTCCGCCTGCAGATTTATGCGCCCCATGGCGCAGCCAGGAAAAGCAGCCTTTAGGCTCAGGCTTCAGAGAAACGACGATGACTGAGACGTTGTCGATCCCGCCGCCTTCGTTGGCGTGTTCGACGAGTTTTTCTGCGGCGCGTTGGGGATTCGGCTCTGCCTGGAGAGTCCCCGCAATTTCCGGTTCAGTGACCATGCGCGTGAGGCCGTCGGAGCAGAGAAGCAAAACATCACCCGGGAAGAGGGGGACCTGCTCGGTATCCACTTCCACTTCGGGTTGCGTCCCCAAGGCGCGGAGCAAAACGCTTTGCAGATTACTTTGTTCGGCTTCGCTGGCGGTCAGGATTCCGCGGCGAACCTGTTCGGCGACCAGCGAATGGTCACTGGTAAGCTGCTGAAGCTGTCCGGTGCGAAGAAGATAGAGGCGGCTATCGCCGACGTGGCCGACGCTCAGTTGCATCCCGTCAAGCCATGCGGCGGTTAATGTTGCGCCCATGCCCTGTTGTTCGGGATGTTCTTCGGCGGACTGAAATACTTTTTGGTTGGCGAGTTGAATCGCGCTTAAAAGGCGCTGACTTCTGGGATTTAATCCCGGTTTCGGTTCGCCGAGCAGAGGAGTAGAAGGATTTTCTTGCCCCTCGAGGCAGTGTTTCACAACGGTTTCCACCGCCAGCGCGCTGGCGACTTCGCCATGCGCTTCGCCGCCCATTCCATCGGCAAGCACATAGAGATTCAGCGGAGAAACGATGCGGAAGCTGTCTTCGTTGTTGGTGCGCACCATGCCCACATGCGAGGCGCCACCGGTCAAGATTTGCAAGTACACTCCCCCTGGGAGGCGGACGGAGACAATTCCGCGCGCACCCCTACGGGCTCTCAAATTCACGTTAGCAGAGGTAAATTGAGCGCGAAAGGCGGTGCGTCCTACTGATTACTCACTAGTTGAGAACACATTGGCGGAGAGATGGAATGCCGGGAGAAACTAGCACGAACCTGGCAGAAGACGGTCGCAACGGCGAAGGCTAGGATCACGCAAAGGAATGCAGCATGAGCATGAAACTGTAACTCTATGTGGAGACTGGCTTTAGGGACGATTTTGGCGTTGCTGCCGCGCCGCTGGCGTGCGGGGTTGCGATTGAATGAAGCGATTCCATGGGTGCGCGCCACCGCGTTAAGCGGATTTGTTGAGAGCCTGCTGGCGTTCCTAGGGCTGGTCGATTGGTATTCTCATTCCGTCACCCCATGGGCTGCAAACGCGCTAGATTCCGCGCTGCGGAATGGACCGGAGAGAGCGATTCCCGGCCAAGCGATCGGATTTTCCGCGTTGGTGTTGTGGGTGATCCATCCGCTAACTTGGTTGATTGGATTTTTTGTGATCGAGGGTCTGGTGAGATTGCTGGCCGCGGCGTTTACGGAACAGACTTTCGGCACGCTTCCGCTGGCGTTTGCGGATTGGTGCTACGGGAAGGCAACTGGACGCCCGACAGAAGGCGACGCGCTGCACACGCCCAGCGGACAAGAGCAATTGCAATCCATCGTTTCGACCGTGAAGGAAAAAATAATCGCGGCTCGTTTGCCGGAAATTGCGGACCAACTGGTGGAGCTGTCCGAAGGTGACGAAGCTTTCTTGGAAATTCATTCTTCGCGCACGAAAGCGGAATGGATTCCGCCAAAAACGGTGCGAATCGGGGATGCGTATTTCCGGCTGGAACAGTTGGCGCAGGGTAATGCGCCTCGTCCGTTTATTTTTCGTCTGCGGCGTGTGGCGGCGGGAGCGCCCGGACGGACCGTGATTGTCTATGAATCGCCGAGGGCGATCTAAGCTGCGCTGCGAAATTAAGGAGCGCTTAATCCCTCCCAGCAAAGGCCGGGCCAGGGACTTTTTCATAAGGGCGTTATCTCCTACAATGGCAGGAATGAATTTGCGGATAGTTTCGCTTGCGGCCTTGCTGACGGCGGTTGCGCTGTGCGCTGTTGCCGGTGCGGAAGAGCAGCCTCTGGCACCGGTGGCGAAGAACGCGCGGATTTTGCTGGTGCCGCGGAAAATGATTTCGGGTGACCGCACGACATTAGCAGTGCTGGACGTGAATGGCCGCCTGACGCCCGGGGTGACTATCGCGTTTTCAAACGGCGATCATGTGACGACAAACGCGACCGGGCGCGGAGTGTTCGTTGCGCCGCTGACTCCGGGAGTGCTGTACGCGACGATTCAAGGGCGGCCGGGCCGCGTGCAGACGCTGGTGATGGCAGCTCCGGCAAGCACGAGTTCACCGGCCGTGTTGCAAGCACCGCACTTTGCTTCGCTGAGCGATCGATTCGAACTGCAGGGCCACGGCTTTTGCGGCGATGCGGACAAAAATGTTGTGCAGGTGAATGGCGAGGCGGCGCTGGTGATGGCGGCATCGTCCGAAGCCATAACCATTTTGCCGCCCGAAGGTTTGCAGCCGGGTCCGGCCGACGTGACCGTCGCATGCAACAAGGGACCATCGAGTGCCGCGCACCTGATTTTTCTGGCATTGTCGCTAGAGGCGGATACTTCGCCGATGCAGCCGGGGCAAAAGCGCACGCTTACGGTTCGAATCGCGGGCACTCGCGACCGGGTGACGCTCGAAGCGCATAATCTGGCGCCGGAGATCGCGGAACTTGCCGGGGGCAATACGGCAAAAGTGATTTCGAGCGGTGGAGCAGAAAACGTGGCGAATTTTGCGCTGGCCGGAAAACAACACGGGAATATTCTGGTGTCCATACGGCTGATGCCATGGGCGGTTCGAAACAAGATTTGATTGCTCTTTTTCTTTAGCTGCCGTTCTTGGCGGATAGCGAAGTGAGCGGCAAAGATTCCTGCGTAGCGGGGAGCGTCTTCGCCGGTTCGCTCGGATCCAACATTCCATCCAAAGCCGTTGCTGTTTTGTCGAGGCGCTTGTCGGCTTCCTGATAACTTTGCTGGACATTTTTGAGATGGGTGCCGATTTTTTCGAAAATTTCCGAAAAATTCGCGAAGTGCTTTTTCAGCCCGGCAAGACCGTCGGCGAGGCGCTGCGCATTTTCCTCAATCTTCATCCCGCGCAAGCCCATGGCGATGACGCAGAGATGAGCGTAGAGCGTGTTGGGAGAAACGGCGACGATGCGTTTTTCGCGACAATAGGCGTCGAGCTGCTGGCCTTTGTTGTCCGCGCATTGCAGCAATTCGTAGTACACGCTTTCGGATGGAACGAACATCAACGCCAGGTCCAGGGTGTTTTCCCCCGGAAGAATATATTTTTTGGCGATAGAGTCCGTGTGCAGCTTGACGGCGTTGACAAAAGCGCGGCGAGCCTCATCGCCGTCGGTTTGGATTCGTCGGAAGGCATCGAGCGGAAACTTCGAATCGATGGCCAGGATTTTCTTGTCGCGCAGAAAGATGGCAGCGTCCACACATTCGCCACTGGCAAAACGATATTGCGAAGTGTACTGCGAGGGAGGCAGGGAATCCTCGAGCAAACGCTCCAGCGTGACTTCACCTAGGATACCGCGCGTTTTTACTCCTCCGAGCACGGACTCGAGCGACTGCTGGGCGTTGCTTAGTCCGCGGCTCACTTCCTGAAACTCGCCCAGTTGTTTGTGGATGCGTTCCATCATGCCTTGCGTGCTTTTCAGCTCATCGCGCATGGCGGACTGGCCCTGCGCGGAAATCGCCGCAGACTGTACGACTCCGTCGGTGAGAGATTTGCCGACCATATCAAGCCGCTGTGTAACGGTGCTGGCAAGAGTGGTGAGTTGTCCCGTGGCTTGCGCCTGCGCGTGAGCCACCGACTGCAGATCGTGGCGCAGTTCGCTCATCTGCGATTCGATCACTTCACTTTTCTTCAGTGCTCCCAGACTTTGCAACGCCACGCAGACTACCAGGGCCGCGACTACCAGCAGTCCGGCAATGAGAATTCCTGACATGTATTCTCCCCGTGATGGGAAACGGTACTTCTACTTTACGCGGATGAAAGATTTCGGCAAGTGCGCAAAGAAAAAAGGCCTCTCGTAGAAAACGAGAAGGCCTCTTTTAGAAACGGGCCTTGCACTACCAGCGCAACTTCAGAGCGAACTGGAATTGCCGCGCATCGTAGGCTGCCGTGGGCTGACCTGCAAAACAAGTTGAACCTGCGGTGGGATCGCAGAGTTGATTGACTGCCGCCACGTTGGTGCGGTTGAAAAGGTTGAAACCATCGGCGATGAGATCGAGCTTCAAGCGTTCGCCGAAGGGGATCTGCTTGGACAGGCGAAGATCAACCTCGAAGAAGCCTGGGCCAACGAACGCGTTGCGACCCAAGTTACCGTCACATCCGAAAGGTGGAGTGAAAGGGGGAAGCGAAAATGTTGCGCCATTGTTAGCAAGACAAGTATCAGCCGGAGCGAAATGCACGCCGGGAATAAAGGCAGAAGTCGTGCCGCCGCTGGAAACTACTGAAGGCCGCGCTTCGGAAGCCCCGAGGTCCAAACGGGTATCTACTCCGGTTATGACTCCAAATGGTCGGCCTGAGGAGACTTCGATGATCGGAGCCAGCGTGAAATCACCGATGAAATGCTTCCAGACATTGTCGCCACTCTTTCCCGGAGCCGTCTGGAAGACGGCGCTGGTGACCCAGCGATGGCGCTGGTCGTTGACGGAGTTGGCTTTTTCCAAGAATGGGAAACGGCTGTCTTGCGGCTCAAGCGTGGACTGCAAGTCCGTGCCATTGTCGATAGAGTGCGACCAGGTGTAGCTGGAGAGCAATTCGAAGCCCCTGGAAACGCGTTTTTGCACGTTAACGGTGAGCGCGTGATACCAGGAGCTGGCGTCAGAAAGCTGCGCATCCACGCTGTTGAACGGCACTGGAGCGCCGAAGCCAACCGGATAACCGGCCAGGTGAGCGAGAGCCACTTCGTTGGCATAGCCACCCGCAGCTGCAGCAAAGGACGGATTCGGACCGGATGGACGGAAGAAATTGAAGAAAGCCGGCGTGGCGACGAAGCCTACCGGGGCTGCGCTGCAGTTCGGTGCAGCAAAACCTTGGCCGAGCGCGGCCGGTGCAATCAGGAAAATACTTCCGGTACTCGTATTTACGCAGGACTTCGCAGTGCCGGATGGAACAATGATAGTGCGGGGGTCTTGGATGCCGAGACCGGAAGCTGCTGCGTTAAGGGCATTTTGATCGAGCAACTCTGGATCGGTGGAGTTCACGTCTACTGGGCGATTCAAGTGGGTTCCGCGGGTGTACTGGTAGCCAACGCTGATGGTCCAGGAGCCGGCGAGTTGACGCTCGACGGTTAGATTTCCCTGCTGCGCGTAACCATATTTGAAATTCGCCGCCACAGGCAGAGTGAACGGAAGAATAGGCAGCGGAAAACCAGCGGTCAGATAGTTTTGATTTGCGAACAGCGAGTTTGCGGCAGTGGGATTGAAACGTTGCTGGTTCGAAAGATAGGCGAGGCTTAACGGAGAAAACACAACGTCGGCGGAGGCGGCATTCAGAGTACCCTGAAAGATCGAAGAACCGTTCAGGTTTCCAGGAGTATCGGAACCGGGCCCGCCCGAGGTTGCACATTCAGGGGTAACCAGTCCACAGGCTGACGCTGTTCCGCCCGCCGAGAGTAACTGTACCGAGCGGCCACCGTCAGCGGTCACCGAGTTAAACGCAATCGCTAGAAGCGGATGGTCGTAGAAGAGTCCATAGCCCATGCGGATAACGGTTTTTCCGTTTCCGGCAGGATCCCAGGCGAGTCCGAAGCGCGGGGCAACATTGTTGTAGTCGCGCGGGATGCCTTCGACAACGCCCAAGGTTTTTTCCGCGGCGGCGTTTACCGCGGTGGCTGGCGTAAACAGTGGACTGATTTCCACGTCATAGCGCAGCCCATAATTGAGAGTCAGTTTGCGATTTACGCGCCAGGAATCCTGGGCGAAAAATCCGAACGGAAGATTGTCGAAGGGCTGATTGGAATTTCCAATGCCCTGAATATAAGTCTGCGGAATTCCCAGGCCATACGCCTGCAAACCGGTCGCGCCGGGCAGGCCCGCGAATGCGGGGCTAAAAGAAGTGGCGGCAATTCCGCCGAAATTAACGTCGCCGCCGAAATCCAGTTCAAAGATTTGCGCTTTTGCAGAGCGCAATTGGATCAGGTTGACGTCCGCGCCAAACTTAAAAGTGT
>Ga0137362_10002624_pt1 | contig 11758 bp, 11 predicted proteins | sample MadtaG_2_FD_104801 | JGI IMG/M metagenome (GOLD analysis project Ga0137362, IMG submission 104801) | Vadose zone soil microbial communities from Angelo Coast Range Reserve, California, USA - Mad1_100_16 metaG | ecosystem: Environmental > Terrestrial > Soil > Vadose zone | place: USA: California... | reverse complement strand
CGCGACGACATCCGCTCGCTCGTTGGCGAGGTGGTGATAACCCCCGGCGACAAGCGAGGTGAGAGCCACGCCATCCTACGCGGCGAGTTGATGGCTATTCTCGATCTTGGCGCCGGCCGTCGGAGGTCTCTTAGGCCAGAAGTTATAACAAACGCGCTTGCAGGTCCCCGCAACCACTTTTGTTATAGCTCACTCACCGTCCCGGTCTAACCGCCGGGACGGATCTGTCTCTTCTAGGGAACGCGGAGCCGAGCGACAAAGGGTCCGGCTGCAGCCCCGGCCGGATATTGATGCTAATCGTGCCCGCCATTAGCGCTGGAGCGCGTTCTCCACGGTCATGGCGATCCAGGCGGCGCCTGAAAGGCCTTGTTTGCTCGCCGTTGCGTTGAGTACTGCGACAACGTCAGGTGTGAGCGGTACATTGATGATAATGTCCAGGCCGCTTTCGAGGCTGTAGACCAGCTGTGTTACTTGGCCGGTGAAACGCTGAAGATGCTCGGTCTTTTCCGCTTCCGTGAGCGAGCTTTCTTGCGCGACTATGGGGCAGTAGACACCGACAAGATGGTCAATGATCTGACTTTTCGACATGCCGTCCTGCCGCAACGTGCCGATAGTCGCGTTGAGCCGCTCGATATTGGCCATTGCATTACCGTCCGGAAGCAATCGCTGAATCTCCTGCAGCTTTGCAGGCGTGGTCGGTTTGACAGCGAGGGCGCATTCAAATTTTTCCGCTGCCGCGCTGGCCGGCAGCATCGCAGTGAGTATCAAACCAAAACATGTCAGGCCGCAGAGAAGTGTGCTCTTGTTCACGATATGCATTTTCGTGCCCTCTCATGGTCGACCGTCGGTTCAACCTGCCTTCTGCCTGCTGCCGAGCTTGCCACGGAACAGCCAGTAGACGCCGATGGTGTAGGCGGCGATCGCCGGGAGTGCGAACAGCGCGCCCCAGAACAGGAAGGACAGCGAAGCTTCGGGAGCCGCAGCATTGGCGATCGTAATGCTGTAGGGGATCAGGTAAGGCCAGAACATCACCGCGAGCGTGAGAAAGGCGGCCAGGAAGAACAGAAGCGTCATCGCGAAGGGCCAACCATCGCGTCCATAGCGCACGCTCAAGAGGACCCCGACCATTGCCAGCAGACCGATGGCTGGGAAGACAAGACCCCAGCGACGGCTGACTAACGCGCCGGCAATCTGCTCGCGATCGACCAGGGCCGCATCAAATGCCACGGCTAGCACGATCAATACAGCAGCGGCGAGCCAGGGAATGCGGCGACGCGCCCATTCTCGCAGCGCGCCCTCGGATTTGAGCACCAACCAGCCAGCACCAAGCAAAGCGTATCCCAGCATCAGTCCGAGCCCGCACCACACGGGCAGCGGCGTCAACCAATCGAAAGATGTTCCGACATATTGGCCGTTCGCCACTGGAATGCCGCGGATCATTGCGCCGACGGCCGCCCCCTGAACGAAGGCGACGACAGCAGAGCCGAGAAAGAACCCGCGATCCCACAGCTTACGAGCACGATCCTGGTAACGAAACTCGAACGCGACGCCACGAAAGATCAGTCCGAGCAGCAACAGCAGCACCGGTATATAGAACGCCGAAAGAAATACCGCATAGGCCACCGGGAAAGCGGCAAACAGCGAAGTTCCGACCGCGACGAGCCAGGTTTCGTTGCCATCCCAAAAAGGCGATATCGCCTGCAGCATTCGGTCCCGCAGACTTTCGTCTTTGGTTGTGCCGGACAGGATGCCGACACCAAGGTCGAATCCGTCAAGGGCAACGTAAGTCAGGATCGAGATGCTGATCACACCGGTCCAGAACAGCGTTAGGTTAGAGACGTTCAAGGCGATCACCCCCGATTGCTTTGCAAGGCCACGCTTATGGGTTGCGCTGGCGTGAGTGTGTCAGGACTCGCTTCTTTGTCTGCCGGCCCATCTCGCAGCAACCGATAAATGTAATAGAGTCCGAACGAGTAGATCACTGCGTAAACAACGATGTAACCGATCAAGGAGAGCACTACGTCGCCGGTCGTGAGCGACGGCGTCACCGCGTCCTTGGTCCGCAGCAGGCCGTAGATGACCCAAGGCTGACGGCCGACCTCGGCGGTAAACCAGCCGGCGAGCACGGCTACAAAGCCGCTGGGGAAAGACAGTAGCGCGGCCCATAGAAACCAGCGCGTGGTCTCCAGCCGTCCCAACAGTCGCAACAGGAAGCCGAGCCACGATAAAGCCAACATGATAAGTCCCATTCCCACCATGATACGAAACGAGAAGAAGGGGATGACGACGGGCGGGCGATCCTCCGGCGGGAACGACTCCAGGCCCACTTCGCGGGAATCCCAGGTACCCGAGGCGATGAAGCTGCCAAGCTTGGGCACCTCCAATGCATATAGATTGCGTTCCGCCCACGGATCCGGAATCGCGATCAGCACTTCGGTTGCCGGCTGTTCCGTCTTCCACCGCGCCTCGATCGCGGCGAATTTCGCGGGCTGATAGCGGTGAACGCATTCCCCGGTCAAATGACCGAAGAACATTTGCACGGGGACAAGCAAGGCAACCAACCCCACTCCCCAGCGCAGCATCACTCGTGCCTCGGGAACGCGGGTGCCGCGCAACAGGTGCCAGGCGCCGACGGCAATGATGCTCATGCCGGAGGTGAGAAAGGCGGCGAGCAGCATGTGCGGCCAACGCAAACGCATGATGGGTCCCGTGGTGATCGCCCACCAATCGTCAGGTACGATTCTGCCATCGATAATGGCGTGACCGAGCGGCACCTGCATCCAGCTATTGTTGGCGAGAATCCAGAACGACGACAGCATGGTTCCCAGCGAGACCATGCAACAGGACAGGAAGTAGAACCAGGGCGCGCGATCACGGCCGAGCAGCATGACGCCGAAGAACGTCGCTTCAAGCATAAAAGCTGTGAAACCTTCATAGCCGAGCAACGGGCCTTGAATCGAACCGGCCCGTTCCGCAAGCACGCTCCAGTTGGTGCCGAACTGGAACGCCATGACGATGCCGCTGACTACGCCCATGCCAAACGAAAGCGCGAACACTTTTAGCCAGAATTCAAACACCCGGCGATAGATTGCGTTGCCGGTCGCTAGTCGCATTCCTTCGATCGTCGCCAACCAAGCGGCGAGGCCGATTGTGAACGAGGGAAAAATAATGTGGAAACTGATGACGAAGGCAAATTGTACCCGCGACAGGAAAGCCGGATCGAATTCCATATGCTTTATCCCCGTGCTTTGCAGCCGAGACCGTCCGCCAATTCGCCTGCGAATGCCCGGGCCTCACCGGCGTAGCTCGGTTGCAGGTTCGGCGGGGGTAACTTCACCCCGAGATAGCGGTCCTGGACTACGCCCGTGGCGAGATAGCCCATCAGCGCCAGCATCGAGCCGACCGGGCCGCCGGCGGCAATGAAATGAGTGCCGTTGACGAACTTGCCGCCCTTTTTGATTCCCAGCGCCTTCAAAGTCGCCAAATTGTTTTTCCAGTAGCGGTGGCAAACCACGATGGCAGCGAACCGCTTTCCGGCGAGAACCGTCCCAGCTAGATCGGACTCCAAGAACGAGCGGATCGGCATGCAGGGATTTAACCACCACGTTGGCGAGGCAATGCAGACGAAGTCGTAACCGCCTTCCCGCACGATGTCCGGCACGCGAATCTCTCCGGTTGCGTGCCGAAGCTGCGGCGAAACCATCCTGGCCACGGCGAGGTAAGCATGCCTAAATGGGAACTGCGAAAACAGATCAGTATAGCGCGGATCGGTGAACTCAATCCGCGCTTGCTCAACCTCACAGCCTCGCTCGCGCAGCACGTCGGTCATTGCTTCGACCACCCTACGGGTTTGCTGGCTGTAGGTGTAGTAAACGAACAGAACCTTGGGTCTCGTCGCAGACATGACCGACTCCTGTTGGTGCGACCAACGTTTCAACGTCTACAACCGCCGTCCGCGTTGTTCATCCGCGCCTTTCTGCTGGCAACTTCTGCGTGCCAGCGGGCGCGATTGATGCTTCCAACGGGCTTGCTGTCAGATGTCGAATTACCCGTCACATCGAAATACACTGCTTCGCTCGCTTCCTTCGAAAGCCGCGAATTCTTTTGGAGGGTTAACCTCGCAACCGTGTAGAAGGGCGCTTCCTTTTCATTCCACTCCACGCTTGCGTTTTCGATCCAGAAACTGGAGTCACGAGCCTTGCCCCTATATGTCATTTTTCCGGTGTCGAGAAACTGCACTCCAAAATCGAATGAGCTCATCGTGTCATCTTCTTTGAGGTGCCGTACCAGTTCGTCCTGCAGACCATTTGGGTTATTTTTCTGGAGGGGACGGGCTGAATTGTCCGGGGATGGCGTGGCACAAAACTTCACAATGTCGACGGGTCCGTGACGAAACGGCACGGTGCTCCAATAGTGCAGCTGCTGATGGGGCTTGATGGTCTGGCGCGCCTGTATCTCTGCCAAGGCGAGTGTCCTCACCACTCTCAGCTTGTCGCGGAACGGCAGTGACCACAGACCCAGGACTGGATTTGATGCCGTCAACACACTGATGGTCGCCACAAAAGCGGGCGAGTCATTGATCGGCAGGGTCGTTGCGTTTTGCATCGAGAAATCCTGCCGACTGGACTTCGAGTCAGGACCTGCAGTGCCATCACGGGTGAGATCGACCGAGAAGGACAACGACCTGACGTCCGGCTTGAAATCCGAGTTGACGCTGGCGTCCGCGTTGGCAAATCGCGCCACTGCGGGATAAACGCCAGGCTTTGCGAAAATCCCCTGCGCGAGCCGCCTCGCCAGCGCAGGCTCGCGTCCGACGGTTAGGTCAAATACTTCGAATTGGGCTCGGGCGCAGACACCCTTTGCATGGGTTCCACGACACAGCGATCGTTGCTGTTTCGCGGCCGCATTCGCCTGCATCAAGAGAGATTTCTCGGCGATCGCCTCGATATCGGCCTTTTCGCGGGCGGGATTCCGGTCCGCGTCGCTCTCGGTCACTCCGAACCATCTGGTCAGGAACACCATGGAAGTCTCCCAAAAGGAAGCGGTCACCACCCTCAACCCAAATTGGCGATGAACTTGATCGCGGTGACGCTCGGCAGAAAGCAGTAAGCGGCGGCTTTCGTGTTAACAAAGCTCGAAAATCCTGTGAGCTTGATCGGGGGTGCGCCGTTCGCCTGCGGAATCACAAAAATGCTTTCCGCCGGGTCCTGCGTCCCGATCATCGGGTCCCGCGATTTAGGGGGCAACCTGACGGCACCGGCGAATTCACTGTCATTGACCCAGTGCCCAAGCACAAACTCGTATTGGTTCTCGATGCTCGAGTTGATGAAATAGCCGAGCAGGCCGCGCTCGATCCCGTCGTCGGGTTGCGAAGGATCATAGGCCGGCCCGTATGGCAGCCCGCGTCGGATAAGCCGATGAGTATTGTTGCTACCACCGGGCTGCCCCTGGCCCGTGACTGGCTGACCTCGTGGGTTGATGCGGCGCATGTGCGCGCCAACGGGACAGCGCAGACCCCTGGGATCGCCCGACCCATCCGCGTTCACGTATTCGAAGTTATTTAAGTCCTCCGCCGGCATTCCACCCGGAGGGCTGTCGGTTTCAGGAGACAGCGCCAGCGGAATGCCATTGCGCCATCTGCCGCAGATCTTGGCGGCGAGCAGTTCAGGGTCGATCTTATCCTTGCTCGATTGAAGGTAATTCTCGAATTTTACAACGTCCGTTTTGATCATCTTGAAGACGGCAAAGCTGCCGTTTAATCCGAGCTCACGGGGTTCCGGCACGAAGTAATTCTCGGCATCGTCCCGCAGCACGAATAGCCAGGGCTCGCAGGGCTGCTGATGATCAGGCGGATACCGCTCCGGACCGCCGCGAATTGTCGTCATGCTGATGCCGTCGGTGTAGCCGAAATGAACCTTGAAAGTGGGAACAGGCTCGCCGTCCTTCACTTCCATCAACGCCATCCCGTCAGCTCGCCAGAGCTCTTGAAACGCTCCGCCTTCGGCAAATAGAGCGACCAATCGATCGCCGCAACGCGTCATCGCCTCGGGACTCATGGCGTGCAGCGTCAAGAGGACGTGGTCGCTTCCCTTTCCGAAACCACCAATCCAGTGCTGCGGGTCGCTATCGCCGGTATCGCCTACCAGCTTTGCGCGTTCGGCGGCGCCGCCAATGAACGCACCGAAGGATTTGAATGAAAGCGTCGGGACACGATCCTTGATCTCCAACGCGATCAGCCCGGACCAGGTAATGCCGACGTTAAGGCAATAGTCAGGCTTGCGATGTGGTGCATCGGCGAGATTGTCACCTGGTCCTGGCTCGAAACCAACGTGCCAGTCCTCGGCAGTGGTGATCTGCGGAGCATCAGTCTCGTTGCCGCTGACGAGGCGTCCGAGCATCTTGCGCGCCGCGGCGGGAGTGCCGACCGACAACAGGAAATGCCGCACCATCGGCATCCTGTAACCGCGCAGAATAAAGCCCTGAATATCGCCGAGGTCGAGCGGGTTTTCCAAACTGGTTCTGAAGTGGGAATTACGTCCAGGAAGTTCGTGCTTTACTCGTGCGAACAGACTACGAAAGAGGCTTCCGCTTTCTTTCGCCGTTGGCCTTTGTGCCCGGTTGTCCTCGCTCACTCGGCGTCGCCTTTCAATATCAGGCCGAGACGGATTGTGGCTTGCTGTCGGCGATCAAGGCATGAATGTCCTGAACCGACAGTCCAGGATAAGCTTGATAGAACCCGATCGGAGTGCGGTTTGCGCCCGCTGCGAAGTCAATGAACTCCTGGAGGTGCTTCCGGCATGGCGAGGGCGGCGGGTCCTTGGTGAACTTGAATATGAGATCGAAGACCTCGCCAATGTTCTTGGTGAAATCGGCAATGTACTTGTCGAAGGAGCCGTCGTAGACCGTAAAGAACCCGATCTGGTTATCCTCGAGTGGAATGAATTGCGCGAAATGAGGCGTGCCGACCTTGTCCAGGTCTTTCGTCGTGCCGCTCCCGCGAATGCGCAGGATCATTTTGACCTCGATAAAGGCAAGTTTCGATTTGATAGGCAAGATCACCAGGAACGGATTTAACTCGCCGCTTCCGCTGACGTCAGCGGCCGACGCCAGCGCCTTGATCTCCTTGGCGGTTACAGAAGGGTAAGCACTGTAGAGATTGACGGCATCTACGAGTTGCGAGGCTGTCCATTCGACGAAAGCATCCACATTGTCAGCGACTGGGCTGGGTGGCGGATTTTCGACGTGCCGGAAAATTGCGTCGAATACCGATCCTGCCCGCTTGGCGAGATCGGCCATGAGCTGACCGAATCCTCCGTCGAAGTCGCCAAGAAACAGCAGGGTCTTTTCGCTCAACACGGCAAAGCGTGAGTAATGAACAGTGCCGATGGCATCCGCCGCCCGAAACAGCTCCGGCATCAATGGTGGAAGTTGTTCCGCGAGCAGCTTTGCGTCCACCGGCGATTTCAGGGGAAAGCTGAGGGTGAAGTGGTTCTGGCTCATGACGGAACTCCCCTCGTGCTCACGGGATCATGCCGCAATCGAACATCTTGTTCAGAACGGGGGCGGCGATCTTGTTGATGAAGAATATTCGCGCCTGCGAATCGTTGCGGAGAAACTCGATTGCCTCCTTCTCCTTCTCGGTTGGCGGATCTTTCTTCTGCGCCTTCAATTCGTCGCAGGTTGCCGTCTGATACTTCGCGATCACTTTGTCAGCTGCAAAGTCCAAACAGCATGCCTTGCGCGGACGCAGCGCCCGCGACGGTCAAGGCTGAAATCATCACGGCTGCACCGATTGATTTGTTCACGTCGAGCCTCCTGTCAACTTGAGCGGTCAGTTCAGCGCAAAATCATGGAATGATGCTGCATTCGAACATCTTGTTCAGAACCGGCGCCGCGATTTTATCGATAAAGGCAACCCGCGCTTTCGGATCGTCCCGCAGCAAATCCAGCGCTATCTTCTCTTTCTCCGATGGCGGCTCGTTCTTCTGCGCCTTCAGCTGATCGCAGGTCGCCGCCTCAAACTTCTTGATCACCTTGTCGGCCGCGGCGTCCACAAGCAAACCTTGCGCAGCCACGGCACCCGCGACGATCATGATCGAAACAAACACTGCAGCTCCGGTTGATTTTCGCATGTCGCGCTCCTAATCCTTCTGAATGTCTCTTCGGGGGCAGGGGTGGCGCCCCACATTGGCGCCACCCTTCCGGTTGCCATATCCAACCGCCTCTAATCTCGCGCTCGGGCGGTCGCCTCTCGCACCTTCATCTCTTCCGCGGCAGTTAAATGCGTCGGTCCGAGGTTGAACGTCACTTTGGCGATCTTGCCGTTGAAGCGGAATGGCACCTGGTAATCCAGGTCGTTCACCCCGGTACGGGTATCCATTCCGACGTCGAAGGTTTCGTCCGCCGGCAGCAGGAACGGGACCGTCTTGGGGACTTGCAGCGTGCGAACCTCGTTGCCGTCGACCTTCAGCACTCCGGTGCCGCCCTTTGCGATGCCGGGGCCGTCATACTTGAAGTCAAACACGATCGTGTGCTTCCCGGCCGCGAGCGGCTGATCGCCGGCCCACCGGGCCTGCAACAGCAAGAGCATGTTGTAGTTGAACACTGGCACGCCCTTAAGCAGGTACAGTCCGTAGCCGCCCCAGCGTCCGCCCTCGGTGACGATCATGCCGTCGCCGTTTTCCGGGACATCGACCTCAGCGGTGACCGTGAACGACCTGTTCAGGATGTTCGGCGCGTCTCCGGTTGGAAGGCCGGCCATCTCACCGGAATAGGTGAAGACGGTCTGCCCCGCGGTGGCACTCGGCCGCGGCGCGATCGCCCGCGCGAACTGCGCGTTGTCCAGTGGAAGCACATTGTACTTGGTTGCCTCCTGCAGGAATAACGCCTTCATTTGCTTTAGTTTGTCAGGCATTTTTGCCGCGAGATCGTTCGCCTGGGAGTAATCCTCGGTTATGTTGTACAGTTCCCATTTGTAATCGTTGATGGGGGGCAAGGGCGCGTTCAAGATCCACGGCCCATGCGGCGGCGTCGTGTTGGCATACCAGCCCTCGTTATAAATGCCGCGGTTGCTCACCATCTCGAAATACTGGGTCTTGCGCGTCGAGGGCGCCGTGGCGTTCGCCTTGTCGAAAGTATACGTCATGCTCACGCCTTCGATCGGGCTTTGCTTGATGCCGTTGACAGTCTGCGGCGCCTTGATACCGGTTGCTTCGAGGATCGTTGGCGCGATGTCGATGATGTGGTGGAACTGGGTGCGGATGCCGCCGGCGTCCTTGATGCGAGCGGGCCACGAGATGGCCATGCCCTGCCGCGTGCCGCCAAAGTGCGACGCCACCTGCTTGGTCCACTTGAATGGCGTGTCGAATGCCCATGACCACGCGACGGCCATGTGCGGATAGGTCGCCGCCGAACCCCAGACGTCATAATATTTGAGCTGCTCTTCGACCGGGATCTTCAGAATGCCGTTGTAGGCGGTGTACTGGTTTGGTGTGCCGAGCAGCGTGCCTTCGGGACTGGTGCCGTTGTCACCGTCGATGTAGATGATCAGCGTGTTGTCGAGCTTGCCCATGTCCTCAACCGCCTGGATGACGCGGCCGATCTCATAGTCGGTATAGGCCGTGTAGCCGGCGAAGACCTCCGCCTGCCGCGCGAAGAGCTTCTTTTCGTCTGCCGAAAGCGTTTCCCATTTCGGCAGGTCGTCCGGCCACGCGGTCAGCTCGGCATTCGCTGGAATAACACCCAGCCGTTTCTGGTTGGCAAAGATCTGTTCGCGCATGGCATTCCAGCCCATGTCGAACTTGCCTTTGAACTTGTCGATCCATTCCTTCTTCGGCTGGTGCGGCGAGTGGCTTCCGCCCGGAACGTAGTAAACGAAGAACGGTTGATCGGGCGCAGCCGCGTCGAGCTGCTTCATGCGCGAGATCGCCTCGTCCGCCATGTCGGTGATGAGGTTGTAATCGGGCTTCCCAATCCACGGGAAAATCTGGGTGTGATCGCGGAAAAGATAAGGCGTCCACTGGTCGGTCTCGCCGCCCATGAAGCCGTAGAAGTAGTCAAAGCCCATCCCCGACGGCCATTGATCGAAGGGGCCTGCCACGCTGTACTGGAACCCCGGCGTGTTGTGGTTCTTGCCGAACCACGACGTCGCATAGCCGTTGCCTTTGAGGATCGTGCCGATCGTTGCCTTGTCAGGAGTGATGATTGAGTCATAGCCCGGGTAACCCGTCGACAGCTCGGCGATCACCCCGAAACCCGAAGAGTGATGGTTGCGGCCGGTGATCAGCGCCGCCCGCGTCGGCGAGCACAGTGCGGTCGAGCAAAATTGCGTGTAACGCAACCCCGCCTTTGCGACGCGATCCAGTGCCGGCGTCGGAATAACGCCCCCGAACGTGCCACTTACGCCATAACCTTGATCGTCGGTCATGATGAGCAGCACATTGGGCGCGCCCTTGGGCGGCACCACGCGCGGCGGCCACCAGGTCTTCGATCCCTGGACTGTCTCCTTGATTACCCCTCCAAATTTAAGGGGCGGCGGCGGAAGTTGCTTGCCGTCGATTGTGATCGTCGCGCTCGGCGAGCCGAGCGTGCCGTTGATCTGCTGGGCCATCGCTCCGGGCAAATAACTCGTTCCGAGAAGAAAGCCTAATGAAAGTGCCGTCGTGATTTTCATAGCGACGTCTCCCTGATGACAGATCATTTGCAACCACACACGGTGAGTGTCTGGCATATCGACAAAATCAATCAAACATCGTTCTGTGCCGAGCCTGGATCTCCCCGAAGTCCTTTACGTGGTCTGTTTCCTGCAACGTCTCCCCGCATCTAGGCTCACGACCGAACTGAAGCAGACAAAGTTGGTACGATGAGCGACGACGTGGCGATATAATTCTTGAACCAGCCGCGGGTGACTATGCAAAAACGGACAGACTCTCGATAAATCGCAACGGAGTGTAGGTCTGTCGCTTCGTTGACGGGAGGAATGCCAAGAGCACGACTCGTTGATACGTCCCTGCGTCTTGGCGCACGAGACGATCATCTTTCCTTCATCGTCAGCAGGCGCATCGGCTTTCGCCCTGTCATACGCCTGCAAAGCAGCGCGCTGCGCTCGTTCGTGGCCCTTACCGGGCTTCGTGCGCCCTGATCGCGGCCTGGATTTTCTCCTTGACGTTAGTCAGGTTGAACGACGCGGGGAAGCTTCAAAGTGTCTGGCCCTTGGCCGCTATACTGCCTGCGTATTTCATTTGATGCACGTAATGGAAGTCGCGGTGCAGGTGTTTGGTAAAAAGCTTCGCGTTGACATTGTTAAATCTGCGCCAGCCGGAAAGCGCGTCCGCGAATTGTCGTGGGATCAGATACTCAACGCACTGAATCCCAAACTGCGCGCATTGCCGCAAAACACTGAAAAACAAAAGCGTCGCCATGAGAAGTTTTCTGCCGCCCAATCGTATCTCTAGCTTGTTCGATGACCTGCAGTCCAACCTTGAGGATGTAGGGCAAACGATCAGGAGACAGACTTACGGCGCGTGCGCCCAAGCCATTCTGAGCGACTTAAAGCAACGAGTGGCAGTTGCGGCTTAAGTGACTGACCTTCGAGGTAAAGGGGATCGCCGGACAATCGGCGATCCCTTTTTGTTTCTTGTGAGCTGTTAGCCCAGAGCGGTAGGCGGGCTTCCGATGTTGAGGAGCTGCGAAATGGCCGTGATGAGCTGGGCTGGTGCGAATGGTTTTTCGAGAAGGATGCTGCCGGGGACGCCTTGCG
>Ga0137362_10002623_pt1 | contig 11761 bp, 8 predicted proteins | sample MadtaG_2_FD_104801 | JGI IMG/M metagenome (GOLD analysis project Ga0137362, IMG submission 104801) | Vadose zone soil microbial communities from Angelo Coast Range Reserve, California, USA - Mad1_100_16 metaG | ecosystem: Environmental > Terrestrial > Soil > Vadose zone | place: USA: California... | reverse complement strand
TATCGCCGCCATCCGTACCGCCGAGGCGGCCAAGGCGCAGCTCACCCCCGAGCAGCGGGAAAAGCTGAAGGGTCTGTGGGCGGCGCGGATGCAGCAGCGCCGGGGCTCCGGCGAAGGCGGCGACATGCACGCGCCCGATTCCGACCGGAAGCAGTAGCCGAAGGGCCCGTGCGAGGCGACGGTGCAGGGCGTCGAGACGGGTCCATCCAGTTGCGAGGCGGCACCCGAAGGTCGCTCGCGAGGCGTACTCCCTGTACGTCGAGCGAGCGGCCGAGGGCGCCCCAACATGTAACTACGTCTGGGTCGCACATGGGCCCTTATCGGCGCCCGGCGGACCTGCTACTTCTTGAGGCGGACGTCCTCGAGTGGTGCCGACCACGGATACGGATCGATCAGCATGAGCGCGGGGTCCGCGACGCGCGGCCCGACGCCGCTCGGCCAGATGTACTCGTAGATGACCCCCAGCCGCACGCGTTCGTAGAGGAGCCGCTGGATCTGGTGCAGCATCGCCTCTCGCTTCTTCCGATCGGTCTCGCGGGCCTGCTGCTTGTAGAGCGCGTCAATATCGGGATACCCGCCGTAGGCGAAGGCGCCGTCGCTCGGGACGACCTCCGCCATCCGTGTCGACGCGTTGCCGTAGACCGCGTCGATGCACACGCACAGCCCCTTGAGCTTCTTCGTGGCCAGCGCCGAGTAGAAGGCCGCGCGCTCCATCGTCCGCATTCTCGTCTTGATGCCGACGGTTCCGAGGTACCCGCCGATCGCTTCCACCATCGAGAAATATGGAGGCCACGGGTAGAGATCGCCGGCGTCGAAGCCGTTCGGGTAGCCCGCCTCGGCGAGGAGCTGCCTGGCCTTCGCGGGATCATAGGCGTAGGGCTCGAGAGGCAGCGCAAACTCGAATTTTCTCGGCACGAGGCTGCCGGTGAGCCGTGAGGCGCCGAGGTTCTCCGCCTCGTTGACCGCGCGGCCGTCGATGGCGTGCATGGCGGCCAGCCGCACTCGCCGGTCGTGCCAGGGCGACTTCGGATCCCACTGGTCGAAGAAATCCAGGTAGAAGGTGCCGATCCCTCCGGAGAACGCGAGCTTGAGGTTCGGATCGCGTTTCACCTCCTGTGCCTGCGGGGCGTCCAGCAGGTAGGCGAGATCCACCTCACCCCTCTTCAGCATGGCCATTCGCGTGGTCGCCTCGGGGACGCTCTTATAGACGAGGCGCTTCACCGAGGGAACTTTACGCCAGTAGCCTTCGTAGGCCTCCATGACCAGCTCGACACCAGGCGTGTTGCTGACGAACTTGTACGGTCCAAGCCCGATCGGGTGCTTCTTGAACCCGTCGGGGCCGACCTGCTCGAAATATTTCTTGGGCACGATCCAGCCCGCTCCGGTCGCGAAGGTGCCGTAGTAAGTCATGAAATCGGGAAAGGGCTCGTGGAGCTGGAAGCGGACGCGGTAGGGATCGACGATCGTGACCTCCCGGACCTTGTCCTGGAGGATCTTGGCGCCTTTGGTCCGGTGGAAGCTGAACTTCACGTCCTCGGCCGTGAAGGGATCGCCGTTGTGGAACTTCAGCCCTTCGCGAAGCTTGAACTCGTAGACCCGCTGGTCCGGGCTCACCGTCCACGACTCGGCCAGGCTGGGGCTCAGGTGATTGCCCGGCATGGGCTTGACGAGCGCGTCGTGGAGCGCGTAGATGACCCAGAACGGTGTGAGGACGCCGATGACGGATTCGCCCGGATCGAACCAGACCGGCGCTATCGTCACGTACAGGGCCCAGCGCATCTCCCCCTCGGGCTTGGCCTGCGCTTCCGCGGCGGCGAGCGGCGCGCACAGGAGGAGCAGACAGCCCAAGGCGAAACTCCGCGTGCTCTTCATGGTCGTGCCCTCCGCTCCGCGATGGCGACCCCGCGATCCTGCCAGATCGATCCGGCCGCGTCAAACGCGATCCCGGCCGCTCCCCTTTCCTTCCGGCGACGGCCATGCTATAGGTTCCGCGCGAACCGCCCTCCCATATCGTCGCGGGCGTTCATCGCACAGGAGGAGGCCATGATCGGCGCGTCGCACTACCGTATCGGTGGAGATCGACTCGCGGCAGGAGGGGGGCGCTTCGTGGCCGATGTGCGCGTGCCCGGCATGCTCCACGCGGTGGTGCTCCGCTCCTGCCACGCCCACGCCCGGCTCGTCTCCATCGACGCGAGGCGCGCGCTCGAGCTGGCAGGCGTGCGCGCCGTGCTCACGGCCGCCGACGTGCCTGGGGGCGCCATCATCCCCAACCGCGTGGGAGCGCCGCCCGGGACCGAGCGCTACCTCCAGCCCGCTATCGCCCGCGGGGTCGTCCGGTACGCGGGAGAGCCGGTCGCCCTGGTGGTGGCCGATGACCGCTACGTCGCCGAGGACGCGCTCGGGCTCATCCACGTCGTCTACGATCCGCTGCCCGCCTGCGCGAGCGCCGCGGAAGCGCTCGCTCAGGGCGCGCCCCTGCTGTTCCCCCGCACCGAGTCCAATAACGTCGCCCTGATCACGATGCGAGTCGGCGACGTCGATGCGGCGATCGGCGCGGCGGCGGTGGTCATCCGCGAGCGGTTTGTCTATCCCCGGCAGACCGCCGCGGCCCTCGAGACGCGGGGGCTCGTCGCCGTGCCGCCCGATCCCAAGGGCGGAGAGCTTCACCTGATCGGCTCGACCAAGTGCATCCACACGAACCGCGGCATCCTGGCCCCGATCTTCGGGATTCCGCTCGGCGCGCTGCGGCTGACCGAGGTAGACGTGGGAGGAGGCTTCGGCGTTCGCGGCGAGCTCTACCCGGAGGACATCCTGGTGCCTCTCGCGGCCATGAAGCTCGGCCGTCCGGTCCGGTGGATCGAGGACCGTCGCGAGAGCCTGGTGGCGACGAACCACGCGCGACAGAGCGACTACCAGGTCGAGATCGGCTTCGACGGCGAGGGGCGCATCCTCGGCCTGCGCGCCCTGATCCATGCCGACATCGGCGCCTACGTGAGAACGGCGGCTCTCGTGCCCGCCGAATTCGGCGCCGCGCTCTTTCCGGGGCCGTATCGCGTGCCAAGCTACCACTGCGACCTCTGGTCGGTGGTCACGAACAAGACTCCCGCGGGGACACTCCGCTCCCCCGGCCGGCCCGAGTGCAACTTCGCCCGCGAGCGCCTGATGGACCTCGGGGCCGAGCGTCTCGGCCTCGATCCGGCCGAGATCCGCCGGCGCAACCTGATCCGGGCCGACGAGATGCCGTACGACAGCGGAACCAAGTCGTTCGGCGCCAACACCGTCTACGACTCGGGCGATTTCGGCGGGCTCTTCGACGAGCTGCTGCGCCGCCTGGACTACCAGCGCGCGCGCGCCGAGCAGACAACCCGGAATGCGCTCCCGGCGGGGCCGCGACGGGGAATAGGGCTCTCCGTGTACGTGGAGAAGACCGGCCTCGGTCCGTTCGAGACGGCCCACCTCGAGTCGCGGCCCGATGGGCGCTTCACCGTCGACACGGGCGCCTCGTCCATGGGGCCGGGGCTCGAGACGGTCCTCGCCCAGATCCTCGGCGAGACGCTCGGATTGCCGGCCGACCGTTTCGAGGTGCGCCATGCCGATACTTCCAACGTCGAGAGCGGCGTGGGCACCTACGGCTCGCGCGGCACCGTGACCGCGGGCAACGCCGCCGCCATGGCCGCTGCGAAGCTGATCGGCGAGGCGACGTCGAGGGCGGCCGCCCGGTGGGGCGTGCCGGAGGCCGAAATCAGGTACGACCGCGGAGTGCTCGAATCGGCCGGCCGCCGCGCAACGCTCGCCGACCTCGCCACCGGACGGAGGCTCGCCGCCGGCGCCTCGTTCAACGTGCCGAAGATCACGTACGCGGGCTGCGCGGTCGGGGTGATCGCGGACGTGGACGTCGAGACCGGCGCCGTGCACCTCGTGCGCATCGTGATCGGGGCCGATGTCGGCCGCGCCGTCAATCCCGCCCTCGTCGAGGCCCAGCTCGTCGGCGGCGTCGCGTTCGGCATCGGCAATACGCTCTGCGAGGCGCTCGAGTACGACGCCGGTGGACAGCTCCTCTCGGGGACGCTCATGGACTATGCCCTGCCGTACGCGTCCGACGTGCCACCCGTGGATAGCTTCTTCCAGGAGATCCGCGCGACGACGAACCCGCTCGGCCTGCGGGGCTTGGGCGAGTGCGGCAATCCCGGCCTGGGCGGCGCCATTGCCAATGCCGTCTCGGACGCGCTCCGCGACCAGGGCGTCAGCATCACGGCCCTGCCGCTGACCCCCGCCCTGGTATTCGGCGCTCTTCGGAGCGCCGACCAGGCCGGCGAGCCGGGTCACGCGCGACCGGGCCGAAGACTCGAACCGCATCCTTTGGGGATCCGTGTACATCTCAACAGCAGGAGGAATGTCCATGAGTGAGCAGCAGGAATGCGGCAACGCCGATAGCACGGTGGTCCATCTCACCGAGCAGACCTTCGACGAAGCCGTGGCCACCGCGAGCGGGATCTGGATGGTGGATTTCTGGGCGCCGTGGTGCCGGCCGTGCGTCGCCCTTGCCCCCGTGCTCGAGGAGATCGCGCGTGCCTCGCAGGGTGGCGTGACGCTGGCAAAAGTCAACGTCGACGAGCAGCCTACCCTCGCGGCCCGTCACGGGATTCGCTCCATCCCGACAGTCCTCTTCATGAAGGACGGGAAGGTGGCGAATCAGGTGGTGGGAGCGGTGCCAAAGGCTCAGATCGAAGCGAAGCTGGCCATGCTCGCGGGTACGGGTGTTGCGCCCTGAATTCCCGGCCTGAGCGAGACAGGCCGAGCCGCAGACCATGACAGCCCCTACGGCGAAACGGCACGCCCCCGAGCCGGCCGCCCCCGCCCGGGTCCTCTCCGTCCACGCGCATCCCGACGACCAGGAGTTTACCGTGGGCGGTACGCTGGCGAAGTGGGCGCGGGCGGGCAGCCACATCGTCACGGTGTGCATCACGAGCGGCGGGGCCGGATCCAACGAGCACACCCCGCCGGACATGACGCGGGCGGCGCTGGCGCCGATTCGCGAGGAAGAGCAGCGGGAGGCCTGCCGCGTGCTCGGCGTCTCCGAGGTGGTCTACCTCGGCTATGAGGACGGAATGCTCGAGCCCTCGCTCGCGCTGCGGCGGGACCTGACGCGGGTGATCCGGCGCCACCGCCCCGAGGCGGTGGTGTGCGGCGACCCGACGGTGCGCTTCTACGGCGCCATCTACATGAACCATCCCGACCATCGCGCCGCGGCCGACGCCGTCCTCGATGCCGTCTTTCCCTCGGCGGAGACGCGCCTGATCTTCCCCGAGCTCCTCGAGGAGGGGCTTGAGCCCCACAAGGTCCGGTCGGTCTTCATCCATGGGTCTGAGAAGCCCGACACCTTCATCGACATCTCGGAGTTCCTCGGCGTGAAGCTCGCCGCCCTCAAGGAGCACCGGACCCAGATGGGCACATGGGACCCCACCGACATGATCACGGGGTGGGCGAAGATGCAGGGAGCCAAGCGGAAGCTCGAAGCGGCTGAATCATTCCGCCTCATGCGCCTCGGCGACTCGTAGCCGCCGGTCTTGGGCTTCGTGAGCCTAGTTGTTGCCGGCGAGGCAGCGGCCATCCGAGGTCAGGGTGCCGCCCACACTGTCGCAGAATTGCTGCGGATTGTAGGGCGTCTGGGACCAGCCGGCGCACCCCCCGAGCAATATGGCCACGACCAGCACTGCACCAAGGAACACCCGCATGGGAACGAGCGCGCGGCTAGCGGATCGCCGTCTTCAGCGAGCGGCTCGACTTGAAGCGGGGCACACGGGTGGCGGGGATCTTGATGGCGTGACCCGTGCGCGGGTTGCGTCCGTTGCGCGCGGCGCGCTTGCTGACCATGAAGGTGCCGAAGCCGCCGATGGTGACGCGGCGCCCCCTCTTCAGCGCATCGAAGACGCTCACGAAGAAGGCGTCGAGCGCCCGCTCGGCCGACACCTTGCTCCCGCCCGATGCCTTGGCCATGGCGGACACGAGATCGGCTTTGGTCATCGCCTTCTCTCTCTACTCGAAAGCTCCGCGCGAAGTCAAGATGGTGAGCTGCTCGAGGATCCGGAAGAGGCTCTCGGCGGTGAATGGTTTCTCAAGCGCCGGCACGTTCTCGGCCTCGAGGAACTGCCATGCCGACGGGTTGGCGGTGTCGCCCGTCATGAACACGAAGCGCTTGGCGAGGGCGGGCTGCTCGCGGACCACCGCGCGGTAGAAGTCTTCGCCGTTGCCATCCGGCATCCGGATGTCCGAGAGCACGATGTCGAAGCGGGTGGCGCGCACGCGCTCGAGGGCCGAGCGCCCGGTGGAGGCGACCTCCACCTGCCAGCCCGTGTCCTTCAGCAGCGCCGTCAGCAGCTCCACCATACCGGGCTCGTCATCGACGACGAGGGCGCGCCGGCCGAAGCCGAAGACACCGGCGTTGCGCGGCGAGGCCGTCTGGCGCGCCGACTCGGTCTGTGACACGGACGGCAACTCGAGGGTGAACACGGTGCGGCCCGGCACGCTCTCGGCGGTGAGCCGTCCTCCGTGCTGCTGGACGATGCCGTAGGACACTGAAAGCCCGAGCCCCGTCCCCTCCCCTACCTTCTTCGTCGTGAAGAAGGGCTCGAAGATGCGCGGCATGACCTGGGGCGGGATGCCGGAGCCGTTGTCCTCGAACTCGACCATGACCCACGACCGTCCATTCTCCTTCCGTTCGCGGGTACGCACGCGGATCGTGTCGCCCTTGCCGCCGGCCATGATGGCGTGCTCGGCATTGAGCAGGAGGTTCAGGATCACCTGCTGGAGCTGGTGCACGTCGCCCTCGCCGGGCGGCAAGCCGGGAGCGTGGTCGAGCTCGACATGGATGCCCGAGAGACGCAGCCGCGTCGTGCGCAGCGCCAGGGTCTGCTCGATGACGGCGGGCAAGTCCACGGGCGCGCGCTCCGGCTTGCGCTGGCGGGAGAAGAGCAGGAGCCCCTGCACGATCTTGGCCATGCGCTCGCCCTGCGCCACCATCATCTCGAGGGGACCCCGGATGTCGGGGGGCAGCGGCTTGCCCTTCAGCAGCTGGCCGTAACCGATGATGACGGACAGCGGGTTATTGAGCTCGTGGGCGACCCCCGAGACGAGCTGGCCGACGGCGGACAGCTTGCCCGCCTGCACCAGCTGCGCCTGCGTCTCCTGGAGCTGCTTGACGCGCGAGGCCAGCTCGTCGTAGAGGCGGCCGTGCTCGATGGCGAGGGCTACGGGCGCCGCCAGCGTCGCCAGCCGGTCCAGGTCCTCCGGAACGAAGCGACGCTCCGGGCCGATGTAGGCCACCGACAGGGCACCGATGGCCTCGCCGCGGATCATGAGCGGACAGGCCACGGTCGCGCCGAGCAGCTCGCGCCGCTTCTGGGTGAGCATGCGCCGCATGCGGCCCGGCCACGTCCGGTAGTCGTTGACGAGCACGCCCTCGCGCCGCGCGGCGGCGGTCCCCAGCGCTCCCTCGCCGAGCTCCAGCTTTTGCCCGAGCTCGCCCTCGACGAGCCCGTGCCCGGCGCGGATCATCAGCTGGTCTTCGCCCTCGTGCCGGAGCGCGACCAGGGCCACGTCACCCGCGAAGAGCTCTGCAGCCTTGCGCGCGATCAGAGTCAGCCGCTCCTCGAGGGTGAAGGGGACGAGGATCTGCTCGACGACCTCCCGGATGGACTCGAGGTGTCTCAGCCGCTGACTCGTCTGCTCGTACAGGCGCGCGTGATCGAGCGCGAGGGCGGCCTGGTCCGCGAAGGTCTGGAGCAGACCCGTCTCCACCTCTGTGAAGCGCCGACCCGTCCTATCCGCGATCGAGACCGCCCCGATGATGCGTTCTTCGACACGCAGCGGGACCGCGAGGAAGGCCCCGATGCCGGAGACCTCGACGCGCTCCCGCATCTCGGGAGTCAGCTGGATACGCGAATCGGCCAGGACGTCGGAGGTGACCACGGGGTGCCCGTCGATCACCGCGCGGCCCGTGATCCCGTAACCGGGGGGCACGACGTGCCCATAGGGAGCGTGAGCGCCGACCCGGTGTCCCTGCGCGAGGACCATCAGCGAGCCGTCGGGCTGGACGAGGCGGAAGCCGGACGAGCGGGCGCGGAGAACCGGCAGAACGCTGCTGACGATGCGCTGGGCGATGTCACCCACGTCGAGGCTGCCCGTGAGCGTCTGGGCGACGCGCGCGATCTCCTCGGCCTCGCGCTGCCGCCGCGTCGCCTCGCCGTACAGACGGGCGTTCTCCATGGCCAGCGCCGCCTGATCGGCGAAGGCCTGGAGGAGCGCCGTGTCCGCATCGGAGAAGTCCCGGACGGCACCGGAGGCGATCAACAGGATGCCGATCAGCTCGCCCTTGGCGCGGAGCGGCGCGGCCAGGAGGGCGCGCATGCCGGATTCGTGGAGCCGCCGCCTGAGATCGTCGGTCAGCACCAGTGCCGGGTCGGCGAAGACGTCGCGGGTAGAGACCGCTCGCCCCTCGGCGATCACGCGCGCCATGAGACCGGTCCCGGGCTCGATCAGGTGACCGGGCTGGAAGTGGCCCATCGCCGCCCCGGCCCAGGCGATGGCCTCGAATGTCCCGTCGGGCTTCAGGAGGCGCAGGCCCGCGGAGTCCACTCCGAAGATGGGCAGCACGCTTCGCACGACCCGATCGGCGACTTCCGTGACATCGAGGCTCTCGGTCAGCATGCGCGCGCCCTGCGCCAGCTCTTCGGCCTCTCGCCGGCGGCGCGTTGCCTCGGCGAAGAGGCGCGCGTTGCGCACGGCCACGGCGGCCTGGGAAGCGAAAGACGTCAGCAGCTCGCGGTCGTCCTCGGCCGGCAGGTCGTCCTTGCGCAGGTTGAGGGTGAGGACTCCCAGGAGGTCGTCGCCCGAGACGACGGGGACGCCGGCGAAGGAGAGGAGCCCGCTGTCGGCCGCCCACTGCTGCGCCTGGATGCGCTCGTCGCGCGTCACGTCCTCGATGTACAGCGCCTGGCGGTGGCGGGCCACCCAGCCGGTGCCTCCCATGTCCAGCTCCAGCTCCGGGGGGAGCTCGTGGGGGCCGTCGGACAGGTCGGACGACCAGGCGCGGCGGATGAGCCGGCCGCGGGCGGTATCCATCTCCCAGAAGACGACGTTGTGCGCGCCGGTCAGCTGAGCCAGGGCGAGCGTGATCTGCTTGAGGAGCGTTTCGAGGTCCAGGTGCTCCGAGAGCGCCGCGTTGACGTCGGCGAGCGCGCGAAGCCGCTGCCGGCGCACGTCGAGCGCGGTCTGGGCCTGCCGCCGCGCCTCCCGAGCGCGATTGAAATGGCCGGCGAGCTCCGCCAGCTCGTCTCCCGTGGACACCGCGATGGGTGGTCCTTGCGCCGAATCCAGGTCGCGGGTGCCGCGGATGAGGGCGCGCACCGCTCCGTGCATGCGGTTGCCGATGAGCCAGGCGACCAGGAGCGCCAGCAGCGTTGCCGCGCCCAGGCCGATCAGGTCCCTCTTGAACCGCCCGGCCGCGGGCGAGAAGGCGACACCGCTCGGCACCGCGGCCAGGACGAGCCAGTCCGCTCTGGCCATGCCGGCCGCACCGACCAAGTGGGGCATGCCGCCGGGAGAGGCCCACTCGGCCGTGCCGCTGCTTCGGCGGAGCACCAGTCCTGCCTCCGGGACACCACCCAGGTGGAGATCGAAGAACTTGTACGGCCCGGCGGACTTGGCCAGCACCGCGCCGCCCGGGGCCACGATCGCGATGGATTGCCCCCGGCTGTGCGGCAGCGCGGTGAGATAGCGCGAGAGTACTCCGAGATCGATCTCCGCCGCGAAGACGCCGACCGTTCTCCCCTGACGGTCCTCGACGGGAACGAGCAGCGGCACGACCTTCCGACCGTCCGTGGGACTCTGCTGCGGAGCGGTCACCGCCGGCTGGCCGCGCCGCAAGACCGCGTCGAGGACACCCTGGTCGACGAATGTCTGGTCCGGCACTTGCGGGCCGCTCGCGGCGAGCACGTGCCCGTCGACGCCGGCGGCGACGAAGCGATGCACGAAGGGGTGCTGAACCTGGACGCGATGGGCGAGCACCTCGAGGTCGGAGTCCTGGATTCGGTCGAGTGTCCGAAAACTTGCGAGAGCGAGAAGACTCTCGGTCTGACCGCTCAATACCTCGTCGAGCTGGCCGGCGACGAGCTGGGCCATGTCCACCTGGTTCTGGTGGGAGAGGCGGCGGCCCTCGGACAGATCGCTCCAGAACTTGAAGGCCGCCGCCGCGAGGAGCGGCAGCAGGACGGCCAGCACGAGGACCGCGAGCTTCGTCCGGATCGTCAGGCGCATGAGCGAGCCCGCGCGCGCGGACCCTTGGTTAGTATAGCCCAGACGCTGGCGTATAATGCCGCCATGCCGCGCGGTCTCTCGATGAATCTCTCCACGCTTGTGCTGATCGCGCTGGCCCTTGTCGCCACCGGCGTCGCCTACTGGAAGGACCCCGGCCTGCCCATGCTCGGTGCCAAGAACGGGCTCAGCATGGTCTGGTTCGTCCTGCCGCGACTCATTCCGGCCCTGATCCTGGCCGGGATGCTCCAGGTCATCATTCCGCAGGAGACGGTCGCGCAATACTTCGGCCAGCGGTCCGGCATTGGCGCGATCCTCATGGCCTCGGCCGCCGGCGTGCTGACGCCCGGGGGTCCCATGGTCAGCGTGCCCCTCCTCGTGGTGCTCGCCAACTCCGGCATGGCGCTCGGCCCACTCGTGGCCTACATGACCTCGTGGTCGCTCTTCGGCGTCCAGCGGATCATCGCCTGGGAGGCGCCGCTCATGGGATGGCGCTTCGTGCTCGTGCGAGTCGTCCCGAGCCTGGCCTTCCCGGTCATCGCGGGGTGGCTGGTCAAGCTGTACTACCACGAGTAGCGGCGTGGCCTTCGAGGACCTCCGCGAGTTCGTCGCTCACCTGGAGAAGACCGGGCACCTCAAACGCGTGCGCGCCCGCGTCTCCCGCGACCTGGAGATCGCCGAGATCACCGACCGCGTCTCGAAGGGCCCGGCGGAGCGAAACCAGGCCCTGCTGTTCGAGAGCGTGGAGGGCTTCGACACGCCCGTGCTCATCAACGCCTTCGGCTCGCCCGAGCGGATGGCGGCCGCGCTCGGGGTCGAGCACCTGAACGAGCTGTCGGCGCGTGTCGCCAAGCTCCTCGACATGAGGATGCCGGGCTCGATCGTCGACAAGATCAAGAAGCTCGGCGACCTCTTCGACGTGGCCAAGGCCGGTCCCAAGCACGTGCGATCCGCCCCGTGCCAGGAGGTCGTCGAGACGGACCGGCCGAGCCTGGCCACACTGCCCGCGCTGCGGTGCTGGCCGGGGGACGCGGGGCGCTTCATCACGCTCCCCATGGTCTTCACGAAGGACCCTGTGAGTGGCGCACGAAACGTGGGCATGTACCGCCTTCAGATCTTCGACAATCGCACGCTCGGCATGCACTGGCAGATCCACAAGGGCTCCGCCGAGCACCAGCGGCTCGCGGAAGAGCGGCGCGCGCCGATGGACGTCGCCATCGCGCTGGGCGGCGACCCCGCATCCATCTACTCCGCCTCGGCCCCGCTGCCTCCGGGCATCGATGAAATGGTTTTTTCTGGCTGGCTGCGCGGGTCGGGCGTGCCCATGGTTCACGGCAAGACGGTGGACCTCGAGGTACCCGCCGAGGCGGAGATCGTGCTCGAGGGCACGGTGGATCCAGCGGAGCGCAGGCTCGAGGGGCCCTTCGGCGACCATACCGGCTACTACTCG
>Ga0137362_10002622_pt1 | contig 11763 bp, 9 predicted proteins | sample MadtaG_2_FD_104801 | JGI IMG/M metagenome (GOLD analysis project Ga0137362, IMG submission 104801) | Vadose zone soil microbial communities from Angelo Coast Range Reserve, California, USA - Mad1_100_16 metaG | ecosystem: Environmental > Terrestrial > Soil > Vadose zone | place: USA: California... | reverse complement strand
CATCGGATATATCCCAAGGACTCCCCATGAGCCTGATACTCAAGCCCCGCTGGCAGAGCCTCGTCGCTGCTACGCTTGCCGTGGTCGTTTGCGGCCGCAGCGCGCTCGCCGATGACAGCGAGATCTTTACGGGCACTTCGAGCGCCGGTGCTCAACCCAACATTCTATTCATTCTGGACACCTCGGGCAGCATGGCTTCGCCGGTGATAACGCAGGCGCCCTACGACCCGACCCAGAGCTATGCGGGCTCCTGCAGCGCGACGCTCGTGTACTTTCAGGCGAGCGGCGGCAGCACTCCGACCAGCTGCTCGGGCCTGAGCTCGTTTGCCAGTACCTACCAGAAGTGTCAGTCGGCGGCGGCATCGCTCGCCTCGGGCGCCGGGGCCGCGGGCCCGGGGTTCTATACCGATCAGTTCCTTCAGTGGCGACTGCAGAACCCTAAATACTTCTGGACCAACACTTTGTCCGGCAACGCTGGCCGGTACGACGTCGCCTGCCGGGGCGACTACTCGAACGGCAGGGCGCCGTATCCTACCAATTACAATGGCCCGACCAACAACGCGGCCAACGAATGGACCAACACCGCGAACGCGGCGAACTCCTATTGGGCGCTCGGTGGGAGCGGCGGCAATTACACGCTCTACAGCGGCAATTATCTCAACTATCAGGCGTCCAATCCGCCGGTGGTGGCCGGGACTCGCATATCCGTGGTGCAGCAGGCGGCGACGAATCTCATCAACTCGCTGTCGAACGTCAACATCGGCCTGATGCGTTACAGCGACAACAGCAGCGCCGTGGTGGGCCCCGTGGTCGCGGGGAACGCATTTGACGGGATCGCGGCCGGCGGCATGGTCGCCTATCCGATTTCTCCGGTTGCCACCAACAGGACGGCGCTCGTGACCACGCTGAACAGCTACTCCCCCGGCGGGTTTACGCCGCTGTCGGAGACACTGTACGAGGCGTATCAGTACTACTCCGGCGGGAGCGTCTTCTTCGGCAACACATCGTCCCCGTTCAAGAGTGTCGCCGGCTCGCGGGTCGGGGGCTCTGCCAGCTCGAACCAATATCAAACGCCCGTCCAGTATCAGTGTCAGAAGAACTTCATCGTCTACCTGACCGACGGCTTGCCCACCGAGGACAACCAGGCAGATGCCCTGATCACCGCCCTGCCGAATGAAGCGACAATCGGCGGTGCCTGCGATGACACGAGCACATCGCCCTACAATGGCCTGGACGCCAACGGAGTGGCGATTCCAGGCGGATGGGGGCCGTCAGCGACGGCCGGCAGATGCATGTCCGCGGTCGCGAAGTACATGTACAACACCGACATGTCCACGAGCTTGACCGGCCAGCAGAACGTGCAGCTTTACACGATCGGCTTCGGCGACGATCCGGCGCTCGCTGCGGCAAGCACTTGGCTATCGAAGGCTGCAACGGCGGGCGGCGGCCAGTTCTATATGGCCAACGACCTGAACGGGCTGCAAACAGCGCTCACGAACATCGTGGCCAATATCCTGCAGACCAGCGTGACGTTCACCGCGCCGACGGTGTCCGTGAATGCCTTCAACCGCACGCAGACCTTGAACGACCTGTACGTATCGCTCTTCCAGCCCAGCATCACCTATCACTGGCCCGGGAACGTCAAGAAATTCTCCGTACAGAACGACGTCATTCTCGACCAGAACGGCAGCCCGGCGGTGGACCCGACGACGGGCTTTTTCAAGGACAGCTCGCAGAGCTACTGGTCAGCTTCGGCGGACGGTTCGAAGGTAACCGCCGGGGGCGCGGCCTACAAGATACCGGACTGGAATCCCACGAGCAGTCCCCAGCGCAAGCTCTACACCTACATCGGAACGAACTCACCGGTGAATCCGATTGACCTCAGCTCCAGCGCTTCCTACGCGGTGACGACCACGAACGCCGCCCTTACCAACGCAGTCCTCGGCGTCGCCACCGCCACGGCGCATGACAGAGTCATCAATTACGCCCGCGGCGAGGACCTGAAGGACGAGAACAACAACGGAATCACCACCGAGCCGCGGCGCGCGATGGGTGATCCGCTGCACGCGCAGCCCGCAGTCGTGATCTATGGTGGAACTCCAGCCTCCCCGAATGTCAACGATGCCCTCATCTTCGCGGCCACCAATGACGGCTATGTGCACGCCTTCGATGTCAACGACGGACACGAGCTGTGGGCCTTCATCCCGCAGGAGCTGCTCGCGGATCTGCTCAGCGTCTACAACAACAGCCCGACATCTCCCAAACACTACGAGCTCGATGGCACCATTCGCGTTCTCAAATACGACGTGAATGGAGATGGTATCGTCGATCCCGCGGCGGGCGATCGAGTCATCCTGTACTTTGGCAACGGACGCGGCGGGAGCATGTACTACGCACTCGACGTGACCGCGAAGAGCGCGCCAAAGTTCCTGTGGGCCGTGGGCGCTGCGACCTCCGGGTTGTCGGCCCTCGGCCAGACCTGGTCGACTCCGGCAATCGCTCGCGTCAACATCAACGGGGCGACGCAGAACTCCCAGAAATTCGTGCTCATCTTCGGCGGCGGATATGACACCGCCGAGGAAGGGACGGCGTACCAGACCTCCGACGCTTCCGGAAACTCGCTGTACATGCTCGACGCGCTGCACGGAAACGTGCTGTGGTCCGCCGGCGCCACCGGCGCAAGTCCCGCTCCCAATCTTGCACTGTCGCGCATGGACCATGCGATCCCCAGCGACGTCAGCGTTCTGGATCTCGACGGCGACGGCTATGCAGACCGCATGTACGTGGGCGACATGGCCGGTCAGCTATGGCGATTCGATATCTATAACGGCAGCAGCGTGAGCAACCTGGTCACCGGAGGCGTGATCGCCTCACTCGGGACTCATGACGACGCCACTCATACGGCGGCAGCGACGCGCCGCTTCTATTACCCGCCCGACATCGCCGCGGTCAGCAAGCGAGGGGCTGCCGCCTATTTCAGTATTGCGATCGGCTCGGGTTACCGGGGACATCCGCTGAATACCACGATTCAAGACCGGTTCTACTCGATCCGGGACTACCAGCCTTTCACCAAGCTGACGCAGACCCAATACAACGCGCTCACGGTCATTCACGACGCCGACACCAATCTGATAGACATCACCAGCAGCGTGCAGCCGACGATGCCATCCGGCGCGGAGGGCTGGAAGCTGCTGCTCGATCAGCCCGGCAACAGCTGGGTCGGCGAGAAAGTCCTCGCCACATCGAGCACATTCAACAATCAGGTCCTGTTCACGACCTACACCCCGAACGCGAGCACTGCATCGAACCCGTGCTCACCGGGAGCAGGAACCAACCGCCTGTATGCAGTCAGCGTCTTCGACGGGACCCCGGTCGCCAACCTGAACAACCAGAACAATGTCTCGATCACGGACCGCTCGACCTTGCTGGCGCAGGGCGGGATCGCGCCCGGAGTCACATTCCTGTTCCCCGCTCCACAGAACGGCGTCAACGGCAATCCGCCCCCGCCCAACCAACACCCTGTGGTGTGCATGTCAGGCGCGGAGGTGCTTGGTGTCTGCCAGAATTTCAACAGCCGCCTGAAGACGGTATGGAGCGAACAGGATGCCAACTAGACTCGAGCTCGCCCCGGACGCGCGGCCGAGACGCCCCAGTGGGGGGACGGACACGATGGCACGCGCGCAGCGAATGGCAGGCGTGACACTGGTCGAGCTGCTGACCGTCGTCGTGATAATTGCCATTCTTTCGTCGCTCGCCACGGCGAGCTATCGGCGATATCTTCTGCGCGCGAACCGCACGGACGCTACGGCCGCGCTGCTGCGGGTGCAGGTCGCGGAGGAAAAGTATTTCCTGCAGAACAACAGCTATACGAATCAGGTGACCGCTGCCCCGCCAGCTGGGTTGGGCATCGGATCCCCCACTCCGAACGGATACTATGCGATTACCGTAGCGGGCGATCCGGGCTCGACCAACAACATAGCGACTTCCTTTCTTGCCACTGCGACCGCACAGGGCACCCAAACGCAAGACACGTCCTGTCTCACTCTGACCATCAACGATCAGGGACTGCGGAATTCGACGCCTTCCGCGAGCAGTACCTGCTGGCGGTGAGGCTTCGCCGCACCACGCGGCCTGGCCCGTCAGACACCAGACCGCGCCTTTGGGCGCCGTGAGGCGCTTAAGAGATCACCGGCCGCGAGGAGACCGGGAAGCCTCCTTGAGGCTTGCGCTCCCTGCCTCTCGCGCCCGTAGAAGCGCTGGCAGACGGCACGGCGGATGGGATCAGGCAAGGGCCCGGAAGAGTTCGGATCGATCATGCACGAGTAAACATAATGACCCGCGCCCGAACCACGTGTGCTCCGAGTGGCGCAATGATTTAACCTATAAGTATCAATCTGTTGAGTTCCATTGTTAATGCAAATCTGTATCAACGGGCGCCCGTATTTACTTAACTCTTGTTTTTTCTAGAGTCTGAGCTATATTTCGCGTGCAGGGTCTTGAGTTCGAACAACAATCAATAGCCAGCCCCCGCCGCACAGCCCGAATCACCAAGAGCACGCACGCGGAGGCACGCTTACGCCGAGGTAGTGATGGCCACTACACTGGAAAAGTTTCAGGGGGCAGCGCTGTCGCTGGCACGCTCAGGATCGATCAAGGATCGCCTGACCGATGCGTACCGCAATCATCTTGCTCTGGTCGCAGAGGACGAGCTTCCAAGCGAGTTACGCGAGGAGTTCCGGGCGTGCAGTCACGCCCTGACCCGCGAGCCACCTCTGCTGCGCGGAGAGGATGCATTCCGCGCCACCGTTCGCAAGATGTCGAACCACGAGGCCGACGAGGTGGCGTCACGGGTCGTGCGGATGTTCGGAGCAATTTCGCGCGGGGTTCCGAGCCTCATTCGCACGAGAGTTCCGATAACCCTGGCGCAGGTTGTCCCTCTGTACCTCGCCGAGGCCTAGCGGCCGGACGGCTCAGTCTCGCGGGATCTTCAGTCGAGCTTGAATTCGATCGTGTCCCAGCGCGTCGTGTCCTCATGCCGCGCCTGGCGGCGGATGGCATCCACCAGCGCGCGCTCGTCCCAATCCACCACCTCGTCGGCCAGGTCCAGGATTGTCTTGGGAACCTCTTTACGCGAACCGAATGGCTTCATGAGCACGACGGGCTTGTCGCTCGCCTTGGCGTAGAGGAGCTGGAAGGTCAGCAGATCCTGGTGGGTGTCGAACAGACTGGACAGCCCCACGACCGCCTCGGCCGCTGAGATCTGCTTGCGTAGGTCCTCTCTCAAGCCCTCCTTGTCCCCCGGCTGGGGCGGGCGGCGATCGGGAGTGCTGGAATTGCGGTAGAAGAAGTTGCGCGCGCTCTCGAGGTATTCGAACACACGCAGGTAATCGTCACTGTGCTCCCACATGTGCGTGACGAAGATACGAACGGGATTGGCCTGCGACATTGCGGTAGAGTGCCCAAGTCGTGACTGTGCTTGAGTCTCGCACAAGCCTGACCGCAGCGAAACTGGGGCCTTGTGACGGCGCCTGGCGACAGCTCTAAGCTACCGGAAACAGGGTATTGCGCTCGCCGGAGGGCGGTCCGCACCGATAGAATGCGCGCTTTGCGGTTAGAATCGCTCCAGGTGCGTCTGCTCTGCTACAACATTCGTTACGCCACTGGGACGGGTCCGGCGTTTCACCTGCCCGTGCCGGGCGCCGGCTACCTTCGCAGCAACCGCCGGGTCCTCGCCGGCATCACGGAGTTCATTCGGGCCGAGCGCCCCGACGTAGTCGGACTCATCGAGGTCGATACCGGCTCCATCCGCACGGGTATGATCAACCAGGCGGAGCACATCGCCGGGGAGCTCGGCCATTACTCCACGTTCCAGTGCAAGTATGGCACCGGCTCGCTCAATAATCTGATGCCCATCGTGCGCAAGCAGGCGAACGCCTTCCTGTCCGCCCCGCACGTGCACGGCGAACGGTTTCACTACTTCGACACGGGCATCAAGCGGCTGATCATCGAGCTCGAGCTCGAGGACGTGTGCGTGTTCCTCGTGCACCTGTCGCTGAAATTCCGCCAGCGGCAGTACCAGCTGCGCTCGCTGCACGACCTCATCGTGCAGTCGCCGAAGCCAGTGATCGTCGCGGGCGACTTCAACACGTTCTGGGGCACCCACGAGATCTACCTTTTCATGCGCGCCGCCGGCCTGCGCAGTGCCAATTCCGCCGGCCTGCCCTCCTTCCCGGCCCGCGTGCCGCGCATCGAGCTGGATTTCATTCTCGTGAGCGAGGGGATCGAGGTGACCGACTTTCGTGTGCCGGATGTGCGCTTCTCCGATCACCGCCCGCTGGTGTGCGATTTTCACATCCGCGCCGATGAAGCGGCGCGGCGAGCCGCGGCCGCCGCCTCGGCTGCCTAAATGAACGCCACCACCGGGTCCTGGAAGACCGAACGCGACGCCGACGGCATCGTCTGGCTGACTATCGACAAGCCGGGAACGTCGGCGAACGTTCTTTCGAGCGAGGTGCTCACCGAGCTCGATGCCCTGTTGCCGTCCTTGCGCAAGGATCCCCCCCGCGGCGTGATCGTGATCTCTGCGAAGAAGAGCGGCTTCATCGCCGGCGCCGACATCAAGGAATTCACGGGGATCACGAGCGCTGACAGCGGTTATCGCCTGATTCACGCCGGACAGCAGGTGCTCGATCGCCTGGAAGCCCTGCCCTGCCCGACCGTCGCTGCGATTCATGGCTTTGCCCTGGGCGGCGGGCTCGAGCTCGCGCTGGCCTGCCACTATCGGGTCGCGGTGGGCGATGAGCGTTTGTCGCTCGGGTTTCCGGAGGTACAGCTTGGCATCCACCCCGGCTTCGGCGGCACGGTGCGCAGCGTGCGGACAGTCGGCGTGCGTCCGGCCATGGAGATGATGCTCACCGGCAAAGCCGTGCGCGCCGACAGGGCACTGAGAATCGGCCTCGTCGACAGGCTCGTCTCCGAACACGACCTGCGCACGGCGGCCCACGACCTCCTCACCCTCAGCCCCGCACGGCGGCGCGCGCCCTTCAGCGAGCGCGTTCTGAGCTCATCGCTGATTCGACCGTTCCTGCGGCGCGCGCTCACTGCGCAGGTTGCCGCCAAAGCGCGGCGCGAACATTACCCCGCGCCATACGCGATCATCGACCTGTGGGCCCGTTTCGGAGCCCAAGGCGCGGCGGCGTTCGAGGCCGAAGCGCGCTCGATCGCACAACTGTTCACGAGCGAGACGGCACGCAACCTCATTCGAGTGTTCCTGCTGCAGGACCGTCTCAAGGGCTTGGGCGCCAAAGGGGCTGCCGAGATCAAACACGTGCACGTCGTCGGCGCGGGTGTCATGGGCGGCGACATCGCCGCCTGGTCGGCGCTGCGGGGCTTTACGGTGACGCTGCAGGATCGGGCGATTGAATACGTGGAGCCTGCGCTGCAGCGCGCGCGGGAGTTGTTCTACAAGCGCCTGCGGGATCCGCCCAGGGCTGCCGCCGCTCGCGATCGTCTGCGCGCCGATGTCGCCGGCGAGGGCGTCCGCGAAGCGGATGTCGTCATCGAGGCGATCTTCGAGAGCCTCGCTGCCAAGCAGGAGTTGTACGCGCGCCTCGAGCCGCGCATGAAGTCCACCGCCGTGCTTGCAACCAACACGTCGAGCATCATGCTGGAGCCGCTGGCCGCCAAACTCGCGCGGCCCGAGCGTCTCGTCGGCCTGCACTTTTTCAATCCCGTGCCGCAGATGCAACTCATCGAGATAGTGCAGTCCGCGCGGACGGACCCCGGCGTTGCTCAGACCGCAATCGCCTTTGCGCGGCGGCTCGACAAGCTGCCCGTGCCCTGCCGTAGTGCGCCCGGCTTCATCGTCAACCGCGTGCTCATGCCGTATCTGCACGAAGCGATGTTTGCCGCGCAGGAAGGCGTGCCGCTCGCCGTCATTGACGAGGCAGCCGTGCGCTTCGGCATGCCGATGGGTCCGATAGAGCTCGCCGACGTGGTGGGTCTCGATGTCGCGGCGCACGTGGGCCAGATCATCGCAGAGGAGCTGGGACGCCCGGCTCCCGATCTCGCGCGCCTTCGCGAGCTGGTGGCAGCGAAAAAGCTCGGCCGCAAGAGCGGCGCGGGATTCTACGAGTGGCAGGACGGCAAACCCGTCAAGCCGCCAAGCTCCGGGGGCGCGGCGCCGCCCGAACTCGTCGACCGACTGATTCTGGTGCTCGTGAACGAATGCGTGGCGTGCCTGCGCGAGCGTGTCGTGGACGACCCGGATCTCATCGATGCCGCCGTGATTTTCGGAACGGGGTTTGCGCCGTTCCGCGGCGGCCCGCTTGCCTACGCGCGCAGCCGCGGCGCGACCGCTATCGTCGCGCGGCTCAAGGAGCTCGCAGCGCGATGTGGTTCTCGGTTTCAGCCCGATGCCGGTTGGCCCCTGCTTACCACCGACGCAAAAGCGTGAACCGCATGCTTTTCCCGCGCGCAAGAGTCACACATTTTGCCGCGAGTTCGCGACAGCCAGCAGGCTGGCCGCTGAAAGGGACGCAGTCCACTTTCAGCCGATGAAAAAACGTGAAGGCCGTTCCAGTGGGCTGAAATCCCTATGCTACCATCCAAGACATAATTTGCGACGCACCAGATTTGGCCCATTGCGTCAGGCACTTAGCAGATGGTCGAAGAGCGCGAAGCCAGCGTTCAATTGCTCAAAACCTTCGCGCCACTCGACGGTCTGAAGCGCGAAAACGTTGCCGCGCTCGCGAAGAAAGTCACCGTGCGCACTATGTCCGCGGGACGCACGCTGTTCAAGGAAGGCGAGACCGACAAGCGCACGGTCTGGCTCGTCGCCGGAATGCTCGAGATTCGCGAGGGCGACCGCACGGTCGCGATGATCCGCGGCGGTACTCCCGAGGCACGCTCACCGCTGTACCCGCAGCTTCCGCGCCGCGTGACCGCGCGTGCAATGGATGAGATCAGCTACCTCTCGATCGACAGCGAGTTGCTCGATGTCATGATCACGTGGGACCAGACGGGCACCTACGAGGTCGCCGAGCTGCAGGCGCAGCTCGAAGGCGCCGGCGGCGACGACTGGATGACAACGCTGCTGCAGACGAAGGCCTTCCATCGCATTCCACCCGCCAATATCCAGGCGATCTTCCTGCGACTGCAACGTACGCCCTTCCGTGCCGGCGACGTGGTCATCAAACAGGGAGACGAAGGCGATTATTTCTACGTCATCGTGAACGGCAAGTGCGTTGTCACGCGCGAGACGCCGCTCAACCGGGAAGGCATCAAGCTCGCCGAGCTCGGCGTCGGCGACACTTTCGGTGAAGAGGCGCTGATCGCGGAAGCCAAGCGCAATGCCACGGTCACCATGCAGACAGACGGCGTCCTGATGCGCCTCAACAAGCAGGATTTCCGCCAGCTGATGAACGAGCCGCTGCTGCAGTGGGTGAGCTACGAGCAGGCGCGCGAGATCGTGGAACGCGGCGGCCGGTGGCTCGATGTGCGCCTGCCGAGCGAGCACCAGAACCTCTCCATCGAGGGCTCGCTGAACATTCCGCTGTACTTCATCCGCCTGAAGCTTTCCGCACTCGACCGCAGCATCCCCTACGTCGTCTACTGCGACACGGGGCGCCGCAGCTCAGCCGCTGCCTACATCCTGGTGGAACGCGGGTTCGACGCATACGTGCTGACGGGCGGCCTCACCAACAGCGGTGTCGCACTGCGCCGCTCGGCGTAAGACTCCCCAACGCCCTCACAGCGTGTGCGTGGCCGGGCGTGCGTCCGCGCTGCGCGAATCGCCCACCGACCAGGCGGGCCGTCTGGCCCTACATCGTATGTGTAGCTTTGTCGCCGGAGAGCGCGCCCGCGAGGTAGGTTTCGATCTTCTTCTGTGTCTGCCCGCGGTCCTGCTCGCTGAACTGCACGCCGATGCCTGCAGTGCGCTTGCCCTGCGCGCCCTTCGGGGTCACCCAGATGACGCGGCCGGCGACGGGGAGCTTCTCGTCCTCGCCCATCAGATTCAGCAGCATGAACACTTCATCGCCGAGGCGGTAGTTGCTGTTGGTCGGAATGAACAGCCCGCCGTTCTTCACAAACGGCATGTACGCGAGGTAGAGCGCGCTCTTGTCTTTGATGGTCAGCGTCAGCAGACCCGGTTTGTTCCCACCCGCTCTCAAATTTCTGTCCTCATGCGCAGCGCTGGCCGATACGCTTGTTCATCTCCTTGAAGGGGATGTCGCGCCGGCCGTACGGTCAAACTGCCTCAAGAGAGTCTCGAGCGCCAGTCCCCGGTTGAGAGGCGCTTCGAGGGATGACTTGAGCTCCCGCACGCCGTCTGCCAGCCCGAAGAGTTCGCGTATATTCAAGACTGCCGCAGCCCGTGGCAAGTAGGGGCCAGCACGCAGTTCTGTAAAGAAGGCGCGCCCGCCGAAGTGGTCCCGAATGCGTTCCGTGAGCCAATTCTCAATGCAGCGCAGCCTGAGCGGCAGGTCGGCGCGCGCCCAGCGCTCTGCGGTCGCGACGGGGTCGACACCGCCGGATGGCGCCTCATCGAGAGCGCGGCGTACCTCCGCTGCGACCTGCACAATGGCCGCCGGATCCGCCTGCGCAGCCAGCATGGGGGCCTCACCCAACGTGTCCAGGACCGCATTCCAGTCGCCGTCACCACGGGTCGCCTGCAGCCAGGAAACAGCCTGTGCGCGCGTAGGGGCGCGTACCCGTACCCGCTGGCAGCGGCTCAGAATCGTCGCCGGCAGGCGCGACGGCTGGGTCGCCACAAGGAGCAGCAGCGTCCGTTGGGGTGGCTCCTCGAGTGTCTTCAGCAAGGCATTGGCGGCAAATCGGTTGAGCGCATCCGCCGGCGACAGGATGCCGACCTTGTAGCCGCCCTGGTGGCTCGTAAGCGCCAGCTCCTGGGCGAGCTCGCGCACCTGCTCGATGCGGATCTGCTGCGAGTCTTCGGCGGGTTGCAGCAGAAGAAGGTCCGGGTGATGGCCGGCCATGACCCTCCCGCAGCCCGCGCACGAGCCGCAAGGAGCCTCCGGCGCGCGCTGACACAACACCAGCTGTGCGACCCACCTCGCCAGCCAGTCACCGCCGGCACCGGGCGCTTCGTGCAGCAGCAAAGCGTGCGGCAGCCTGCCCGCCGAGTGGGCCGCGGCGAGGGCCGCTACTTCATTACTGATCCAGGCTGGATTCACTGTATAAACAATAAGTTATATAAGACTCTGCAGGATCTGAGTCACCTGCCGCTCGACCTCCGGAAGCGTCGCTCCCGCGTCGATGACCCGGATTCTACGGGGCTCGCGCGCCGCCTGCTCCAGGTAGCCGGCGCGCACCCGCTCAAAGAACGCTGCAACTTCCGCCTCGAAGCGATCCGCTGACGAGCCTGAGCGCCCACGCGCCCTTGCGAGCCCGACCGCCACCGGCAAGTCGAGCAGCAACGTGCAGTCGGGCTGCAGGCCACCGTGCACCGCGGTCCCGAGGGCCTCGATCCACTTGGCGTCCACGCCCCGTCCGGATCCCTGGTACGCGCGAGTGGCATCGGTGAACCGGTCGCAGACGACCCATTCCCCGCGGCCCAGGGCCGGCCGAATCAGATTCTCGAGATGAATGCCGCGTGCCGCAAACATGAGCAGCGTCTCCGTCACCGGAGAAAGGTGCTCGCTGCCGCGCTCCAGGACGATTTGGCGCACGCGCTCCGCCAACGGCGTGCCGCCGGGCTCCCGCGTAAGGCGCACGGGGACGGAGTGCCGCGCGAGCCACTCT
>Ga0137362_10002614_pt1 | contig 11773 bp, 13 predicted proteins | sample MadtaG_2_FD_104801 | JGI IMG/M metagenome (GOLD analysis project Ga0137362, IMG submission 104801) | Vadose zone soil microbial communities from Angelo Coast Range Reserve, California, USA - Mad1_100_16 metaG | ecosystem: Environmental > Terrestrial > Soil > Vadose zone | place: USA: California... | reverse complement strand
CTCCATTGACTCGGATTAGATTGGTTGCCAGTGCGAGGATGGAGTAACTCCACGAGGGTCTTCATGACAATCAGTGTTATAGTGGTTGTAGGAGGGATCTCGGTACAGATGTAGAGGTATTTCAGTAGGAACTCAATCGATTCGAGTAAGTCAACGAGCGGGTTAAGTGCCTTAACGTCCTTAACAGTCTGGAACAACTGGATGTCACGAGACACGCGTATAGGCACGAAAGAGAGGGACATACAAGGAATAGAACAGCATGCCCGGTAAATATTGTCTTCACAAGTAAAAATGGCTATAGAATAAGAATCAGATGCATGAAACATCTTATCAACACCCTTGGACGTACGGGGCCGGGGTCGTCAAAACTGGCAGGAATCGAACACAGAATTGACACGAACTTATTGAGCGATCTCATAAATCTATCGATTCCTTGGAATTCGATGCGGGCGCCTATTGAGAACTTGATCGTGTTTAGCATGGCTGAGTTCAAGTACTGTACCAATGCCAGTCTTTGAGAACCGAACGAAAACTGACTGCATGAGTCGATCAGCTGTTGTTCTAACAAATACATCTTTGGACCGGACCAGACCGAACCGGACCGTGGTTGCCACGGATTCGTCGACTTTGGGATCGACGAGGGTGGTGTGACACTCACCTATCGATCGACCATGTCTCCGACTGCGGCAAATCCACAGTCCCACCTTGAGCTACGTATTTACACCAACTGTGTCGGTTTATACTTTCGACCACCCAGAAATATTACAAGTGACGACCTTGCGTATTCAGCAATGACGACGAGCCCTCCCAACCCTACCTCCTTTTTCATCTGCCTTCTTAGTGGCCCTCTCAACGATTTCCTCCGTTATAGTCGTCAAGAGCACTCGAAGTGGTTAATCGACATAGCCCACGACATCTGTGATCCCGCTCTGAAGCGTGGCTCGCTCCGAATGTGGGATGCGGCCGGAGAAATCTGGAAGGACGTTATTCCCACTGACCCTCTAACTGCGTCAAACTATTACTATGACGTCCAGGCCGTGATTTCCCTGACGAGAATTAGCGAACGCGTAAACAAATCTAAAACCGAAGCCAGCGGCTATGCTTCCACAATGGCGAACCGTGTCAAGCAGCGAGATAGACGACAATGTTGGGTATTAACAGTCACGTGTGACCCAAGCGAATGGGGGACCACCTTTTGCGCGTTATTTACAGCACCTTTGTATCAACTCCCCCTCCTCCCGCTCTATCTATCTATGACGAGAGATGTGGCATCACCCTCTTTGCGGGCCTTGACCCTTAGTTTGGCACCTATGAATTTGGTCTGCGGTTTGTGGCCCCGGTACGAAGTTCATCTCTTATCTTCTACGGCTAAGCATTGATCCATGAACTTAGGATGAGTACGAATGCCATTCATTTCCTCCGGATGACGAACCACAAGACACAATATTAGGAACCGGGCCATTCCAGGGCGCAAACATCCCCAATCTACATGGGTACAGGACTAGTCCTCCTCAGCCTCAACATGCCCACAACCCCCCACCTGGCCTAATTCGATGGCAACTATTTACAGTGCGTTGTTCGAAAATTCGCCCATTCTGACTACAAAAGCCTGCAAAACATTTATTATTGCGAGTTGCCCCTTCGAATGGAAGGGGACTCTGATGACGAAGGCACAGACAGCGACTATGAGTGGCCATCGGCTGCTTTGGACTGACTCGCTATCCACATCATCATGATGAATACTTACAAAGTATGACTCGACTTCTCTGTATTTAAGGACCGCCGTACCCAGAGGCGAGCTCTAAGCTGGTTCTCCTGTACAATACAGGTTGCTTTGCATGCTTTAATAAACTGACTCCTTATGTGTGCACCTCTTGACGGAGTGTTGATGCCTTCAATGATGTTGTCCAAGTCATTCAATTTCCCCAGAACATCCACTGGTTTATTTGATATCTATGACACGATGTGTTTAGCCTCAGACCTCTGACCAGCGTTTGTTGATATGCGAAAGTTGAATAGGAATCTTGCACGAGTAGGAACGTATCTTTACAATGATTGTAGTCGTCTGTCTGATATCGCATTTTCCGAATAAATCCGTATTGAGACAGAAAACTACAGATCTTAGCCCTTTAGCCTAAGCTGAAACTACGGAAACGACTCCTTTCTCATAGCTAGATGAAAAGTCTAGAACCCGTCATGCCCAGGGACCACGCCGGCAGCAGGGCCCCCTTTCCCGAACATCCTCCTCAAATCATCTACGAGAGCTTCCGGCTTTTCATAGGATGCAAAGTGGCCGCCGGAATCATGCTCCGACTCGAATACGATGTTTGACCCTGCGCGGAGAAACCTACACAACGTTTCAGATTGAACGTCTTGGCTAACAAAGCAAGCACGAAAGGAAAAAGGCTAACGCTCGAGGTGATTGTCCCAGTTCTTTCGGAAAGTAAGATATGCCAACGGGCACAGTCACTCTTCCGGCGAGAGAATCCAGGAAGCTAATTTCGCGATAGATCCTCACTGATGCTGCCGGTCCTGCACGCGAGAACCAGTAGATCGACATCCAGGTTAAAACTAACAACCATCAGAGCAAATGACTTCATGGAAAGACCCTCAGAGTTTAATTACGCACCTTCCTCGTCCGTCCACGGGTAGGAGTCCGTCCATTCCACGAGCTTCTCGTATATCCACGCCAGCATCCCGACGGGTGAATCCGCGAGACCATAGCCAAGGGTCTGTGGACGAGTCGATTGCACTTTAAAATACCCGTCGCCTTGTTTCAGAAATGCGATTAAGTTCGATAAGCCTTCTCGTTCGCGCAGTGTAAACGGCGTGATGAGGAATTTGATAAATGCTATTGGACTGTTCCAGAATGAGACCGGAGCGGCACTGTGCGAACGGTGCGTCAAAATGACACAAGAGTGAGAGAAGAGGTCACTCTACATGGGACTATTGGTATGGCAAGCCTTGACGTGCTGTGGACCGTACTGGGATGCCAAGGCCCGCGTCAACTAGTAGGTAATTGAGCTATCAAATTTCATCAACGAGGATCAAAAACGCACCGTATGACCCCAATCACCACCCTGAGTCACGTACTCGGAGTATCCAAGCGATAACATTAGCTTGTTAAAAAGCTTTTAATCTGTAAGTACGGAAAGGTACTGGGTCATTTAAGTGTGTACTCACTTCCGCATATTGCTTCGAACTGAAGCCCGGCTTTGAGACCGCTTCCGACCAGGCATACCCGGGAAGGCTAGGCGCCACGACATGAAAAGATGGATGCCCGGGCTCGGTTGCGATCAAGAGCGGCAACACTTTTGTCACCTCGATGAAGCTGCCAGGCCCTAGAGACAACACGCGTCGGTCCCGCATACAAAAACTCGGAGAGAAGGTGACCATCTACGCACATCCATGGACGAAGAGGAGTGGGATCGCACTTTTCACCTCACTCCTCTGATGTACATAATGAATATTCAGAGCCCCAAACCCTTCCACTTCGATATCACGGGTGAACATCGGAATTTTGTTGAGTTCGCGTTCATGCGCGCGCCAGTCGTAGCCATCTTTCCATTTGTCGACCAGACGTTTCACATCGGAGAGGGGAGCGCCATAGTCCCAGCCGACGTCACTTAGTTCGTCGGGGAAGCGGGCGTCGGCAAGTCTGCCATGAAGGAGGGTAAGAGCTTCATCCGGCACAGAAATTTGGAAGCGGGTTTCAGAGGACATGGTAGGAATGGATAAATGGAGCCCGCTTAAGGGTTCAAATAATGTCCAATAAGTAGATTAGGCTGAAGATTTTAAATAAATATGGTCTGATTATGTACTTTTCAATTCAATTCCTCACTAAGCAGACTATATTTATTTAAAATTGGCAACTTGGTCAACTTATTGAACATTATTTAATCTCTTATCAACTGACACCCACCTTTTCAAACCTCAAATCACTTAGTCTTGATTTCCAATCCCTTCCACCTCGCTCTGCCCATGAAAGCCAACCTTTGCGCCTACCGACATGCTCTGTCTTCAGGATCTTGTGGCCCGCATCGACGCCCCTCAGGTTAGACTCAACAACTTTTCGATATTCTTCTTCGAACAAAAACTATTTCGACAATCCAGAACTCGCCCAACGCATCAGTCGCACGCCAAGCCTGGCCACACCTGAACAAGCCCCGTGTTCTGTATCGTTTGACGTTGTGATCATACTCTATGGGAAAATCCGCTGCCAAACGTTCAAGTTGGATCAGCAGCTTTTGTCCCCGGCACCGTGACAGGCCGCGCCCGTGCCTCGTTTTTACCTTCCCTCTCCGTTGTGGAGGACCTCTACATCGACGATTACTAAAATGGAAAAACAACATAGAAAATGCACCATGGTTTGAACTTTTCCGTCAATTTCCTTCTGTGAAGAATGTTCGCCCCATGCGATAAACTTGTGCACGGGCCACATATTGCGGCCGCTTTGCAGCAGCTCGCTGGGGACAGAATTGCAGAAGTGATGTCCACCCTACAGAATATACAGTATTCTTGGAGTGCTTCCAACCATCGGGGCCCATCCATTAAGGCATTCGGCAATTTGTTGCTGCGCGACAGGTCACCGGTCGTTCTATAGCAGTTTCCTCCTGGCAGAGACACTGAGACAACGTCTTGTATTAGGGGTCTTCCGATGGCATGTTGTCCAAGTACCCATTCAATTTCCCCAGAGCATCCACCGGTTATTTGATATCTATGATACGATGTATTTAGCCTCAGATCGGCGTTTGTTGATATGCGAAAGTTGAGTAGAAATCTTGCACGAGTAGCAACATATCTCTAAAATGATTATAGTCGACTGTCTGATATCGCATTTTCCGAATAAGTCCGTATTGAGACAGAAAATTACAGATTTTAGCCCTCTAGCTCTAGCCTGAGCTGATATTATGGAAACGGCTCCTGTCTTATAGCTAGATGAAAAGTCTAGAATCCATCATGCCCAGGGATCACGCCAGCAGCAGGACCCCCTTTCCCAAACATCTTCCTCAAATCATCTACGAGGACTTCCGGCTTTTCAAAAGCTGCAAAGTGGCCGCCAGAATCATGCTCCGACTCGAACACGACATTTGACCCCGCGCGGAGAAACCTGCACAACGTTTCAGATTGAACGCCTTGACCAACAAAGCAAGCACGAAAGGAAAAAGGCTAACACTCGAGGTGACTGTCCCAGTTCTTTCGGAAAGTAAGATATGCCAACGGGCACAGTTACTTTTACGGCGAGAGAATCCTCGAAATTAACCTCGCGATAGATCCTCACTGATGCTGCCGGTCCTGCACGCGAGAACCAGTAGATCGACATCCAGGTTAATACTAACAAGCATCAGAGAAAATGACTTCATGGAAAGACCCTCAGAGTTAAGGTACGCACCTTCCTCGTCCGTCCACGGGTAGGAGTCCGTCCATTGAACGAGCTTCTCGTATATCCACGCCAACATTCCGACGGGTGAATCCCCGAGACCATAGCCAAGGGTCTGTGGACGAGTGGATTGCATTTTAAAATACCCGTCGCCTTGTTTCAGAAATGCTATTAAGTTCGATAAACCTTCTCGTTCGCGCAGTGTAAACGGCGTGATGAGGAATTTGATAAATGCTATTGGACTGTTCCAGAATGAGACCGGAGCGGCACTGTGCGATCGGTGCGTCAAAATGATACGAGAGTGAGAGAAGAGGTCACTCTACATGGGAGTATTGGTATGGGAAGCCTTGACGTACTGTGGACCGTACTGGGATGCCAAGGCCCGCGTCAACTAGTAGGGTAATTAGGCTATCAGATTTCATCAACGAGGATAAAAAAAAGTGCAAAAACGCGCCATATGACCCCAATCACCACCCTGAGTCACGTACTCGGAGTATCCAAGCGATAACATTAGCTTGTTAAAAAGCTTTTAAATCTGTAAGTACGGAAAGGTACCGGATCGTTTGTTTAAGTGTACTCACTTCCGCATATTGCTTTGAACTGAAGCCCGGCTTTGAGACCGCTTCTGACCAGGCACACCCAGGAAGGCTAGGCGCCACGACATGAAAAGATGGATGCCCGGGCTCGGTTGCGATCAAGAGCGGCAACACTTTTGTCACTTCGATGAAGCTGCCAGGCCCTAGAGACAACACGCGTCGGTCCCGCATACAAAAATTCGGAGAGAAGGTAACCATCTACGTACATCCATGGACGAAGAGGAGTGGGATCGCATTTTTCGCCTCACTCCTTTGATGTACATAATGAATATTCAGAGCCCCAAACCCTTCCACTTCGATATCACGGGTGAACATCGGAAGTTTATTGAGTTCGCGTTCCTGCACGCGCCAATCGTAGCCATCTTTCCATTTGTCGACCAGACGTTTCACATCGGAGAGGGGAGCGCCATAGTCCCAGCCAGCGTTACTTAGTTCGTCGGGGAAGCGGGCGTCGGCAAGTTTGCGATGAAGGAGGGTAAGAGCTTCATCCGGCACAGAAATTTGGAAGCGGGTTGCAGAGGACATGGATCCAAGTGCTGGGAAGGAAAAGAAAAGGAGAAGCCATCGATGCTTCGAAGGTTGAGTTTATGTATCCGTCGAGTCGCACAGATAAGTCTAGTCTTCGCCCGCGGGCCGAGGACTGCCGCTCCACAACGGGGACAACGGGCAGTCAAATTAGTCAAACGGACACAACCACTTCACATCAGTTCACATCAGTTCACATCGGTGTGATCTCATCGCGCCGCACCATTTAGCATAACACCGTAAACGACCAACCGAGCTTCCCCCAAAGAATAACCTCGCTTAGTTACACTATTGCAATACAGGAGTCAGGGTCGTATGATTATACAGTAGAAATTCTCATAATGCATGGCTTTTTTGAGCACTTATTTCCACTTCATGGCTGGCTCAGAACTCTGTACCAAACATTCTTATAGAGTACCTAGTCTAATTGCAGAATCCCTCCGAGAAGGTGTATTTCCTTGAATGGCACACTCTTGGCATGCTCCAGAAAATTATGCATTATGAGAATTTCTACTGTAACACTCAAGCCCGCCGACGATATCGCCCACCTACTTCCGCAGCCTCCTTCGCGACACGCGCTCTCTTCTGCCGATGTAACTCCGCAGCACGCTCATTAATCTTCTCCACAGCTTGCGTATCTGGAAATCCTATATCCCAATATCCAGGTGGTGTCGGCGCACGCTCCCACTGTGCGCGATGCCGCGACACCGCCTGCCGGTGTGCGCTCACCCCCGCCTGTTCTCTAAACCTCTCCTCCGGATTTATATGATCGTGAGACGTCGTTGATTCGGACGCGACGAGGGTGGACGACGATGGTACGCGTGGTGGGGACGAACTCCATCTCGGCGCTTCGAGACGTGGTGGGAGAGGCCCCACAGCAGCATACCACTAAGTCACAACAAATTGCAATTGTCAAGATGGCGTTGCGATGGAAGGAAAAGGTAGACTGCTCACCCCATGACATTCTTCACACTCGCCCGCTTTTAGTCTATGTCGATGACGCTGCCCACGTACGACTTCGTCGAATGCAAACGGCACGCCGGCGTTCGCCGCGGGGTCGATTTCGAATTCAGCGTTGAGGGAGTATGGATCATCATCACCGCGGCCGCGGCTGCGCGCAGACTTGTATCGTGATATGGCCGGGAGGGAGGCTGTTGATGCGGAACTTGGGATGGGGGGCCCTGCATTTCGTCGGGGACGTTTTGTCAAAGGGGGTGAGTGGAGAGCGGGCGGGCGTTTGGGAGTAGGTGAACATGAGGAGAGAGAATGCCTTCTTGTACGTTCCCGTTGGGAGGGCGTGGAGGGTTGCCAGAAGGTAATGGCTAGAGGGAAAGGGTAGGTGTTATGGTTAATGTATGCATGGGAGTAAATGCGCAGAGAACAAACCTTGTGAGTCTTCCTGCGTTTGTGACATCTCTTCCACAGTTGTATCCTCATTCTCGTCACGTTTGCGCTTGAGATGGCGCGTGTAAAGTGAACCTTCGGATGATATTCGGATTTTGCTACATTGAGTAGAGATAAGAAGCAGGATGGCATCAAAGAAGGGTTGGAAAACGCACCGCGGAGTGTTAAGGATGGATGTTTTCGGAGAGAGAGGGTTTCTCCGCGGACTTGTGGCTTTAGTCAGGAAGGACTTTGCACCTGCACCTGTGCGCTTTAGTCGAGGCTCTGGATGAGGGTTAGCAAAAAGGTGCAGATAAAGAAGAAATGGGACACGAACTCTTCGGTGTCACGGGCGTTTCCAGCATCTTCATCAAGGATTGTTGCTGTGATGCCGGAGTTGAACCACTATCGCGTGCGCCGCGCATATTATCGTGCAAAAGAGCCCCAGACGGGATTTTATCCTTCATGATGAAGATCCATTTTTTGAAACGCTTCCATGTCTTCATATTCTCTGATAAAGTGTGGGCCAGGCGATCACGGTCCGCAAGGAGGGCATCATAACGCTCTTGAAGAGTGGCCAGTTCAGCGCGGCTGGTAGCGAGTTGTGAGGTCAAATCTGAGACACTGCGAGGAAAAAAAAATTAGAAACAAAGAAAAAAAAACCAATACACATGTTTACTCGTTTCTGCTTTGCGATTCTAGTTGTCTCTGCGGCCTCGTATGAAGGGGCATCAGAGTACACCAGCACCAAGATGTGGGACAATCAAAGGCCCATCGCGTCGCGTGCCCGAATTAGATCACGTGATACAAATACACATTTCCACAACAGGCCAACATATAACATTTTATGTTCTACGTTACACGAAGTTGAACTTCTAGTGGATTGTATTTTTGACTGGGTCACATCCACACATTCCCGAATAATATTCTTTCTTATTTGTGCAGAAACGACAATATAACTAGATGTAATGCCCAAAACAGCTGAACTTTCTCTCATGAGTTATGTAATCGATGTGGAAACAAACCATCATCTCATCTGTGCTCGGTTGGGAGCAGCTCCTTGGAATCGTGATTTTCGCATTGTACTTCCTCTCCATTTTCTTCTTGTTCTCCATCATCATACAGAGCATCTCGGAGCGCAATCGCGCCTCGGGCAGCGTCCTATCCTGGTCTCATGTCAGTTTGGCACTCGTCTCGTTCGTATTCACATGGTATTGTGAGTGTTTATCACATTTCCTTGGATTTACGGACACACCCAAACTCCCTGATGATAAAAAGACATGATTTCTTTCCTGCGGTGGAGTTTCGTGGAATATGAACGAAGTGCCCCTGGTAGAAGTGCTGGGCCTACGCTTGTTCGCGTGGCCAACTGGCTGAGGGACACGGCTCTTTTTGAGCAAGCGTGGACCATTGTGTGCGATGGACCGCTGAGGTGGTGGTGGAGCGAGCAGTTGTGTCTGTTCACTGTTGGCTTTTGGACGGTTTTCCTACTGACAACCGGTTCGTACACTCCCTTTGCTAACCTATGGCTTTTCTGTAACCGGTTGCGTCTAGGCGGTGAGCGTAGGGTGAGACATGTGTGGGCGTATATGCTCTTCGGACAACTCGTGGCCATCTCAGTGGCGAGCAACTTGTTCTTCCTTGCGCTTCCTCGCACAGCCGAGATGAAGCCGCGCACCTCCGCGCAGAAGACAGTCCCGCCAGTGTTATGGCTGAGCGTGCTCGCGTCGCTCGCGACCGTCTTCCTGGTACCGCACTCGCTGCGGCACAACTATTTTCTCTCAAACCTACTCATCATGCACGCACTCCTAGTCATCCCTCTCCTCCGTCCAGTCACGAGCGCGGGCGCTGGTGGCCGCCTGCACATTCGCACGCGGACATTGTACCGGCTTATCACACTCATGTCCGTTATCGCGCGGCTGCGCACGACCTTATCGATGACCGGACGGAACACGCTGTGGGCCGTGATGACGTCGCACCCGGCGCAGGCGTCGATTGGGTGGGATGTTGTGTGGACGACGATCTCCTTTCTGAAGTGGATCTTACCGCGCACGCGCACGCTGGCCGGTCAGCTGACGGTCGTTTCGGCGACGGCGCTCTTGTCGATCGGTTCATCGGCGCCGTTGGGTATGATAAGTTCATCGGCACCGTTGGGAATGATAAGTGATATATAAGATAATAAATAATAATAAAATTGGAGCCCTTTGACCCTCTCTCCGTTCCATCCACGAAATGTCCTCGACTGTGCCTATCAATCAGCTCTCAGACATCACCGCACCCACTCCTCAGAACACTCCTCTCACCCAAGCACCCATCTCCGCAACTCTCTCCCGCCCAACCGTCCCAGACATCTCTGAAGATACCGAGCCCGCAGAAGAGTCCTCCAATGTCCACGACGCAGTTTTCGGTCTCGTACAAGGGAGGCTCGCCGGTCTTCTAGGCAAGAGTTCGGGATACATCGAGAGCCTACCAGACGGTGCCAAAAAGACCATCGAGGCCCTCAAAGGCGTGCAGGTAAAACAGAACGAGTTGCAGAATCAGTACAAGCGTGAATGTCTCGAGCTCGAAAAAAAAGTGAGTCATCCGTGTTCCCCGTTTATTTTTATGTCCGCCCCATCCGTTGCCCCTGCTTTCCCCTTACCCTTACTCTCCGATCATCTACACATGCGGGGTCCGAACAATTAATACTACACTCCCGTTCTGGATTGTGGGACAGCTCTCTCAGCCCAGTCGCCTTTTGATCCGAAAACGGGATGTGATAGATGCGATTAAGTGGGCGTTCCTCGACCCACTCCCTATTCAGAATGCTCTGCCGTAATTCATCTGCCGTATTCGCATTCTCCCCGTCTTTGCCCATCCATGTTGACCCCTTACTGACCCACATCCGCAGTATCTTGAACTCACCAAACCTCTCTATGCGCGCCGGCGTGCCCTTATCCACGCCAATGATGAGCCCACCACTGAAGAGCTCGAAGCAGGTGCCGCCCAGTCTGCCAAGGATGATGCGGACGAGAATCCGCTGGCCGTACCATCGTCGACTGTCCCCGCTGCCGTACCCGAGTTTTGGTTCACCGCACTGAGGAATCACGTCGGTCTATCAGAACTGATCACCGATCGCGACGCCGGCGCACTCAAGAACCTCACCGATCTTCGTATCGAGTACCTCCCCTCTAGCGAACCCAAACCCGGGTTCAAACTCATCTTTGAGTTCTCATCAAACGAGTATTTCGAGAATGACGTGCTGGAGAAGACGTACGTGTATCGCGAGGAGGTCGGCTATTCGGGCGATTTCGTGTATGACCGCGCGATTGGGACGGAGATAAAGTGGAAGGATGAGAAGGATTTGACAAAGGAGTTTGAGATCAAGAAGCAACGAAACAAAAGTGAGTCACCCGTTTTTTTCTTGTACTTTTGATTTTTTTCTTCTGACGTTAGATTTTACCAGATACGAATCGCACGCGACTCGTACGAAAAGCACACCCGACAGAATCATTTTTCAACTTTTTCTCTCCTCCTATTGCCCCGAGTGAGGAGGCGATTGAGGCAGGGGAGATTGGTGAAGAAGAGCTTGACGAACTCGAGGAGAAATTGGAGATTGACTATCAAATCGGCGAGGATATCAAAGAGAAGGTGCGTCCTAACTGACGTGTCTTTCATTATTCCTACCCTTCTCACCCTCCATACCTATCTGTAGATCATTCCGCGCGCTATCGACTATTTCACCGGCAAAGCGCTCGAATACGATATGCTTTCTGAAGATGAGGACGATTACGATGACGAAGATGAGGACGACGACGACGACGACGTTGACGAACTTGATGGTATGGTACGGCACTTCTTTCCTTTCATTTTCATCTTTCCTCGCTGATAAACGTCGAGGAGGATTCTG
>Ga0137362_10002612_pt1 | contig 11776 bp, 10 predicted proteins | sample MadtaG_2_FD_104801 | JGI IMG/M metagenome (GOLD analysis project Ga0137362, IMG submission 104801) | Vadose zone soil microbial communities from Angelo Coast Range Reserve, California, USA - Mad1_100_16 metaG | ecosystem: Environmental > Terrestrial > Soil > Vadose zone | place: USA: California... | reverse complement strand
CCGAGGACCTTCGCCGCCGCGCGCTGCTCCTTCTCCCGGATCGCCGCGAGCTCGGAATCCTTCTGCTTGGGATCCTCGCCGCCCTGCGAACCGTCGGTGACGATCACATAGGTGACCTTCGCCCCGCCTTTCGCCAGCTTCGCCACCGAGCCGCCCGCGCCGAACTCTGGGTCGTCGGGATGCGCCGACACCACGAGCACGCGGTCGAACTTCGGGGCCTTGCCGTCGCTAGCCGCCGAGCGCCCGGTCGTGGTCTTCTTCTTTTTCGCCACGAGCCCAGCTTAAGCGGTCAAACGGCGGGACTTGGTGGCCGCGCCCAGTGACGCGAGCGGGATCGCAGCCTGGATCGGCCGCCACAACACCTCCAGCTGCTCGGCGCTCAGGCGTGCCCGCGAACCGATCACGCGCCCGCCGAACGCCGCCGTCTTCGCAGCCGCCCAACCCTGGCTTCCTTTCACGCGCATCGGCACCGTCACGACGGCGGCCAGCGCCGCCGCCTCCTCCGCCGTCCGCGCGCCGCCCTCGGCGACCGCCTTCGACAGCGCGCTCGCCACGTCGTCCGCCATCTGCCAGGGCTGCGCCAGCGAGGCGCACTGGTTTGCGCTCAGCCGGCCGATGGCGCTGACGTAGCGGAGGACCGGAGCGCCCAGCGACCTCGGATTCGTGACCGGGATCGCCGACGCGAACGGTGCATAGGAAGCGGCGAACTTGATGGGAGCCAGGTGCTGGCGACGCACGAGAGCGGACGCCGCCTGCCAGGCGGCCACCGCCTCCTCGTCCGGACGGCTCTCGAGGAAGCCATACAGCGCCCCGCCCGTGTTGACAAGCGGCGCGACCACGTCCTCGTTGACGGCGGGGATGGACTTCGCCACCTTCACCCAATCGCCCTTGTTGAGCGCCGCGACGAGATGCGCGAAGCCGCCGACATCCACGTAATCGAGCTGCACGATGTCGCCAAAGGCTCCGTAGCCCTGCATCGACTCCTCATGAGTCAGCTGCGCTTTCGCGGAGACCGTCCCGGCGGCACGCTCGACCGCTGCAAACGCGCGGCATCGGGTGAACGTGTCCAGGTCTTTTGTGCCTTTGATGGCGGCGAGCAGCGACCGCACCACACCGGCGGGCTCCGCATCCTGACGGGTGACGCTCGCGACCAGCTTGCGGCGGTCGAGGACCCGGAGCCACTGGATGGGAGTGAGCTCCACAACCCCCTTGATGAAGGCGGCGACCTCCAGGCTGTTGGGTCCGTAGGGTGCGGCCGGCTTCGGAGGCGAAGTGCGTTTCGCAGGCGCCGGGGCGGAATCGGTACGGGGGGTCGGTGGTTTGGTGATCGCCGTCGTCGCCCGAGCCACCGCCGCCCGCACCCGCGCCCGCACTGGCTTGGGCACGTGTTCCTCCAGCGAGTCGAACGGGATCGCCGGTTCGAGCGGAATCCACAAGATGGCGATCTGCTCCTTGGTCAGCTCGGCTCGCGCGCCGAGCACCCTGCCGCCGTGGACGACGGTCCTGACCGCGGCCCAGCCCAGGTCGCCCGTGAGATGGGTCGGGATCGTACGGAGCGCCAGCAGCGCAGCCGCCTCCTCCCCCTTCAGGTACCGGCTCTTCGCCACGACCGTGAGGAGCGCGCGAGACGCGTCAGGATCGAGGCGCCAGCGGCGGGCGAGCATCTCGCACTTCTCATGGCTCAGCGCCTCGACGGCTTTGAGATACCGCATGGTCGCGGGGTCGAGCGCGTCGAAGCCGGACACTGGGACGAGCGCGATGAATGGGGCGTAGTGGGCCGCGAACTTCAGCGCCGAGTGGTGCTGCCGCATCACCAACGCCGACAGGGCCTGCCATGCCGTCGCCACCTTGTCATCGCTCCGCTTTTCCAGGGCGCCGATGAGCGCTTCGCCCGCTTTGGACATCGGTTCAGACAGGCGTCCGTCGGTGCTGCGGATGGCGGCCTGGATCGCCTCGAGGGACTGGGTCGCCGGTCCGGTCTCCTCCTTGGTGACTGTCGAGACCAGCCGTCGTGCGGTCAGTACCTGCCGCCACTGCCAGGGCGTCAGCTGGGCGACCGCGTCGATGAACGCGTCCACCTCCGCCGTGTTCTTCCCGAAGCGCCGGGAGGCGTCGTCGTTGGCACTGAGAATTCGGCCCAAGAGGCCATGGGTGGCGGGCGCCATCGCGAACAACTTTAGTCGCGGCGAAGGCCGGAGCAACCAGCCTTAGCGGGTCAGACGATCTCCACTTTCAACAGGTTGGTCTGGCCAGGCCGACCCACCGGTACTCCCGCCACCACCACCACCCGATCGCCCGTGCGCACGAGCCCGCTGCGAACAGCCGCCTCGGTGGCGTTGGCGACCATCTGGTCGGTGTCCTTGCCGGGACTGACCAGGAGAGGGATGACGCCAGCGTAAAGGGCGGTCTTGCGGAGGACCTCCGGGTGGGGGCTCGCCGCGATGACGGGCACATGCGGACGCGCCTTGCTGCAGCGCAGCGCTGTGGTCCCCGACTCGGTGAACGCGATGATCACCCGGGCGCCAATCTCGCCCGCGCTGGTCGCAGCCGCATGTGCGATCGCGCTCCCCACCTGCCCTGGCTCCCTCCAGATCTGGCGCTCGCGGCCGAACGCGGGATGTCGCTGTGTCGACAGGCAGATGCGCGCCATGGCGCGTAACGCCTCCACCGGGTGGGCGCCGACCGAGGTCTCCTGCGACAGCATCACCGCATCGGTGCCGTCCCAGATGGCGTTGGCCACGTCCGAGGTCTCGGCCCGAGTCGGGCGGTTGGACGTAACCATGCTCTCCAGCATCTCGGTCGCGGTGATCACCGGCACCCCCGCGCGGTTGGCTCGGTCGATGACCTCCTTCTGAACTGCAGGCAGCTCGCCGAGCTTCAACTCCACGCCGAGGTCGCCGCGAGCCACCATCACGGCATCAGCGACCTCGAGGATCTTGTCCAGGTTGCGAATCGCCTCCAGCTTTTCGAGCTTGGCGATCACGGGAGCCCGGCAGTCATGCGCAGACAGGTGTTTCTTGCAGGCGAGCACGTCCTCTGGATGGCGCACGAACGACAGCGCGACGTAGTCGACGCCGAGCTCGACCGCGAACTTCAGGTCCTCGAGGTCTTTCTCGGTCAGGGCCGGGAGCGGCAATGGGCGCCCCGGAACGCTGACGCCTTTCCTCTCGCCGAGAAGGCCTCCGCGAACCACCGAGGACTCGGCTCGCCCTTTCGAGGTCGCGCGGACGACGAGCTCGATGCGGCCGTCGTCGATCAGCACCCGATCGCCCTGTCGCAGCGCATCCACGAGCTCCGGATGGCTGACCTCGATCTCATCGGCGGCGCTGCGCGGCCCGCCCACGAGCACGACCCGACGGCCTCTGGCCAGGCGCATGAACGCGGAATCCAGCGGGCCCGTGCGAACCTTCGGGCCCTGGAGGTCGCCGAGGATCGCCACCGGCCGGCCCACCGCCTCGGCTGCGGCGCGTACGTCCTCCGCGGCCTGGCGGTGCGTGGGGTGGTCGCCGTGAGAGAAGTTGAGGCGCGCCACGTCCATGCCCGCCTGCACCATCGTCCGCAGGACGGTCGGCGATGAGCTCGAAGGCCCGATGGTGCACACGATTCGGGTGCGGCGAATCATGCGCGGATCACTTGGCGTATTTCTGCACGCGCCGGCCGAGCTCCTCCTCCGCCTCGATCATCCTGCGCTCCAGCTCCGTCGCGCTGATGACGGCGCCGCCCATCCCCCGCACCATGTCGCTCTGTGAGTGATCGGAGGTGGCGACCGTGACCATGTCGCCGGCGCCAGTGGCTCCGTATGCGAGCCGCTCGATCACCTGGTCGGCCGAGTGACCCTTGCGCGCGAAAATCACTCGCACCCCCTCCACCATCTGCTCCGAGTTGGTGCGCGAGGCCGCACGATGAGCATCGAAGACCACCGTCACCTCCGCGCCGGTGACGAGTGCGTAGACGGACAGCCGCTCGACCAGCTTGTCGCGCGCGGCCTCGAGCGAAACGCCGAGAAGCCGCTTGAGCGATGGCCAGGCATGGATGATGTTGTAGCCGTCGACGATCAAGCGTTCCATCCGGCTAAGGCCGCATGTTCAAAAAGCCGTAACCGATGAGGCGGGGATCGATGTTCGCCAGGTTGGTGAGCTGGAACGCGACAGAGTAGAACGCGTCGCGTGCCGGGGCCACGTTCCAAAGGACGATGAACAGGCCGATCATCGCCAGCTGCGAGTACCGAACGGAGAGCACCTGCGCCGAGTACGGAAGCCAGGGACGCAGGATGCCGAAACCGTCGAAGCCGGGGATGGGCAGCAAGTTGAGCAGCACGGCCACCACTTCCATGAAACCGAGGAACGAAAGTGCTGCCCAGAAGCCCAGGTTCGTCGACGTGATCCAGTCATCGTGGCCGGGGACCAGAAACGGAACGAAGACCAGAAGCGCGCAGAGCAGCGTGCCGGCGGGTCCGGCGAGCGAGACCAGCGAGTCCCAGGAGCGGCTGCGGATGGCGGAGTGGTCGATGTACACGGCGCCACCCGGCAGCGCGATGCCGCCGAGCACCAGGAAGACGACCGGAAAGATGATGCTCATCAGCAGGTTCGCGTAGCGAATCGGGTTCAGGTCCAGGTAACCGGACGCCTTGACCGACCGGTCACCACCGAGGTAAGCCATCACCGCGTGGCCGAACTCGTGGATGCACAGCGATGTCACCCACCCCGACACGACGAAGACGATCGTCAGCACCCAGGGTGCAGCCGGCAGCACGTCGAACCACAGGCTGACGCCGCTGATGGCGGTGATCGCCACCAGGCCGGCGAACACGGGGCTGACGCCAAGCGCGCCGCGCAAAGACTGCAGCGGCTTTCGGCGCAATTTCTTGTCCTTGCTCGTATGGACGCCGGGCGCGGCCTGGACGTCGAGCCTGGCCCCGGTCTGCAGGTGCTGCCTGACGTCGTAAAGCGTCAACCCGGCCTTCTGCAGGACCGCCGACGTCTGTGGCGAATCGCTGTACAGCAGGGCGAGAAGGAGGTGGATCGAGTCCACCTGGTAGTGGCCGAGGACCTGCGCCTCGCGATTCGCGTTGACCAGGAGCTGGCGCAGCGGCAGGGTCGCGGTACTGGCGTCCGCTTGCGCGGCGATGGTTTGCGGGTCGACCCCCAGCGCCCGGATCGCCTCGTATGCCGAACACCCCCGAAGGGACAGGATCGCGTTGAGCACGTCGACCGGCCCCGCCTGTAGCGCTGCCCGATCAGAAGCGAGCGCCGTCGCGCGCTGGAGCACGTCGTGCGCGTCGCGGTTGAGCGGAATGTCGGCGGCGGCCCTTTCGAGCTCCGCGGTCGCGTCAGGCACTTTTGGTTCTCTGGCGCATGACCTCGTACAGCAACGCAGCGGCCGCAGCCGACGCGTTGAAGCTCGAGATGTGCCCCGCGACTGGCAGGCGAAGACGAACGTCGCACCTCTCCCTGACCAGCCGGTGCACACCCTCGCCCTCGCTGCCGACCACGATGCAGACCGGCTGGGTGAGGTCGAAATCCCAGGGTGGCACATCGCCGCGCACGTCGAGAGCCGCGGTCCAAATCCCTGCCCGCTTGACTTCCGCGATCGCCGACGGGATGCCAGAGACCTGCGCGATTCGGAGCAGCTCGCTGGCGCCCGAGCTCGCTTTGACCGCCGCGGGCGACAGCGGCGCGCTGCGATGCTCGGGGATGATCGCGCCGCCGGCGCCCGCCACCTCCGCGCTGCGCAGGATCGCGCCAAGGTTCTGCGGGTCCATGATCCCGTCCAGCGCCACCAGCAGCGTCGGATTGGTGGCGAGGAGATCCTTCAGGGTCCACAAGCGCCTTGGCTTGAGCTCGGCCGCCACGCCCTGATGCACCCCCGTGGCGATGACGTCGAGACGCTCGGGCGGGACCACCTCGATGGGCGCGAGCCGGGCGAGCTCGTCGAGGCGCGGATCGTGGCCGAGACCCGAGGCCTGGAAGACCTTGACCACCTTGCCGGCCCGCGCTGCCTCGAGCACCGCGTTGCGACCATGGATCAGCGCCGCGGGCGCGGGCGCGGGACGCTCGTAGCGCCTCGACCGGCCTTTCATGCGGGCGTCACCCTGCGCCAGCGGACGCCGTCGCGCGAATCCTCGAGCGCGATGCCGCGCTCCCTCAGCTCTTCGCGGATTCGATCCGCACGGGCAAAATCCTTGGCCGCCCGCGCAGCCTCGCGCTCGGCGATCAACCGCTCGACCTCCTCCGCGAGCCCCGGCTCCTCGCCGCCCATCACGTCGAGGTGGCCGTCGACTTCTTCGAGAAGCCCAAGCAGCGCGCCACGTGCACCCGCTCCCACCCTTCTCTCGTCGAGGGCCGCGTTGGCCTCGCGGACGAGCTCGAACATGACGCCGATGCCCTGGGGCAGGTTGAGGTCGTCGTCGAGAGCCTCCCGGTATGCAGCCCGCACTTCCGAGATTCTTGCGATCAAGTCTTCATCTGCTGCCGGCGCTGGATCGGTGCGGCGCACCCTCTCCGCAAAGTCCCGCAGGCGCCGCACCTGCTCGGCCGACGCGTGCAGCGCCTCTGTGGTGAGGCGGATGCGCTGACGGTAATGCGCGTTGGCGATGAGGAAGAAGCGAACCGCGAGCGGGTCGTGCCCGGCCGCGACGAGGTCGCGCAGGGTGGTGAAGCCACCCGCGCTCTTCGACATCTTCTCGCCGGTCGCCTCGGCCAGGTGCTCAGAGTGCAGCCAGACCCGCACGAACGGTTTGCCGTTCGCCGCCTCCGACTGCGCGATCTCATTCTCGTGGTGGGGGAACATCAGATCGATGCCTCCGCTGTGGATATCGAGCGTCTCACCGAGGTAGCGCTTGCTCATCGCCGAGCATTCGATGTGCCAGCCCGGGCGCCCGAGTCCAAAGGGCGCATCCCACGCCGCGCCCAGCTTCTCGTCGCCGGGTTGGGCCTTCTTCCACAGCGCGAAGTCGCTCATCGACTCCTTGTCATAACGGTCAGCGGCAACTCTGGCGCCCGCGCGTAATCCAGAACGGTCGAGGTGCGACAACGCGCCGTAGCGCGGGAAGCTATCGATGCGGAAGTACACGTCCCCGTCGGCGGCGTATGCGAAGCCTCGCTCGAGCAGGGTCGTGATCATCGCCACCATTTCCGGGATGTGCTCGGTCGCCCTCGGGTAGTGCTCGGCCGGCTGGGCGCGCATCGCGCTCATGTCCTCGAAGAAGGCCGCGACGTATGGCTTGATGTATTCGGCGATGGTCGTGCCAGCGTGCATCGCCTGGTCGAGGATGCGGTCGTCGATGTCGGTCAGGTTCATCACATGCGTGACGCGATAGCCGCTGGCCTGAAGCTGCCGGCGCAGGAGGTCGTAGAACATGAAAGCCCGCAGGTTGCCGATGTGGGCGAAGTTCCACACCGTCGGGCCGCACGTGTACATGCCGACGTGTCCGGCTTCGATGGTTTCGAAGACGTCTTTGGTCCCGGTCAGCGTGTTGTGGAGTCGCAGCGTCACTGGTCGATCAACGCCACCGCTTGCGCCGCGATGCCCGCGCGGCTGCCCAACGCCCCGATGCCCTCAGGCGACGTCGCCTTGACGCTCACCACGCCGCGGTCGACACCGATGCGCTTGGCGATGTTGGCCTCCATCTCGCTCAGGTGGGGCTGCAATCGCGGCTCCTCGGCGACCACCGTGCTGTCGATGTTGACCACCCGGTAGCCCGCTTTCTTCAAGACCTCGCTGGCGGTCGCCAGCAGGTCGAGGCTCGATGCGTCCTTGTATCTCGGGTCATCGGCGGGAAAGTGGTCGCCGATGTTGCCGAGCGCCGCCGCTCCCAGCAGCGCATCGATGACCGCATGCGTGAGGACGTCCGCGTCCGAATGACCGTCCAGTCCGAGCCCATGGGGTATGCGGACGCCGCCGATGATCAGCTTGCGACCCGGTTTGAGGGGATGGATGTCGTAGCCGGCGCCGATCCTCAAGTGGCGGCGGCTTCCTGCTCTTTGATCAGAGCCTCGACCACGTCGAAATCCTCTGGCGTGGTGAGCTTGATGTTCGCCGGCTCGCCCTGCACGACCGTGACCTCGTGACCGGTGGCGGCTACGAGCTGCGCGTCGTCGTCGCCGACCAGGCCCGCATCAGCCGCCTCACGGTGAGCGCGCGCGAGCAGCTCGTACGCGAATGCCTGCGGTGTCTGCGCCAGCACGATGCGTGATCGGTCAAGGCTCTCGACGAGCCGGTTGCCCTCCACTCGCTTCACCGCATCACGCGGCGCGATGGCCGGGAAGGCGGCGCCCGACTCCATCGCCGCCGCCAGGACGCGACGCACTAGGGTTGCGGTCGCAAGCGGACGTGCGGCGTCGTGAACCAGGACGAAATCGCATTCGCCGAGAGCCGCCAGGCCGGCTCTCACAGACTCCTGCCGGCTGTTGCCTCCCGCACGCACTGTGACCGGCTTGCGCGGGGCGAGTGAGACCACCTCGCGTTCCGCGTTCTCCAGGCGGCTCGGCGGGCCCACGACCACGATCCGATCCACCTCGTCCAGCGCCAGGAAAAGCTCAAGGACCCGCGCGAGGGTGGTCCGGCCGTTCAGGCGGACGTACGCCTTGCTCCCGCGGCCCAGACGCGAGCCCGACCCCGCGGCGGCGACGATCGCGCCGACAGTGGCCACGCTCAGGAGTCCTCTTCGCGCTTGGGCCGGCTGTTGCGCTTGCCGTCCTGGCCGGCGGGCTCGGCGAAGATCATCCGGCCCGCCGAGGTCTGGATCACGGACGTCACGACCGCTGTGATGGTTTGGTTCATCAGGCGCCGCCCGTTCTGGACGACGACCATCGTACCGTCGTCAAGGCTGCCCACACCCTGGCCGGGCTCCTTGCCCTCGCGCGCGACCGTGACCACGATCTCCTCGCCAGGGATCGCGACCGGCCGCATCGCCTGCGCCAGCTCATTGAGGTTGAGGACGGTGACGCCTTCGAGCCGCGCGATCCGGTTGAGGTTGAAGTCGTTCGTCATGATCCCCCAGCTCTTGCTCTTGGCTGTGCGCACGAGGTGGGTGTCGATCTCGGTGTTGGGGGAGACGTCGTCCTCCACGACCTGCAGGTCGATGGACGGATCCTTCTGCATCTCGCTCAGCACGTCCAGCCCGCGACGGCCGCGTCGCCGGCGGGTTGCATCGGAGGAGTCCGCGACGAACTGGAGCTCACGAAGGACCGAGCTCAACGCAACGAGTGGCATGTCGACGAAGCGCGTCTTGGCGATGTCGAATATCCGCCCGTCGATGATGACTGAGGTGTCGAGGAGGACAGCGTCGAGGCGATGGCCCTTCTCCTCACGCGTCCTTCCGAAGAAGAGGGCGGTCAGCTCTTCGCGGCGCGTCGTGCCCACCGAAGCCCCGAGCAGCGCCAGCAGAAGCGCCAGCACGAACGACAGGGCGATGCCGTAGGGCGCCACCAGGTCGCGGACGAAGACGCCGATGAGCACGGCAATGACGAGACCGACGATCATGCCCAGCAGTCCGCTGAGCAGGTCGGGTAGCGGAGTCGACGCGAGGCGCTGGTTGAACCCTCGCCAGCCCCCGAGCACGTACGGCGTGCCCAGGTACGCGAAGATCAAACCCTCCAGCGTGGTCAGGCTGATAAGCACCCAACCCTGGTGAGTGATCCCCGACAGGCGGACGAACGCGTAACCCAGAAAAAAGCCACCGACGACTCCGATCCCCACTCCGATGCGACGGGCGAGGCGATCGGAACGCTTCACGGATTACCTCCTCAGGTGACCGATGCCTCGGCCTCCTTTATGAATGCGCCGGACCTCATAGGTGGAAGAAAGGCGGCGGAGATCGCCTCCGCCAACGACCGAACCTCGACGACCTCGAGGCCTGTCGGCCGGCCGGCTTTGGTGCCGGCCGGAATCAAAGCGCGCGTCAGGCCGTGACGCGCCGCCTCCTGGAGGCGGCGTTCCAACTGGCCCACGCGGCGCACCTCGCCCGCCAATCCCAGCTCTCCGATAACGACCAGGCCGTCCGGCAGGGGCCTGTCTCTCGTGTTGCTGTAGATGGACAGGGCAAGACCGAGGTCGGCGGCCGGCTCCGTGATGCGGATGCCGCCCGCCACGTTGACGAATATGTCCGACTGACCGAGTTTGACCGATGCGCGCTTCTCGAGCACGGCAATGAGCATGTGCAAGCGGTTGATGTCGAGGCCGCTCGCGATGCGCCGCGGCGGGTAGTTGGTGGTCACCGGGTTGACGAGGCTCTGAATCTCGATCAGCAGCGGGCGTGTCCCTTCGATGGCGACGACCACCGCGGTGCCAGGCGATGCCACGGCCGCGTTGCCGAGCAGCGCCGCCGAAGGGTCCGGGACCTCCTCGAGGCCGGCTTCGCCCATGGCGAAGACTCCGATCTCCTCGGCCGAGCCAAATCGGTTCTTCATCGCGCGCAGGATGCGCAGCTCCTGCCGCCGGTCGCCTTCGAGATAGAGCACGGTGTCAACGATATGCTCGAGGACCCTCGGTCCGGCGATCGCACCGTCTTTCGTGACATGGCCGACCAGGAAGATCGGCACCCCGATCTCTTTGGCCAGCCGCATCAGGCGCGCCGCGGATTCGCGCACCTGGGTGACGCTGCCGGCGCCGCCTTCGTAGCCGGCGTCGGTGACGGTCTGAATGGAGTCGACGATGACCAGCTGGGGCGCCTCGGCACGGATCGAGTCGCAGATCGCGTCGAGGTCGTTCTCGGCCAGGAGGAGGATTCCCGCCGAAAGAGAGCCGAGTCGCGACGCACGCATTCGGATCTGCTGGGGCGATTCCTCACCCGATGCGTACAGGACACTACCGCCGGCAGCGGCTATCTGCTGGGCGGCATGCATGAGCAGAGTCGACTTGCCGACGCCGGGCTCTCCTCCGACCAGGACGATGCTGCCGGGGACGATCCCGCCGCCCAGCACGCGGTTCAACTCGCCCCAGGCGAGAGGGCGCCGCGGGGCGGCTTTGGATTCGATCTCGCTCAAGGGCACGGGCCGGCTCCCACGCGGCTCGGCAGCCTGGCTCCGGCCACTCGAGCCGCCCTGAACGCGCCCGCTGCGTCCAGCCGGCGCTTTCCGCACCTGGAACTCCTGGAGCGTGTTCCAAGCGCGGCAATGCGGGCACTGGCCGGCCCAGCGCAGGCTTTCGCCCCCGCATTCGGAGCACATGAAGGTCACTGTCGGCTTCGGCATCAGATTGACTCTCCACCCATCATGGGATTTTTACAACTGCCCACGTAGCCTTTTACGGGCTCAGCCGTTTTATTGAATAGAGCGCCGGGACCCCACCCCGGCTTCGAAAACGTAAGGCGCCGCCCTGACTACCCCCGGGGCGGTGCCTCAGTTTCGCATTCTGGTGGCCAGCGCGCGGCGGACCACCGATACGACTGCCGCCGGAGCGTCGAGAACGTCTCCAGCGGTGAAGCGAAGAAGTCGATACCCGGCATTGATCAGCCGGTTCTGGCGGCGGTTGTCTGCGGCGAGGCTCTCGCGATGCGTTGCGCCGTCGTACTCGATCGCGAGCCGAGCGTCGGGATAGTAGAGGTCGGGGCGTGCCAGGAAGAGACCGGAATCATCGCGAAGGGAAACCTGGCCCCTCGGAAATGGCAGCCCACCCAGAACCAGGAGGAGTCGTAGTCGCGTCTCCATCACGCTCTCGGCGGCTGGATCGGCCAGTTCGAGTGCCCGCTTCAGGCGCCGTACCCCTCGGTAACCGGCGTGGTTGCTGGCCCAATCACGAAGCCGGCCGCTGTTGACCAGACGACGGTGCAGCGCTG
>Ga0137362_10002611_pt1 | contig 11777 bp, 12 predicted proteins | sample MadtaG_2_FD_104801 | JGI IMG/M metagenome (GOLD analysis project Ga0137362, IMG submission 104801) | Vadose zone soil microbial communities from Angelo Coast Range Reserve, California, USA - Mad1_100_16 metaG | ecosystem: Environmental > Terrestrial > Soil > Vadose zone | place: USA: California... | reverse complement strand
TAATACATATAGCTTCTTTCGTTACACTCTGAAGATAGTAGTAATCAAACATGGGACATCCGGTTCGACCGACGGAGATTCGTCAGTTGATCTTACGCTGTATACACACACATACACACCTGCACAGCCACAAAGGAGGGATAGACGATTTGTGGTGGTTCCGAGTCCTCACAGCTTGGCTTGCAGCTCAGCCTGAATGGCAGCAAGCTCTTCCTTCGTATGCCTCTGCTGCGGCCATCCGACGACGAGGCCCTCTTGATCCGAATCGGATGGTTTCGGTATAACGTGGAAATGGACGTGGTCCACTTCCTGTGAGTACGCGAGCACAATCAAAATCCACGCGAAACCCTTTTCAACATTGTATCCGCACCTGATGCGCGATGCGTCCATTGTTCTATATCACGAAACACCGTTTAGACCCGGAGCAGTAGATCCCAAACCCGGCCTAACTTGGAGACGGGGGAGGGGGGAAAGCAACGCCCACCTGCAGAATGTTGTAATTCTCCGCTCCTTGAGCAATGGCGATTTTTTTCGCGATGGGCAGCGCGTCCGCTAGGTACTCATCAGGGAGTTGGTGAAGTTTCTCTGCATGATCTGTAACAACATCGAAAGAAGACACATTCAAGATGCGCCAAACGGGAAGACAAAAGAGAAAACCCCGCACATTTGGGGATGACTAGGGCATGACCCTTTGCCAGGGGATTGATATCCAGGAAGGAGTACCTGTAGCAGTGAGCAGCAGTGGTCGGATGTCAGCGATGCCGTGACGAAAGTCGGATGTCGGAAGTGAGATACGAGATATAACACAAATTGAAGGTAAAGCATGATTGATGAATACGCACGACAAGTTTGTCTCGACGAGTTTCAAACTCGGGATTTCCCCTGACATGACATCCCAAGCACACATGAGCCCCTTGTTCCAAATCAAATTAAATCAACAAGAGCGAGCCAGAGCCACACCTTTGATTATCTTGCAAAAAATGCAGCTGGCACTGACAACGGATCTACCAAAAGTCACATCAGTCATCGATATATCCTCTCCTCACCGGCGGGTAATCAATGCATCGTCTTACTTGGCAGTTGATGAAGCCATGTTCGGCAAATGGAAAAGCAAAGAGAAACTACGTTGAACGTTGCAAGTGTTGTAAAGGTCAGGTGCAAGTGGACCCCGGCGGCTCCGTCTCCGTCTCCGAGTTCTCCGAGCCACACCCGGTAACTTAGATGGATAGAGTGCTCTACGTTATCCCGCTTCCTAACACCGATAGATTCCGAACGTTCTGAGATTCTGGGTGCGACATTATGACTTTGAGGAGATGTAGAATGTACTGTACTCATACAAGTTACAACAAAAAAAAGTCAGCATCATAAAAATGAAAGGACTAGAAATGTGGTTGATTATATACAGATAAATCAGTTTTCAACAACCCCCCTCTCCTCTCCATGACTCACGACCTTTGATCACAGCAACTTCTAAACGTCAGAAAAGGTGACCGCGCGACGATACCCACGCGCACCTGCCAACCCTGTATTATTTTAATACATCGTTGTCAGGGCACATGGCATGCTGTCATCTACGGCATGGGGTGTGGTAATTCAGATGGGCAGACGTTGGATGGCGCGAGCTGCCAAATTAGCAGTATTTGAGAAACGCGACGTTAACCCGTTCGGTAGGCCTATGCGGTCGATGGCCTGTGGCGGCACGCGATGAACGTGCCACCTCGCGCATATGACGGTAAGGTCGCGAGACAGTTTCTGTGATAGCGTTTCGAATCGTTCGTCGAGCGTAGCAACGCGCTTCCGTGTCTTTGCTTCTTCAGATTGCGCTGAAGAAGATAAGCGGAAGTGATATGAGAATGGACCGCTCATTTTATCTAAAGCCGGACTTGAAAAAAAATCCGCCACATACCTGAGTGGGACATCCAATGTCTATCAACCTCGAACCACTCTTCCTGTACCCGTTCTGAGTATCTGAATCACGAACGAACCAATCCAACGATGAGGTGAACGTCCATCCACGGTAACGATCAAAGGGAAATGGGAACCACTTACTTTCGCTTCGGTCGTCCGTGGTTGTCAAGCGGCGAAAAAGCAAGCCGATGTCCGGCCGCGGCCTGCGCATAGATCTGTGTCCTCCGTCGTACGACCATAGGTGACACGCAGGAGAATGCCATGGGTGAGGAAGCATCGCGTGTGGCGATTTCGGGATTTTTCACAATCTCCGACAGCTTTTGCAGCGCATTTTCCATGCCTGTGGGGTGTGGCGGTACTGGGTCCGAACGCGTGGGGGGCTGGCGTGCGAGAAAGGACGCGAACACACGATTGGCGATTGATGCCGACTCGGGCACAACGCCCAGACAGCCTTGCCCACCTGGTCCGTGTCTCAGCGTACATACACGTGGGGAGCTCAGAGTATACGTACCTCTGATGAAATACAGCCTGGCGCCATCCTTTGCGTTGACGAGTTGCTCTTGCATGATGAATGCACCATCTGGAGGGACGACCTCATTCGAGTCGCCCTTTGAAAAGCGACGGCTCTGTTAGTCAGAGCACCGCAGGTAAAATACCAACAACCGTACATGAATGAGTAAAACCGGTTGAGTTATCGACGCTAATAAATCTTGAGACGGTCTTTCGGCCTGAACACGCTGTACGTAAGGCAGCGATCCTAGGATACGTCAGAGAACTCACGCTTGCGATGAGGCAACCTAGATGTGAAACGATGATCCTCCTAAATGGTGGATAGTGCACTTCCAAGTGCGCAATGAGCTGCCATATCGGTCAGTTTGCGCCGCGGTGTCTCATGAATGTGCTCACATCGTCCTCGAGGTCCACGTTTACGTCCTACGTAGGGATGTCGAATTAGAGAGGCGCCCAGCTTGACGTCTGTGATGTAGGGGCGTACCTGACCACACAGTGTCGTGACCACATTCATAAACGCGTGTTCGATCGTTTCCAGTTCCTGCGCATAACACCATGACTGGAGAGTCTCATTCAAGTTGTAACGAGACCTTGATTCCGCGGGCTCCCAGGTTAGCGACGTCTGAGGAAGAGAGACAGTGTCGTAGGAGCGCTCACTCGTCAGGGTCACAGGGCGCCGTCAGCAGTGTCAAGCTCAGGCACTTTTCTGGAAAACTTTGAGGTGACATTTTAGTGAGCGGGATCATCAGGAACGCAGCGCACTATCAGCAACCAATGCAAAAAAGGGCACCGAGCCCGCGGCTGAAGAACTCACAGTGCAGCAAAACGCAGTGCACACGACGTCGCGAACAGCTCACACGCCCATAGATGGACAGTGGGAAGACAGAGCGCCTAGAAAACCCATGAGCATCAGTCATCCGTCCCTCGATTGGCCAATGGAGCACGCCAGCAAAGGTACACCAATAAATCAATCGCGCACGAACCTCGAGCGCAAACGCCAAATCTGCGGCATCCGTCCAACTATCCTGTTTTCCACTGAGCCTGGACGTTGTTTGACCAGCATGGCGGGCATCAAGCGCGATGAGGTTGTAGTTTGCTGAGAGGCGGGGGTCCTCGAATTGTGCGGAGAGCCAGGCCGAGTCGAGAAATTGGGGGTGGAGAAGGAGGACGGTTGCCCTGGAAGGATCGAAGCCGCCGACGGTACCCGTTGCGGAATTTGTGATGTACCAAAGGGAAGCGTAGTCGTCGTGGGCGTTGGGGAGGTCGACAAAAGGCATTTTGATGGACGACAGCACGCGAGAGGGGGGTTCGACATGAACGACGTCGTCGCTCGGTCTGCTAATAACCGAGCGTAGCAGAGCAGCGATGCTTCCTTTCCATTTCGATAAAAGAGCGATCTAACCTCACCCGGTCTTTTTTCACACGTCCCCCTCAACGAGAAGAAGATCGATCCGTGAAACCAGCCCGGGCGTTGTCTGCTCTGACTGAATAGCAACCATTCGCGCCATCCGTCTCACCCGTCAATTTTGATTCCGGGGCCCATGCTCTTGTTTAACGGGATAAAAAATGCCCAGTAAGGTTTAGTGGGCGTCAAATAGCCGAAAACGACAAGCCTCCACGAGGTATATCCACCAATTTGATTTTTTTTTTGATGGCAGGGGCAGTCGGCATTGAGTTACGGCCGTTGCGTGCGTTCAAAGAAGATCTACCACTTTGCAGTACAGTACCCACGGATGGTCACGTACGCGGTGAACTGGGTTCAACCAACCGGCACGGCTTGTATAGGCCGTTGAAATGTGCTCCAGCTTCCGCGTCCGTCTTGTCTTGTTTCAAAACTCGCCAGAGTGAGGCGTCGAATATGTCTCAGATCGCGATGTCGATCCTGCCAGCAGAGTACGGGTACAGCCCATATGGCCATCTTTCTCTTATGGTACCTGGGGCACTCGTGATCGAGGGGCTTGTCACTGAATTACCCGAATGTATTAACAGAACACGAGGGGTCTCAGAACGAGCCCAGAGCCGAGCCCGTCGCCACCTCCTCCGTGACTTTGTATTCAGGTCCCGAGAGATAAATTAAGTCTCGTCTCGCCAGACTGGTTGATGTCTCGCGGGACCAATTCTTTCCCGAACTTGCTCTTAACTTGCTCTTAATATTGACAGTGGACGATGTTAATGAAGTGCAATCGAAAGTCTCTAAAAAGTATACATAGGTAAATATCATGCGTAGTCATCAGAAAATCGAAATTGAACCCAGGAGGGGGTTGACGATGATATGGCGATAGGCTTTCTATTCTCCCCACCTGTGAACATCCCACAAACAAATCTCAAGCTTTGGTTTGGTGTTAGTACTGGTTAGTGCCCGCAGAAAAAGGCTTGTAAATTATCAATATTTTAAATAAATAAATAATAACACAAGCTCATTCAGAAAATTTGGAAAAATAAAATAAAAACGACTGCGTCGGTTGAGAACTACTGTACTCCAAATACCAGGAGAGGGGAGCCGGCCGCGCATCCATGTGTACTGTATGTGCGTCGCAGTCATCATACAGTAAAGAGTCAAATACAAAGACCACTCCAACACACTCATGGCTTGTTCCGTCCCGACCATCCGCATCCAGAGATGAGAATTTTTTCTTTTTGGAGTTTCGCTGTACGCATCAGTGGCGACTGTTTTTCAGAGTCAAAGCGGCAAGCGGGGGGGGACAACCGAGTTGGGGGTTTCATCGAGCGCCCCCTCGAGGCGCCGGAGAACGTTTTGGACGAGTACAGTAGTACATTTCAGGTTCAGTACCGTGCCAGTGACTCAGGCTGGGTGACCAAGAAGTGGCTGATGTAGTGATGACTTTTACCAAAGCACCTCGGCCTAAGTCCATGGGGAAGGGAGATTAGACAATCACCACTCGGATATACAATGTCCGGATACTTTGGGCGCACAATTCAACCAGCTCTCGTCCTAGGGAACGAAGCCTGATGGCAAGCAAACGTCAGGACAAACGACACGTAGATATGGATCACGCACGGATATGGAGCCCCGCGTATTGCGTTCTCATGTAACCGTCACATGTTCAGTCCGCAGTAAAAAATGATCCTGTGTTTTTTTTTTGAAACCCAAGGAGCAAACCAAAAAAGAAAAGACATGCGGTACGGGACATCTCAGAGCTAAGCGCCGCGCCACAAGTGGCGATGTTTCCCCGGACGACTGTGAAAAACAACACTGTTGGAGATGTTTCGATCGATGCAGGTTAGTAGTCGTACTTGGGTCGAGGGGTCGAACGGCCGTCTTTCACTTTCGCGGTTACCAGGCGAGAGCGTGGTCATTACCAGATATACGACAGGATAAGACTAGGTTGACCTGCGGCATTCAGTCGAGTTGATCAATATCGTGGTGAAGGGTACACAGTAAGCGCGGGTAAGCCACAGATAAGTTCCGCCCAAACACCGCTTCACCCGTGACGGCAGATGGGGGAGGTCTCATGTAAGCACGCACCCCCATTAACGACATGCGCCTTCCCGTGTGGACGTGGAAGTGGAAGTGCGCACAACAACAAACCTAATTACACACACGCAATGTCCGTCCCACAGCCGGCTCCTAATAGTGCATACCCCTACCTTCCCTTCCTTCTCATTGAACACAATAACAGTGTTTCACGCATCACCCGTCTTTGGCCTTGCCGGCGCGAATTCCGAGACAACGTGGGTTCACCAGAAGACAGGAGCAAGTCACCGGCGGTCACGGCAGGAAAATGTTTCAATTGGCGAACAAAACGTGACCAGCGCTGCCACCCGCACTTGCGGCCATCTTCGGAAGTCGGTGGTATGCTGCCAGAAATAGGGGGAAAGGGAGCCTAGCCTTTCTATTGAGGGGTGGGGCCCACCCTGAAACATCTGCTCTTATAGTATCACATCGTGGCACATGCGTTTACAAGGGAGAGGGAAGGCATTTCACAGCAACCACCTGGCAGGATGAGCGGGCGAGCGATCACGGGGCTGGATCAGCTGGATCGCTCGTGGTCCAAGATGCCTTCCAAAACGTTCACAACCCTACGTTGCTTCTAACAGAAGAGGGTATTTTGCGTGAGCGTGAGACCATACATGCATGAACCCCGAGCCAATAAACGAAAAGGAAGAGGGAAACCCACGTCCATTTAGGAGAAATTATATACGCACCTCCACATCACCAGTTTCACCGGTGACGAACATAGTTGGAACCTTCAATGCTTCAAGACGCGCCTGCTGACCCCGTACCAGACCGTCCCAAGTGGGAAGTACCCGCTCGACGTCAAACTTTCTCATCTCCTTCTGGAAGTTGTCAGACAACGACTGCAATTGGCGGAAAGCGGAACTCAGCACAGGAGCAAAATTAGGAGTCTGTAGCACATGATATATTACCTGTGCCTCTTGCTTCGACAGGTCAACTCCAATCATCTTCGCCCTGCAGGAAGGTCAGTAGGAAGGGACAGAAAAAAGATGTGATATGGTGGCATACTTGGCCTTAGCAACTCCCACCTTCGCTTCGTGGCTTCTCCGAATAACTTCCCTCTCCTCCCACAGCTGTTTCTCTAAATTATCCTGCTCTTCTTTCATCTTCGAAAAAGCGCAAGTGAAAACGGAAAGGCATTTATTAGCGAAAATTAGTCACCTTCGTCAAGTTCTCTACCACGTGAGGTTCCTCCATAAGTTGAGATACATGGGGTAGAGCCTGATGAAATGAGAGAGTGCGGATGTCCAGTTGGGACTGGTGGGAGGCATGCGTAGAAACGCTCTGGGGCACGGGCACGGGCGAGGCGTTTGGGGTGTGGTCGTAGGGTGGGAGGGATCGCCGTTCTCGTTCTAGTGGTCGATCTCCCCTCTCTCCAGCCACGGCCGCATTAGTGGTGGTAGTGGTAGTAGTGGAGTGTTCTAGACTCTGAGATGCTCGCAGCTGGGACAGTAGATCGGCGACAGAAGGCCCAGGCGTGCTGGAGTGCGAAGACTTGCCCGAATTCGAAGATGGTGTTATTGAGGAGGTCGTGCTGGAGGACGAGGATGGGTCCGCGGCGTTCCCTGGACTAGGACCAGGACTAGGACCAAGACTTGATGAACTCGAACTTGGACCTGCGGCGCCGTCATCTCCACTCGAGCGCGAGCGTGAGCGCGACGAATCAGAAACATGTCTTTGAGCGTCGCGAGGCTGTGTACTCGGTTCAGGACCACCTTCAGATTGCACCGCCTGACCGGATCCGACCACGTCGGCCCATGCTTGAGAGTTTCGTAGGGTGTCTAAAAGAGCTTTGACGCCTTGAGGGTCCTAGGATAGGGGGAAAAGAAGGGAAGATATGAAATGTGGAGGTTTTTCAGTGACAAATGCGTTTCGGTGGTCATAGTAACCCCATACAGTACATTAATGTTCTGGAGGGTCATCTCTTGGTGATGGCAAACCGAGATCAAACTGAGCTCCCCCAGAAATAGAATGGTGGGATCTCTGCCTGTTTAGGCACCGCCACTCACTTCCACTGTCCCACAGGGGAGAACCCGTCAACGAGGCTCTCACTGACACAACAATAAAGGCCAAGTGACCAGCAGTTGGTAAGCACCCTTGGCGATCCTGTTATCTTTTTCGGCATACTACCCAACCCCGATCAATTCTCAAGGACCATCATCATGGCCCATTACTCGCACCACATGCCCGGGCAAATTCTGGGGACCCAATAGCGTTCGGTATCTACACATATCGGGTGAATTCGGGAGCCATCGGCTCCGGTCAACGATGTAGGTATGTGTTCGGTTCGTCGTACTGCTCAGGACGAATAACGGATCAACAAGCACTATGTACCAACACCCTTAGCTGCGAAGCTCATCTATCCCGAGCCTATATTTCGTAATGCCGCCAATAGATATCCGTATCGTGGATGATTGAAGCGCTCGCCTCGTTATCGAAAGCTATGGTGCCTATCTCAACGCATGACGTGTCGAGTGGCTGAACGTAGCCCTTGCTGGTGACGCCACAGAAACTGCTTCTCAGGTCATGGGAGATACCCATCTCTGTCAAGACGCCCGCACGACATCATACCTGGATACTTACCTTAATTGAACGTCTTTGTCGCCAACGTGTTTCTTTCTGCCGCATGTTTAGCTTCACCTATTGGCACATATGCCTTGTGCGAACCTATCAAGGTCCAGAAGGAGTCTTGCATTATAGCTTGCCAAATTGCAGTTCCCTTCTATTCCAAATTGCTGGCGTCAGTGGTACAGTAATCCCGTGATCGAATTCCCGATGTGTCGTCGATGTTCTGCGGTCTGCGGATACCACTCCAAGCTTCAATGTCCGTTTCTCCTTCGTTTCGATTACAAGAAGCAGAAAAAGGCCCATGAAAGGCCCATGGACATTCTGGCATCGCTTATTGGCATTCGAGGGTGAGCCGGCTCCCTCGGGGGCTGACAGGGGCAGCAGCAGGGCATAGGGCTGCCACAAACAGTTACATCGCGATACAGCAATGTGCGATACGATCTCTCCAGTCGAAGGTACGTATGTCCCGGTGATTCATCGATTCATCCACAGGGGAGAGAAGATACGCCGACGTCAGAGAAAGCACTTATGCAAGAAACCCGAGATACATGCGTATGCTTATCGCGTCGCCTGGCTGCAAGAATCCCACAGTGGCCTGCGCCCAGTTCTTCCAGCCCTCCCCAGACCCGCAGGTGCTTGCAAGGGAGGCGAGGTGATATGTCATAGGCGGATGTCATCCTTTATCCGGAGCCAAAAGAACTGCGCCTAGCGGTAGATGCCGCGGCATCGCAGAATGTGATGATGAGTGATGATGATGCGGGTCCAGCTTCTGCGGTTTCCCGTACATGAGGCAGATCATCTTCGATATAGGTTCCTGGCTGTCAATTTCTGCTCGTTCTTCCGCGTATGGCATCCGGGGATGAGATATGACGGACATCGAGGGGATGGTGACTCTATCGTCGAGCCTCGTCCGCACCCTTTTGTCAGACATCCAGGTTTGCAACGCTTATTCTTTATCTTCCGTCCGTTGTGCAAGGATATTGGTCACGAGTTCCGCAGCTCATCAGGCCGGGTTTACCATCGTTATTGCCCAGGGAGCCCTTTAGTCTGGAGGTGTGCAGAACCACGAGTACAGTATGCGAGCTCGTGGAGGAGCAAAGTGCCTCGCAGCATGTTACGTGAAGGCTGGGTAAGCCCAGACTCCTTGAAAACGTACAGTCAATAAGCCAGAATAGAAACTCCACCTGAGCGGCTAGCCACCAGTTCTCGGGTCTCGGCATGGGACGGCGCAATTATCATGACCTTCTCGGGCATCCACGTAGGTTCGATTCACTGAAGTCCATTGCGTCGATTATGCGTCTTCAAGCGAGCTAAAGATCGAGGGTTATTGAAGGATTGGGTTTTGTATTTGTAAATTATCATCGATGACGCTGCCCATGACAGCGTCGTTGGCATGTGAGACTTTTTTCTATGGGAACAATCAAAGGTCACAAAGCGATGTTAAATGGGTTCCATATTGCAGAGGCGATGCATGTCAGTTGTGAGAAGACATACAGTCAGGTGGGTACGTATGAGCACTGCATCCCAATTTGACCCTAGGACAGCGCCCCAGTTGCAGAGAGAAAGCCGGAGTAGGTCATTCGCACACTCAGTTCGGCGTTCCAAGCCAAGATACAAGCTTTGCATTATAAAAAAGTTTTAGATTTCGGTTATGAAAAAAGGTTGCGCCAGATGATGGGAAAGAACCGAACCCGAACCGAGGGAAAGAAAAAGTGAGGCTGAATGATGGGAGGTCAGTTTTCCTCTGCCCTGGGCCGTGTCAGTTTAGGCTGAGATATTGTACCCGGAAGTCAGACACCTTGTTATTTCTGCAATGGAACCCGAGCTTGGGGAACCTGCTGCGGCTGTGTAGCGGGGTCAGTTGGTGCATGCATGCGTGGCAAGATAATAATGATGGAATCGACTCGGCAAACGGACTCCTGTGTTGACACTCAAGCAATTGAGGCCGCGCCGTTTTCGCGCGCATCTCCGAGCGAAGGGCATGCGGGTGAGAAGTGACCTAATAGCTATCACAGCCATCGCGAGTCGTTCGACAGCCGAGGAGCGTGACAGCCAACAAATCAATTGTGCGAAACCCCCATCTCCGCCCTTGCTCAAATCTCTCAAATCCCGTTACGGGACATCGTCCAGGTCCACGGAGGAGCGATCACGCGATGAACCGGTCAACCCTGCCGTAATGCGTATTCAGTCCCAAAACACCTAGATGGGAACTGGTCCGTGTGTCGCGTGGCAGATTGCTTTACAAACACGAGGTTCGGTCCGTTGACGCTCCCCCAATGGAGGGTCGATTCCCGACTGGATCTTACATCCAACTATCCCACTTTCCTCTCCTTGTCGCTCATATGATGGGATCCGCCAGGTACAGAGGAGGCGATGCCCATTTTCTCCTGGACCAACGCCTATATAAACGTCCCTTAGGGACCCCCCATACGCAACGAGAGGAGGAAAGTCAGCCCCCCCCCTGATTGAGCTCTTCCACGTCACTCCCACGCGCGTGAAAGATAACTTGCCTATCTGCATTCCGACTGCGTAACAAGATTGACCCCAAGGCTTCCTCCCCGTTTAGGTTCTTCTGACCCGTGTTGTTGAATAGCCCCCCGGATCCCAATCTGCGTGCAGCCCGTCCTCGAGGCAGCCCAGCCGTTCCCCTATTCTTATTCTAGCACACCCTCCCCCTTTGCCGGACTTTCTGTCAAGTCCGTGTGTGGAGTCTGCCGTCCCTCACTTCTATATAACCATACCCCCGCGTTGCTCCAAACCCAGCCCCACCCCCCCTTCTATCCTCTTTCCCACTAATCCGACTATCTTGACACCGATCATCCCCCTCTTGACCATCTAACGATGAACGGTATGAACGGTTTCGATCAATACAACAACCCCCGACGTCGTTCATCATTTTCCGGTGGCTTCGCCGCTGGTGGTGGCTTCGCGCCTTCCCACAGCGATGGAGGTCTCCGCCGCGATGGCTTCAACGACCCTTACAACAATAGTTATCAGGAGGTGAGCGGAGCGCCGCCCTACCCACCACCTGGTCAAGTACCAGGCCGGCCCCCTCCTTCAAGCATGCCCTTTCCTAACAGTTTGCCTCCCCCTCCTCCATCGCAGTCGTTCCCGGGAGGTCCCGGATCTTTTCCGTCCTCAGTTGGCATGCCAGCATCATATTCAATGGGAGGGACGCGTGAGCCATATCCTTCATCCCCTTACGACACCGGTATGAACTCGACCGGCTTCCCGCCGCCGCCCCTCGGCCCTCCAGCAGGATTCTCCAACTCATACGACAACTCCCCGCTGTCTGATAACCAGTATGCCCTCG
>Ga0137362_10002607_pt1 | contig 11783 bp, 11 predicted proteins | sample MadtaG_2_FD_104801 | JGI IMG/M metagenome (GOLD analysis project Ga0137362, IMG submission 104801) | Vadose zone soil microbial communities from Angelo Coast Range Reserve, California, USA - Mad1_100_16 metaG | ecosystem: Environmental > Terrestrial > Soil > Vadose zone | place: USA: California... | reverse complement strand
GATGAGAAGATACGCGACCTCTTCGAACGTCGATTGTTCGGCGAGGTCGTAAATGGAGTAGCCTCGATAGGTGAGCCCTTTGCCTTCTTTGCCGACGGTAGCGATGGTTGTATCACCCGCGATCATTCCTTCGAGTCCGGCGGTCTTGTCCGTTGCCATAGTTTTCCTCCCAGTCCACTCTGCACCGACTGCGACAATCAATGCAAGCAACGCAGATGTTCATTTGTTGAAATTTTGAATCAGCTGGCGAAAAACTTTACACAGGGTCGTAGTCCCAGAGATCGCTCCTCTATTCGATGAAATCCCTCGGCATTGTAAGCGCGCAACTTTATCGGTATAAAACGAATAGTTTTTATGAGTTATTTTGGTGTTGAAGTCGACAAACCTTGAAGGTAACGACCCACATGATTGATTAGAAATTGAACTGGTCGCGTTGCGATGAAAAAGGCGAGCTAGCTAAAGGTTAGCTCGCTTTTTTTTGTTTCCTGGAACCGCGTCGACGGAATTCGACGCCATGAGCAAAGTTCGGCCGTGGCCCAGCCAGCCGAGCGACCAAGAAATTCTATTAACTTCCAAAGAGTGACAACAAATGACAACCACGTTCAAAATTATGTATTTTCTGTATGCGCTGTTGGTTGACGGGCAAATTTGACGACGTTCAACATCACTATAACCATATTTTTTATAACTTCTTAATTTTATGGAGTTTTATGCGCTTATAGTTTAGGCAATTTGCTGGCTCGCCCCTTCAACTCAGTCGCGTTAAGCGGGTTATGAACAGGTTATCAACAGTTTTTGTGGAAACTTTCATTTTACGTGTGCACAGATCGGGACGGCTGCGAGCGATGGTGATCATGGCAGTGAAAGGCGAGACTATAAAGCGATTCGGAGTAAGGATGATGATACGGAGCTGACGGCATAGATGAAATCGGATGGCTCCCAAAGGGGTTACCGGCGTGCTAAAACATTGCGTGTCAGCTTCGTACCGCTTCGTCAAACCGCAAAACCAAGAAATCGGAGAAATGCGGGTCTAGTCTTCGGGCCGTTCTCTTGACGGTTCCAATCGCGAACCTTGTTCAAATAATTTTCTTCCTGTCGCTCGTTCCAGGTCTGCACTCTGCGCAATTCGCGGCGGGATATGTTGCCGTCCCATGCATGGGGGCATGTAACGATTTTGCTGAGAGAAATTTTCTCCACCGCACCGGTGTCGGAAAAGGTTGCGTTGAAAGGATGATCTCGGCAGGTAACCGGTCGATACTCGTAGATTGTGCAGAGGTTGATCTCGTCGTCAAGAAAAACGCAGTGATCTTTCGTTGATCGCAAACCCATGACCGCTTTCTGGTCGCCAAACTTTACCCATAGCGGATCATTCGTCGACATTGAGATTTCGTCGTGGTTGTAGAATTTGACAAAGTCCCGCGGAGACTTGCCTGTGCCTTCAACGATTCTACGGACATCACCATCCGTAATGCAAACCACTGTGTCGCGACAGCAGTTGCCGCATCCCGTGCAGCGAAACTTCAGGTATTTTTGCCAATCTTGCGAAGCCATCGTTATGTGAGAGTAGCAATAAACGGTAGAAACTAGAAGGTGAGAGCAGGTTTTCTTGCAACTTTTAGAAATATTTTTTATACAGTGAGGTCATGGAGGGTTCTCCAAATCCAAAACAAAGCGCCTCGAAGATGATGCTTGGCTTCATCGTGCGGCGTTGTGCAGCCGACATCGGCCATACACCGACACCGGATGAGTTTGCCGCATGGGCGAATGGAGAGACTCTAAACGGCAAGGGCTACTGTCTTTTTGGCAAGCCCATCTCCCCCACCATTGCGCAGATCATGTTTCGCCAACCCGGCCGGCTTGTAACGGTACGGCCTGGGGGGCTAACCCGCAACGGCTCGGAAAGTAGCTCGTAAGACCTCCGGAGCCTTAGTCGATTCAATCTTTTGTGTTATTTGGTTCAATCGCCAGGACACGAAGACATAGCTGCCTGCTTGTCCGATCCCCCCGGGGCTGGTATTTTTCCTGTGATGATACGCAACAGAGAAGAACGTCGGTTCCAATTAATCTCCGGTTTCAAACCCCAGGGCGACCAGCCCCAAGCCATCGAGAAGCTTGTCCGGGGTATCGAGACAAATAAAAGAGATCAGGTTCTACTGGGGGTCACCGGGTCGGGGAAAACATTCACGATGGCCAACGTGATCGCCCGGATCAACAAACCGGCTTTAGTCATCGCTCCCAATAAAACTCTTGCCGCGCAGCTTTACAACGAATTTCGCGAGCTTTTCCCCGATAACGCCGTGCGCTATTTCGTCAGCTACTACGACTACTATCAGCCGGAAGCCTACGTCCCGTCGACGGACACGTATATTGAGAAGGATGCGTCCATCAATGACGAAATCGACAAGCTGCGTCATTCGGCAACCAAAGCCCTATTGGAACGAAGCGATACGCTGATTGTCGCGAGCGTGTCGTGCATTTACGGCCTTGGTTCTCCAGAGGCCTACTTCGACATGATGGTCTATCTCGAAGAAGGAGGCCGCATCCAGCGCGACCAGATGCTGAGAAAGCTGGTCGATATTCAGTATCAACGCAGCGACTTCGATTTTCATCGCGGCACCTTTCGGGTCAGGGGTGATATCGTTGAAATTTTTCCGGCCTACGAGGATTCTTCGGCGCTGCGGATTGAATTTTTCGATGAACAGATTGAAACGATTCATGAAATCGATCCCATCCGGGGGAAAATTCAACGGCGGATCGATAAGGCCTGCATTTATCCCGCGAGTCACTATGTGACCGGCGAAGATCGAATGAAGCAGGCGACACGAGATATCCGCTTGGAGCTTGGAGAGCGGCTGCAAGAATTGCGCGCGGAGCGCAAGCTCTTGGAGGCGCAACGGTTGGAACAACGAACCCTCTACGATTTGGAATTATTGGAAGAGATGGGTTTTTGCCCGGGCATCGAAAATTACTCGCGCCATCTAACCGGTCGAAAACCGGGGGAGCCGCCACCGACATTGCTCAGTTATTTTCCCAATCAATTCCTGCTCTTCATAGACGAGAGCCATGTAACCGTGCCGCAAATCGGCGGGATGTATCGAGGCGACCGTTCCAGAAAGGAAACCTTGGTTGAGTATGGGTTCCGTTTACCGTCGGCTTTGGACAATCGCCCTTTGAATTTTGCCGAGTTCGAAGCATGCCTGGACCAGGTCATCTATGTTTCCGCCACACCGGCTCAATACGAGTTGGAGAAGAGCCGGGGGGCCGTTGTCGAGCAGCTTATTCGTCCTACGGGTTTGATGGACCCGGAGCTGGATGTGCGTCCGGCGCGTAATCAGGTGGACGATCTGCTTGAAGAGATCCGCAAAAGAGCCGAGCGGAAGGAGCGGGTTCTCGTGACCACTTTAACCAAACGAATGGCGGAAGATTTAACGGACTACTACCAGGATCTAAACGTTAAGGTTCGCTATTTACACTCGGATATCGAGACCCTCGAGCGGGTCGAGATCATCCGCCAACTGCGCATGGGAGTTTTTGATGTATTGGTCGGCATCAATCTCCTCCGCGAAGGGCTCGATCTGCCGGAGGTGTCCTTGGTTGCTATACTCGATGCCGATAAGGAGGGATTCCTGCGCTCCGACCGTTCCCTCATCCAGACGATCGGCAGGGCTGCGCGCAATGTTCATGGGACGGTCATCCTATATGCCGACTCTATCACAGACTCCATGAAGCTGGCGATGGACGAAACCAACCGCCGTCGTCGTTTGCAAGGGGCTTTCAACAAAGAGCACGGGATTACGCCGCAAACGGTAATCAAGTCGCTCGGCTCGCCTCTGGTGAAAATTTACGAGGACGACTACGTCGATGTTCCGCTGGCTGCGGAGAAAGGCGCTCAGTATCGGTCAGAAGAGCTGCCGAGGGCAATTCAAAAGCTCAAAAAAGAGATGAAAAAAGCCGCTGAACAACTTGAGTTTGAAAGAGCTGCGGAATTGCGCGACCGCATTCGGGCGATGGAAGAACAAGAAATCGGTGTGCGTGGTCCATTGGTGGCACGCGGCCCTGACTCCTAGTTGGAATAAGGCTTGTGGCCGGCAGCTCAGCGCTCGACATCCGAAACATGAGTGACGTTGATGGCGGCTTCCACAGGGTCTGGGTGGCGCATCCGAGCCGGCCTTTCTTCGTCATCCGCTTGCTGAGAGAAGCGGACCCAGCGAACTTTGGTTTTCTCCGGCTGCTCCGTGAAGATCGTAGCTACGAAGAAGACCGCAATCGCAAGCCCGCTGAGAGAATAGAGCACAAAAGGCTGCATCGAACCGCTGGTGGAGAGGTAATCTCCAAATTGAACCATGAAGCCGAGATAATAGGTAAACATATAGGTGATCAGCAGGCAGATTTTCACTCGGTTCCATAGCAAAAATGGCAGAAGACTCGCGATGAAGAAAAATACCTGCCAGATGGGTATCAGTTGGTTAAAAACCCCGAGGTGCATCAGGTTTTCAATATCGAACATGGCATACTCCGTTCACTTTCGTCAATTTTCCGGCGCGTCGTCCGAACATGGAGTCGTCCAAAAGCCATGCCAATTTGCTCCCGGTGGATTAACCGCATTATGATTAAAAAAATCGCGAAACACGCCAGGCAACTGCAAAAATTGTCCACCCGAGTGCAAATATGGACACGGGTGGAGAAGGTAAAGATCGCCAATCTGGCAGGTATGGCACGTCAAGTCGGCGGCCTCGTTCGTGCGCTATTCGCATCCACCGTGTTTGATATATTCCAATGGCGATCACTCCGGAAAAATTAGGCAATCTGCCCTCGCGTCCCGGTGTTTATTTGATGCGGGACGACAGAGGGAAAGTTATTTATGTCGGTAAAGCGAAGGATCTCCGCGCTCGGGTGCGTGCGTACTTTAATAACCCGGACGAGCGTTCCCAGATCCAGTTTCTTGTCCGTCGCGTTGCCAACGTCGAGACGCTCGTCACAAGCAGCGATAAAGAAGCGCTGATTCTGGAAAACAATCTCATCAAGCAATACAAACCGCGCTACAATATTCGACTTAAGGACGACAAGAGTTATTTGAGCATCAAAGTAACAACGCAGCACGCCTGGCCGAGAATTTTCACGACGCGCAAGATCGTCAAGGACGGCAACCGTTATTTCGGGCCGTTCTCGTCGGCGGTGGCTGCGCGAGAAACACTGGACATCGTTGAAAAACATTTTCTTTTGCGCAACTGCACGGAACACAACTTCAAAAATCGCAGCCGGCCCTGCCTGCAGTATCAAATCAAACGCTGCCTAGCGCCCTGCGTCCTGCCCGTGAGCCAGCCGGATTACCGGGAGCGAGTCCGGCAAGCGATCTTGTTCATAGAGGGAAAGCAGAACGAGTTGCTGTCAGAATTGAGGCAAAGAATGGCGGAGAAATCCGAGGCTTTGGAGTTCGAAGCGGCGGCTAAGGTTCGCGACCAGATTCAGGCCGTCGAAAAAACCCTCGAAAAACAGCGCATGGTTGCACATTGGGGCAACGACCAGGATGTTTTTGGACTCTATCGCGAAGGAGGATTTATTGAAGTCCAAGTCCTCTTCGTGCGGCAAGGCAAGTTGACCGGCAGCCAGTCCTATTCGCTGGAGGACTTGGAGTTTCCTGACGAGGACGTCATGGGTGCGCTGCTGACCCAATTCTACCAGGGCCATCGTTTTATCCCGGATGAAATTTTGCTGCCGGTGGAGCTGGAAGACGGGGAAGTCCGAGAAGAATACTTGCGGGAGAGCAAGGGAAAGCGAGTCAGTATTTTTAGCCCTCAAAGAGGTGATAAGAGGGAACTCGTGGAAATGGCCCGGGAGAACGCCCGCCAGAGCTTCTCCGAGCGCCACGATCAAGAGAAGGCCCGTGAGAAGATGCTGCAGGAGCTTCAGTCGAAGCTGCGTTTGAAAAATTATCCGCAGCGCATCGAATGTTTTGATATTTCGATGCTGCATGGCGCCCACGCCGTCGGTTCTATGGTAACCTTTGTCAATGGCGAATCGGACAAGTCTCGCTATCGGCATTATCGTATTCGGAGTATCGATGCCTCCTCTGGAGGGGATGACTTCGGCATGATGTTGGAAGTGCTGAAGCGTCGTTTCACTCGAGGTCAAGCGGAAGGGGATCTTCCGGATCTCGTGGTGGTTGACGGCGGCAGAGGACAGCTCGCGATGGCGTTGGCGGCGATGGCTGAAGTTGGCGTCAAGGGCTTAGAGGCGGTGGGACTGGCGAAAATGCGCGTGCAATCGGCGCCACGGAGCGCGGAAATCCAGCGCTCCGAAGAGCGGGTCTTTTTACCGGGGCAGAGCAATCCGGTGATCCTGAAGCGCAACTCGAATGCGCTTTTCTTGCTGCAGCGGGTGCGGGACGAGGCGCATCGTTTTGCGATCACGCATCACAAGAAACTGCGGGCACGGCAAACACTGTTTTCCGCTTTGGACCGCATTCCGGGTGTCGGTGGGGCACGCAAGCGAGCCCTGTTGCGTGCTTTTGGCAGCATTAAAAGAATCGAAGAGGCAACATTGGAAGAGCTTCTTAAGGTTCCCTCGATGAACGAGAAGACCGCCCTCGAAATCCTTCAATCCCTTCGCCCGGCGTCGGAATGACGGAGCCGCAGATGTCCTGCGAGAAGCCAACAAGGACCGCTGCAGTGACGCAGATCGATCATCCGTCGGTTTGGCTTGTTGTTCCTACGCTATCTCTGTTGATAGGGCAAGCGGGGGCAGGGCTCCCAGTCGTGATCCCGTCCCAGGTTTTTTTTCTTACGCTTATCCCTTTATTGCTGGTTATCAAAAAAACCACGCGACGCTGGGGACTCTTAATCTTCACCGCGGGTCTAAGTTTCTCACTCGGCTACATTCGGCATTGGCAATTGCTGCACCCACACTTCCCGCCGAATCACGTGCACTCCCTGGCGGGCGATAATGCACGCATCTATCTTGAGGGGATTCTAGCGCGAGAACCCGAGCGACTGCCGAACCGTAACCGGTGGCTGCTGCGTTGCGAGCGGATTTGGCATCCGACCGGAGCCGAAGATATCTCAGGAAATCTATTGTTAAGTGTCCGACGAGTTGGGCGGGAATGGCACTACGACGATCGCGTGCGCTTTTGGATTCGACCGCAAGAGCCGCGAGACACTGGTAATCCGGGCGGATTCGACTATGCGACCTATTTGGCGCGACAGGAAATTTATGCGATCGCGTATCTGGAGGATGACCGTGAGGTCGAGCTGGTGACCCGCAGCCCCGGTCAAGTGAGCGGCGCCATCGAATCCCTGCGCCGGGAGATTCGCCGCTTTATCGATCAGCACGTTTCATCGGATAACGGCGCTCTCATGAAGGCGCTCGTGGTCGGCGACATGGGTACTATCACCAAAGACATACGCAACGAATTTACCGCTGCCGGTGTGAACCATGTGCTTTCGATTTCCGGACTTCACGTCAGCATGTTGGGATTGGTGGTCTTCTGGCTTGTCCGCTTTGCTGGCTCATACAGCACCTACCTGCTTTTGCGCTGGAATCTTCTGAAGGTTGGGACGTTCCTCTCTTTTCTGGCGGTGGCTTTCTACACAGTCATCGCCGGCGCGATGGTTCCCACGGTTCGTTCGGCGATTATGATCGGTGTCTATGAGTTGGCAGTGTTGTTGGACCGTGAAGAGGAGGTGTTCGCCAGTCTCACCTTTGCCGCGCTGCTCATCGCGCTGATCTGGCCCGCGGTAATTGCCGACATTTCCTTTCAGCTTTCGTTTCTTGCGGTGCTGTTCATTGTTTGGGGCATGCGCAGAATGATAGACCGATCTCCCCGGCGACCATCCGACGAATTACCCCAGGAGCGAAGTTGGTGGAAACAGAAACTACGGCAGGGGAGACTGCACTTGGCTGTGCCGCTGTTTGCGACCTTGGGCACCGGCCCGCTGATCGCTCACTATTTCGGTCATTTGTCATTAGCCGGTTTTGTTTCTAACCCGATCATTGTGCCGTTAGTCGGATTTGTCATTGTGCCGTTGGGACTACTTACCGGCTTTCTTTCCTTGATCCTCCCGTCCGGGGCCGGAGTGCTGGTGTGGCCCGCCGAGTATTTATCGTCGTTGACGCTCTGGCTAGTTAGACTGTTTGCTCACCTTCCTCTCGCCAACATCGCAGTGCCCGTGCCAAACCTTCTTGAAGTGACGGCGCTTTATTTATTCATAGTTTCGATTTTTCTTTTGCGCAGAAATCGTCTAGCCATTTGTGCCGTCGGCCTCTTTGCATTCCTGTTAGCCGCCGACGCCGTTTATTGGTGGCGTGAACGATGGGAACGAAAGGATCTTCGCGTAACTCATTTAAACGTCGGCCAGGGCGACGCCGCAGTGGTGGAGCTGCCGGGCTCGAAGGTGCTGGTAGTCGATGCCGGGGGAACGGCACTGGGAGATTTCGATACTGGCGAAGGCATCGTCGGTCCGTACCTACGTTCGCGCAAAATTCTCAAAGTCGATTACCTATTCCTTAGCCATCCGCGTGTGGATCATTACGGCGGCATGCGTTCTATCGTTATGGAATTTGCCCCGGTGGAGTTCTGGTCCGGGCCGAGCAGAGGAAAAACCACCCGCTTCGACGATCTGGAAGAGGCTTTAGAGCAGGCGCGCATTAAGCGGGTCACTCTCAGCGATCAGGATCCCTGTCGTGCCATCGACGGCGTCAAGTTTTGCGTGCTCTATCCGCCGCCGGATGGGTTGGACGATACCTCCGTCGTATTGCGGCTGGAATTCGGTAAGATTCGGATTCTTTTTGCCGGAGACCTGGATAAGCGCGATGAGCAACGGCTACAGCTTAAGGCCGAGCAACTGCGCAGCGCGGTACTCAAAGTTCCGCGACACGGCAGTGCCGGCTCGAGTACGCAGGAGTTTGTCACGGCGGTTCGGCCTTCTCTTGCGATATTTTCCTTGGGCGCGCGCAACGCTTTCGGGCTATCCCGCGACGAGGTGGTTGCACGCTATCGTCAAGCGGGAGCCGAGATCTTACGCACGGATGAAGATGGCGCGATCATTCTTGAGACCGACGGCGCCACGATTCGTTACAGTGGGCATAAGAGCGGCAAGAATGGCACCCTTTCCTTCTAGAGGTTCCCAGTGTCGCGTACCGACGCCTCAACCCGAAACTGTAATAGACCGGTCTGTGGTCACCCGAGTTCTTTGAGTTCCTTGATATAATCCGTGAACCCGGCTTCCAAATTGTACTCCGGCGACCAACCCAGGAGCTGTTTGGCTTTTGCTATCACCATAGGCTGCTTGGCGCTTCGAGGCCGCGTTCCCGGAATCAATTCGACTTGTAGATTGGGCAGTAGTTTCTCCGCGGTTGCCACGAGATCGTCGAACTTAATGACGACGCCGGTGCCGATGTTCAAGGTAGCCGGTGCTGTTAAAGGAACCGTTGCAGCCTTGTCCAGGGCGCGGCCGAGATCTTTGTAATAGATATATTCAAAATCGCGGGCTTGCTCCTGAGGGATTTTAACGACGCCGCCTTTGATGCCGGTTTGCAGCATGTTTTGCACCATCTCGCCGCCGCCAGAGCCGCCGGCAAAGTGACCGACACCATAAACGTTGGCGAGGCGGAGAACGATTAATTCGAAACCGTAGAGACGTTGATAGGCTTCGACCATGAGTTCCTTAGCTACTTTGGAATTGCCGTACGGTTCGCCGGGTCCGCGGTGAAAGCTCTCATCGATCGGTCCGGGTTCCCCGTTGCGCCGGTCGTAGATGCCAAAGGTGCTGATTTGGACGAGGCGCTTCACTCCTGTGAGTCGAACGGCTTCCGCCACGTTGATGGTTCCCATGACGTTAATCTGCATGCCGGTGTAGATCGGCTGCGCCACCTTGCCGCCGATGAGCCCCGCGGTGTGAATAACTTTATCAACTTTGTGCTGCTGAATGGTTTCTACCAGCGCCGGCAAATCGCGGACATCCCGTTGCACGACGGTTACGTTTGCCGCCCCGAGCTTCTTTGCCAGGAAGTCTTTTCTCGGCGCCACGTCGTAAAAGACAATGCTCTCCCCACGCTTCAACGCGAGCTGTGCGTAGGACGTTCCGACCAATCCCAAGCCAGTGATTAACGTTGCCATGTTCGCCCCCTTTTTGGTTCTTTGATTAATCTTCCCTTACTTCACGGGAATACAAATGTCCAGGCGAGTAATTTCGGAGAGGCACCGACCTCAAACGCCGATTCGGCGTGCAAACATGAAAGTTGCTACAGTATATAGCGACAAAAGCCGCAGGAGGCCCTTCTGGTGCAGATGTCCTGGTTGCTCCGCTTTGTCGATCATGTAGCGAACTATTTCAACTCCAAACTTCAATCTTCGCTGGTTGAAGTCTATAAGATCGGAAGCCTCGCCCATGGCGGCTTTAGTCAGATCTACAGTGACATCGATGTCGGCGACTGGCTCGGTTACCAAGCGAGTTTAGACAATCTCGAAGGGTGTTGGGACCTTATTTAGCCCACTCCCGGCGGATTTCCTCGAGGGGGCGAAAGTCAACGATCTTGCTGAGAGGAATATCGCCAATATCTCTGTCCGCTTTCTGAATCTGTTGCGTGTGAATTCTTAGCCCCGCTTCACTGGCGGCGCCATCCTTACTAAAAGACTTCGAAAGCGAAGCATACGATTCACGGGCAACGAGCAATTCGACTTTCCATTCACGTTCGATGATTTGGATGGTGTCGTCGGGACGTTCCTTGGCGAAGATCAGCCCGCGATAAAGGGCCCGAAGCAGGCGCTTGACTTGATCTCCTCGCACGTTCAGTTGGCGGTCCGTGGTAGCGAATCCGTTGCTGGGAAACTCGATGGCGTCCCCCAAGAAGAGCAATTCACGGAACCCTTTCTGCCGAAGCAAAACATTGTCCGGCGGAACGACGATGGTGGCGTCGATGGAGCCGGCCGTCAAAGCGGCGACGCGAGTCGTCGGGAAGCCGATCATAATCGTGACCGCATCCCGTTGAGGATCGAGTCCTTCTCGGCCGAGCGCTACGCGGGTAGCCAGCTCGACTGTGTCGCCGAAGCGGGCGATGCCGATATTTTTTCCCTTCAGTTCTACTACGGATTTGATCTGAGGTTTGGCCATGAGAAAATAGTTTGGCCGGATAGCTCCAAAGAAGATGCCTTGATAGGCGCGCCCTTAGCAGCCAACCGCAACGCTGAATCAGCGACTCCATGGTAATCAATCTGCCCTGAAAAAAGGGCGTTGTGCGCGATATTAGGAAGCATCATTGGGATTTCAATCTCGATACCCTCATCTTTGATGAAGCCGCGGTGCATCGCCACAAAGAGCGGCAGATAGCCCATGGATTTCGCGGGCAGCGCAAGGCTAACGCGCTCGGCGCCGCAGGATAAGCCTGGCCACAACAGAGGGGTGAAAGATAGCACCAACGCCACGCATGCGACGACGGACAACGCTCTAACTCTCCACATAAGCATCCGCAGGCCGGCGCTCAATGCCAGATCGATAAGAGTCCGGTAGAAGAGATTGGTGACCGAGGTGCCGACATGCGCTTGGGACATCGCACGCTTTGCATAAGCGGCGATTTCCGGTGCAGTGGGTAACGGGTGAAACTGAATGCCGATTCGCATATCAGCCACAATAACTTTTCTTGCTCAAGTGACGATCTGTCATCCTGAGGAGCCGAAGGCGACGAAGAATCTAGATCCTTCGCTTGCGCGCTCAGGATGACAGAACAAAGGGCTCGGGGCGACATGCTCATGAGGTGGAAGTGGACATTTCATGTGTGCTGCCACAGTT
>Ga0137362_10002606_pt1 | contig 11788 bp, 17 predicted proteins | sample MadtaG_2_FD_104801 | JGI IMG/M metagenome (GOLD analysis project Ga0137362, IMG submission 104801) | Vadose zone soil microbial communities from Angelo Coast Range Reserve, California, USA - Mad1_100_16 metaG | ecosystem: Environmental > Terrestrial > Soil > Vadose zone | place: USA: California... | reverse complement strand
TTTGCGACCTGGCCAGCGCGAAATCGGCCAGCTTCCATGAAATCTCGCGCGTTCATTTTCACCGGCTCAGCCGAGACAAGATCGGCAATTACCTTGCCCGCGTGGATCCGCTCGATAAAGCGGGCGCGTACGCTGCGCAAGGTTTAGGGAGCGAGATCATCGAGAAGATCGATGGCTCTTACACCAACGTCGTTGGACTTCCGATGGAGAAGACAATCACCGCGCTTGCGGAATTCGGCGTGACGCCTAAAACACGGCCAGTCCGGCCCGGACCCTAACGGGTTTCGATCAATTCTCTCTCTGGCGCAGGCTGCTTTTCCGCTTTGTCGCGCCTGAGCACGAGATAGAGGAACCAGACGATGAAGCAATTCGCCAACAGCAACAGCGTCGGAGCGAGAATCGGACGGTGGAAAATCAACCTGTGCCAGACATGTCTAATTTCTAAAGGTATCAACGCGCCCGTAGCGAAGATCATCAAAAACTCTGCCCAGCGTTTTTGCATGTAGACGCCGATCCCCTCGGTAAAAAGCACGCCGCAATAAAAAAGCGCCAGAATTCCAGTTGCCCGGAGGGTGCCACCACCGGCCAGGACGTCTTGCAATTTGTTCAGCAGGAAAGTGACGTATTTGCTGTGATGCAAAAGCAGTTGATCGTCCGCCCAATCCGAAATTTGATCGAGCCAAACCGGCCGGCTGTTTAAGAAGAGAAGCGAGAAGCCGAGCAGAAATAGCAGCATGCCCTTGAAAATCTTGAAGAGCGCGATGACTTTGAGATAGCGGTGACGGCGCGGTTCCCGCAAAATCGCAGGGACATGCGCCGGATCAGTCATCCGACCACTCTTCGCCGAACTCTTTCACTCCGCAATGACGGGATTTTCCCGACAGCAGATTTCCAGTTTGTTGCCATCCGGGTCTTCGAAGAAGAATCCGTAGTATCCCGGACTGTAATCGGTGCATACCTCTGGGCCTTCCAGATTTTTTCCACCGATCTCGCGGACGACTTTTGCGATTCGGTCTACTCCGTCGCGCGTGTCCGCCCAAAATGAAATTCGCGTTGCGTTCGGTTGATGATGTCGATCTTCGGTGAAACCAAAAAACTCCGACGGTTTGTCCGGACCGACACTGTAGAATGTTCCCCAGGTTTCGTCGGACCGATCGCAGGTGAAGCCGAGAGCGGGAAGAAGTTTTTCGTAAAACTCCATCGCTCGGCCAAAATCTTTCACTCGCAAATCAATGTGATCGAGAATTCGTGTTTTCATTTGAGTCGGATCTCCCTCACCTCAATCCTCTCCCTCCGAGAGGGAGAGGAAGACGCGGAGCGGCAGGTGAGGGTCATCTAGATTTTCGGTTCTCGCGACGAATCATCAACTTCAATCCCGACCACGTTTCATCGACCGCGCAGACTTTTGTGTCTACCAACCCGAGCGGCAAGGCGACTTCGCGAACGACGTCTTCGGTGATGTCGGTCGGAATATTGGCGGATTTTTTCGGCCACGAAACCCAGATCGTTCCGTTGTCGGAGATTTTCTCGCGTAAGATCGGCAACTTCTTCTCGAGCTCGTTTCGGTTGGTGCTGAAGAGATGAACGAAAGTAGAATTGGCGGCGATGCAGTTGGAAAAACTTACGTGATCAGGTAATTTGCCGAGCAATTTTCGATAATTCGTCGGGGCGTTCAGCGTAACAACGACAAAGCCGGATTTAACGCCCAGTTTCTGTAGAAGCGGTGTGCCGGAATAACCTGCCATTGCGAACGTTGTTAGCCAGCAGCTTAACGTTTGCAAGAATCTCGCGCCACCTTCTGGAGTCGGGTTCCGGCACTTATCGCCATTTCGGCTTTGATCGCGGGATGTAATAGCGGTCGCAGCGCGGTTGTGGCGATTGGGATTTAGATTCTTTTCAAAGTCTCAAAGATGAAAAATTTTGTTTGAACAATTTGCGTTGACCAAGGAAACTACATATACTAGACTAGTTTCCTAAGTGACTCCATCGATGAACCCATTCCTTCCTCCAATCGAACGTCCTCAGGGATTGATAAAGAAATTGGCCTATCACTTTACGCGCCAACAATTCGGCAGAGTGCTGACCCCGGTAAAAGTCCATAGTGCGCGGCTGCCGGCCGCATTTGGCATGTTCTACGCCAAGATCGGCAAGCTCGACAAGAAGCTGACATTGCCGCGGGAGACTGTCCTGCTCACCCGCGAGCGCGTGGCGCAAATTAACATTTGCAGTTTCTGCATGGATATCGGTCGCTCGTTCGCGATCAAAGAGATGATGAGCGAGGCGAAATTCGACGCGCTCGATGAATACCGCACGAGTGCTCTTTTTACGGACGCAGAACGCGCCGCCCTCGACTACGTGACGGAGCTGACAAAGGACAAGAAGGTTAACCCCGACACTTTTGCGCGCATCGCCCGCCATTATTCCGAGCGTGAGATCTGCGAGATCGTCTGGCTCGTTGCCAGCGAGCATCTGTACAACATGACCAACATAGGTCTGAACATTCATTCGGACGTGCTTTGCGACCTCAGCAAAAAGAGGAAGGCAGCATGAAATCGCGACACGAACTTCATCAGGAATTACGGAAAGGGATCCTCAGTTTGTCGGATGTGACGGAGCGCCAGGATGCGGGGATCCACGAGGACGCTTTTTTTGTCGGCGGCAAGATGTTCATCCACATCCACGGCCATGGCCACTGCGACATTCGATTAGCGAAGGCCGATCAGGAGCGAGTTCTTGCCGAAGGCAAAGCGCGCCCGCACCGTTGGGCGCCTGAAAAAGGTTATGTGACATTCATGACGCGCGACGAAAACGATTTGGCGTCGGCAATGGAGCTTATCCAGATGTCACACGATCATTTTGTAAAGGAGACATGAAACGCGCAAACAAGTCGCGGCCACGACACCGAAAGACCGATTCCGGTCGACAACAAATTGTGGAGGCGGCGCGGGCGCACTTCTTCAGTCACGGGTTCCGCAGCGTGACGATGGACGATCTGGCTGAGGAGCTCGGCATCAGCAAGAAAACTCTCTACGCGTATTTTCCGGGAAAGATCGAGCTGCTCGAGGCCGTACTGGCCGATAAATTCGCGGGCGTCGAAGCGAAACTGAGCGAAATCACGCGTGCCCACCCGCACGATTTCTCGGCGGCGCTGCATGAACTGCTGACCAACACACAACGCGAACTAGATGAGATCAAGCCGCCATTCGTTCGCGACATGCGGCAGAAGGCGCCGGAGGTGTTCAAGATTGTCGAGCGCCGTCGGGCCGCTTTGATCGAACGCTTCTTCGGAAAACTTTTCGTGGAGGGTCAACGGACGGGAATGGTGCGCAGAGATGTTCCAGCCAAGCTTATTATCGAGATTCTGCTGACCATCGTTCAGGCGATCATGAATCCGGCGAAGATGGAAGAGCTAGGGATGATGCCGAAGGAGGGTTTCGCTGGAATTCTAAAGATAGTGCTTGAAGGCGCGCTGACAGGAAAGGGACGGAAAGCGTGAAAGCGTCGTTCGTTAGGCAAGGTCGACAACCAGGGCGGGCCGCTTGGGCGTTGATGTTGCTTCTCTTACTCAACGGTTGCAGCGATCCGTCACAAGACCGGTTCCAAGGTTATGTCGAAGGCGAGTTTGTTTACGTTGCCTCGCCGCTGGCAGGCCAGTTGGAAACATTGTCCGTTCAGCGCGGCCAGCAGGTGACCGCCGGGCAACCATTATTCGCTCTGGATGAAACCGCGGAAAGAGCGGGCCTCGATCAGGCGCGTGCGGCGTTGGTTCTTTCCGAAGCCGAGTTCGCGCGACAAGAAAAACTTCTTCGGATGGGGCCGGCGGCCCAACAGGATTACGATCGTGCCCGCTCGACGCGCGATCAAGACCGACAACGACTCGCGCAAGCGGAGTGGAACTTTAACCAGAAAAAACAGTCGGCCCCGCAATCGGGCCTTGTTTACGACACACTGTTTCGGCAGGGCGAATGGGTGCCGGCAGGTAAACCGGTGGTGGTGCTTTTACCGCCGCAGAACATCAAAGTGCGCGCCTTCGTTCCGGAAACGCGTGTCGGTTCGATTCATTACGATGATCCTATTCAGGTGACGGTGGACGGCGTGCAAAATCCGTTCATCGGCAAAGTGAGCTACATTTCGCCGCGCGCGGAATACACGCCGCCGGTCATCTACAGCCGGGAAAGCAGGGCGAAGCTCGTGTTCATGATTGAATCGGTGTTCGAACCGCAGGTCGCGGGAAGTCTGCATCCCGGCCAGCCGGTGGATGTCGAATTCAAATCCAAATGAAAAACGGCGAACACGTCATCGAGGTGCATGGCATGACCAAGCGCTTTGGCCAAATCACCGCGGTTGATCATGTCGATCTAACCGTGCGCGCCGGCGAAATCTACGGGTTCCTCGGCCCGAACGGCAGTGGTAAGACCACGTTCTTGCGAATGCTTTGCGGATTGCTCCGCGCCGACGACGGAAGTGGTGAAGTCCTGGGTCACAACGTGATCGCCGGGAGCGAGGCGATCAAACGCGAAGTCGGTTACATGACGCAGCGATTTAGTTTTTGGGAGGATTTGAGCATTGAGGAAAATCTCGATTTTGTCGCGCGCATGTACGGTGTGAAGAATCGGCGGCAAACAGTGCGTGAAAGCGTCAAGGAACTCGGACTTGCCGAACGGAAAAAACAACTCGCCGGCGAGCTTTCCGGTGGATGGAAACAGCGTCTCGCGCTCGCGGCCTGCCTCATTCATCGCCCGAAATTGTTATTGCTCGACGAACCAACTGCCGGTGTCGATCCGAAAGCGCGTCGCGACTTCTGGGAAGAAATTCATCAACTGGCGGCGCAGGGACTCACCTTCCTCATCACCACGCACTATATGGATGAGGCCGAGCGGTGCCAACGGCTGGCCTACATTTCCAAGGGCAGATTGCTCGCGGATGGAACCGTCGACGAAGTAATCTCCCGCGTCGGCCTAACGACCTGGTCGGTGCACGGACCCGATCTCGCGCATTTGGCCGAGGAGCTGCGCAAAACTCCCGGAGTGCAGCAGGCGGTCGCCTTCGGCAACTCGTTACACGTGAGCAGCAACAACGCCGCCGAACTCGAACGCGCCATCGCGCCATTCCGCCGCGAGCCGTACGAGTGGCAGCAAATTCCATCCGGTTTGGAAGACGCTTTTATCAGTTTAATGGAACACCCACAATTGGCATGAAAGGACATCCCAAATTTTCGTTCGAGCGCCTGCGCGGCATTATCGCGAAGGAATTTCTACAGATGCGCCGCGACCGTCTCACGTTCGCCATGATGCTCGGCATTCCGCTGATTCAACTGACGCTGTTCGGTTTCGCCATCAATTCCGACCCCCGGCATCTGCCCGCCGCCGTGCTTCTGGCCGACCAGGGCCCGCAGGGACGAACGCTGCTCTACGCGATGAAGAACAGCACTTACTTCGATTTCGTCCGGCAGGTGAAAAGCGAAAGCGAAGGGCACGACTTGCTCGCGCGCGGTCAGGTGCAATTTGTGATCAACATCCCGCAGAATTTCAGCCGCGATCTCTTGCGCGGTGATCGGCCGTCGCTGTTGGTCGAGGCGGATGCAACCGATCCCGCCGCGACTGGGATCGCTCTCGGTTCGTTAGGGCCGATTCTGGATTCAGCGCTACAAAACGATTTGAAAGGCGCGCTCGGACCGCTCGCCGCCACCAGTGGCCCGATCGATTTGCGCGTTCACGCGCTCTACAATCCGGAAGTTGTCACCCAATACAACATCGTGCCTGGTCTCATGGGCGTGATCTTAACCATGACGATGGTCATGATCACCGGGCTGGCCATTACTCGTGAACGCGAACGTGGCACAATGGAAAATCTTCTCTCGATGCCGACCCGACCGAGCGAAGTGCTCATCGGAAAAATCGTGCCTTACATCTTAGTCGGCTACATTCAGGTCTCGGTCATTCTGATCGCGGCCCATTTTCTCTTTCACGTGCCCATGCAGGGAAGCATTTCCCTTCTGCTGCTGGTAGCGCTCGTCTTTATCATCGCGAACCTGGCGATGGGCATCACGTTTTCCACGATCGCGAAAAATCAATTGCAAGCCGTGCAGATGGCTTTCTTCGTTTTTCTCCCGTCGATCTTGCTCTCCGGTTTCATGTTTCCGTTCCGCGGCATGCCGCGTTGGGCTCAAATGGTCGGAGAGGGATTCCCGCTCACCCATTTTCTGCGCATCGTCCGCGGCATTCTGTTGAAAGGCAACGGCGTCATCGATGTCAGCCTCCAGCTTTGGCAGATCGCACTCTTCGCACTAATCGTTCTGACGATCGGAATAAAGCGCTACCGGCAAACGTTGGATTAGGAATATTCATCATGTCGATCTTGCTCTTCGCGTTCTGCGCGCTCGCGTTCCGCAAAAAGATCGGCTGAGATGTGGCCACGCATTTTGTTCAGTTCCCTGCGAATTGTCAGCGCAGTAGCAGCCATCATTGCGTTATTGTGGTGGTTCGGAGTGCGAATGCCTGGAAATAATGTTTTCGTTACAGCGCAGTTGTCGCCGGATGAAATGGCGCTTCGAGAAGAATTGCGCCGGGATGTACAAACGCTCGCGGGCGACATCGGCGAACGAAACATGATTTGTTATTCGCAACTCAATGCTGCCGCCGAATTCATCGAGAATTCCTTTTCGCGGATCGGCTTGCAGCAACGGCGAGACACGTACGAATTGAATGGGCGTGTCTGTCACAACATCGAAGTCGAAATTCGCGGAGTGCGTCCCGAAATCGTCCTCGTCGGCGCGCATTACGACTCGGTTTTCGGCGGGCCTGGCGCCAACGACAACGGCAGTGGCGTCGCCGCATTGTTGGCTCTTGCGCGATACTTTTCAGGAAAAATCGGCCAACAAACATTGCGTTTCGTCGCGTTTGTAAACGAGGAGCCGCCGTTTTTTCAAACGCCGCAGATGGGCAGTTTCGTTTATGCGAGCCGCTGCAAAGCGCGCGGCGATAACATTTCCGCAATGATTAGTCTGGAAACGATTGCCTATTTTTCGGACGCCAAGGGGTCGCAAAGGTATCCAGCGCCGGGATTGGGCTTTTTTTATCCGACGACTGCCAACTTCATCGGATTCGTCGGCAATTTTCATTCTCGCGCGCTCGTTCGTCGCGCGATCTCGCTCTTTCGCGCACAACAAAAAATTCCGTCGGAAGGCGCGGCGCTGCCGAGTTTCATTCCGGGTGTGAGCTGGTCGGACCAATGGTCGTTTTGGCAGCATGGTTATCCGGCAATCATCGTCACGGACACTGCTCTGTTTCGTTACCGGCATTATCACGAACCGACTGATACTCCTGACAAATTGGATTACGATCGCTTTGCGCTCGTGGTGAGCGGACTCAAAAACGTGATTGTCGATCTTGCTGATCTACCGCGCTGAAATGTCAGTGCTGTTTTTCTCTTGGTAACAACCAGTCGAGCGCTTGATACAAATCCGCCAACGCCGTGCCTTCGATCGGATCGTTGTGATGCGCGCCGCGTAAATGAATGATTCGCTTTTCTCCAGCGTAAGCGTTGACGACGAGTTGTTGAAAACGCGGAGCGACAATTTCATCCTGCTCTGCGAGCAAGAAAATCGCCGGCGCATGCACAGCTTTTGCGTTTCTTACACTGTCGAGCTGGCGCGGGATTTGCGCGGCAACCGGTCCGGCGAGCAGCCAAAGATTCCACCAGCCGTATTGATACAGAATCACCTGCCGCAGCGCGGGCGGATTGTGCAGCACTAAACCGGCGACTGGTCGTTGTGTCGCAATGTATAGCGCCGGCGTTGCGCCAATGCTCGCACCGAAAATCAAAATTGGAGACTCGGCTGTTTCGCTCCGGAGCGCATCAAACGCAGTCAGCGCTGCAGGCGCGATTCGCTTCAGACGCGCGGGACCAGTGCTGCCACCGAATCCGGGATAATTCATTCCCCAAATCTCTATCGCGCGCTCCTTCCACGACTCGGCTTCCGCCCTTACCCATCGTTCAGCGCGATCCGCATTTCCGTAGAAGCGCAGAACGTAAACTTCCGGACGACCGTTTTTCTCTGCGAGTCGCGATTTCGCCGTCCATAATTCCAGTTGACCGTTCTCGAAGGGAATAGTTCTGCGAACTGCGCCCTTCGGATCGATCGGGTTCGAAGTTGGAAAGAGAATGAAATGATCCGGTAAATGGCCGAAAAGAATGACCGCGATGTATGCGATGCCGATCAGGAACAGGCGTCGGCGGGGCGGAAGAACCTTCAGCGTTAGTCGTTCGAGTCTTTGAGCATCGTTTTGAGATGCTCGCGCAACTCTTTTGGGTCGTTGTGACCGTGCGCCGAGACGGCGTGCTGCACTGCGGCGTCGAGCACTTCCGGTTCGGTGCCCGAAATCTTCAGAGTGCAGCCCTTCTCGCTCGGATAATCCCGGCAATCGATCGATTTACGTTGTGCCATAATGATCTCCTCAGCTTTTCTTCAATTCCGCCAAATCCTTCAGTACCTCGTCGCTGTGCTCGGCCGGCTTTACACCGGTGTAAACCTTGGCGATTTTTCCTTCCGGGTTAATCAGGAACGTGTTTCGCGCCGCCATCGTCGTGCCCTGATATTGCATCGTCGACCCGTACTGCGCCGAAACTTTTCCGCCCGGGTCAGCCAGCAGTTTGAAAGTAAGCCCTTCTTTCGAGCAAAACTCCTTGTGCGAATCTGGACTGTCCACGCTCACGCCCAAAATGACCGCGCCTGTTTTATCATACTTGGCGAGGTCGCGTTGAAAATTTTTCGCCTCCATCGTGCAACCGCTAGTCATGTCTTTCGGATAAAAATAGAGGACGACCCATTTGCCTTTGAAATTTTTCAAGCCCACCTCCGATCCGTCGCTGGTTTTCAAGCTAAAATCCGGCGCCGCTGATCCGGCCGCGGGTTGAGTTTGCGTATCTGCGCCTTGCATAAGCGCCAATGTAGTGAAGCCGACGATTGCTGACAGCAGTGATTTTTTCATTTTCGTTTCTTAATTGGGACTGAAACGTAACTGGGAACTTCATGAAAGCAAAAGAGCCAAAAATGATTTCGCGCATTTGGACGATTGGACATTCGACGCGCAGGATCGACATCTTCCTTTCGCTCCTGGAGGAGAATGGGATCAAACTCGTCGCGGATGTGCGGATGTTTCCGGGGTCGAAGCGTTATCCGCAGTTTGGCCGCGGGGCGCTGGCGGAGTCGTTAGGCGAGCATGGCATCCGCTATGAACATTTTCCGGAGCCTGGCGGGCGGCGAAAGGCGAAGCCAGATTCAAAAAACACGGCCTGGCGCAATGAAGCCTTCCGCGGTTACGCCGATTACATGGAAACCGAAGATTTTCGCAACGGCATCGCGCGACTTGTCGATCTTGCAAGTTTAGCAGGGCCGACCGCGATCATGTGCGCGGAAGCAGTCTGGTGGCGTTGCCATCGCTCATTAATTTCCGATTATCTCAAAGCCCGCGGCGTTGAAGTGATTCACATCCTCGGCGAAAAGAAAACCGAGCCGCATCCGTTTACGTCTGCCGCGCAAATCGTGAATGGTGACTTGAGTTATCGTCCGCGCAGCCGGCGTTGATACGACTTCGAACCGGGCGCGTGCGCAATGTACGCAGGCACCGGAGGCCAAGTGGACTCACGCTCCATCATTCGTTCGGCGAGCCACTGAAACCACTCCGACCATGTGTCGCGCTGGTGCTGCTGCCGGATATCAATGGTATAAGGCAGCAATTTTCTCCACGAAATCAGGATTGGTCCGCTAAAAAAATCGTCAATGATGTCGATGGTCAGTTCGCCATGAAAGAGAAGCACGCCAATTGTCTCCCATGTGGCCGTGACATGAACCATGAGGTCCTCACCTTCCGGTCCCAATATCTCCCGAATTTTTTCTGCGCTCGCATCATCCGGCAGTTCAATCACTCGACGCAAACCCTTTGCAAATGTTGGGCTTTGAAATGAGCGAACCAGCGCCAGCATCGAATCGCGTTTTCGTTGCCGCCGATAGTCCCGAATTTGCGTCGCCGCAAAAATCACGCCCGCTGTTACTGCGACGGCGTTTATCAGATTGGCGAGCGTGGAGATGTCCATGTCGCTCTAACGCGGATCGGTAACGCGGCCGATGAACAAGCACGCGCCACTCGGCACGTGCTGGATCGCGTAAAGAAACGGACGATCGACTTTCACTTCGATCGGTTGCTTCGGTTTCTCCAATCTTGCCGAGAGTTCCATCATCACGACTGCGGTTGCGGCGGCTGCTTCCGTGCCTTTTTCGTCCACGGCAATGAATGTCTTATGAAAAACGTTGGAGATCGCCAGATACTTGTCCGGCTTGCGCGGCGACATCTTGTCGAAATTGGCGCTGCCTTGCGGCACGTCGAACGCCGTTTTCATTCCGAGCGCCTGAAGCGTTTCACCGAGCGGAATCGTCGGCTCGATCTTAAATTTCGGCAACTCGAGATCGACATCCTGTGGTTCGAGCTTTGCTGATTGCGTCAGCAGGTCGGCACTGAGTTTTGATTCGAGCTTGGCGAGACCGTTGGCTTGGTCCGGCAGCAAGATGACAAATTGCAGTTCGCCGCCAGAATAAGGCAGCGCCACGACCACAAAATCATCGCGCTTGGCGTAACCAAATTGTTTGCGTTGAGCCATCGTGGAAACATTGACTGGCGCGGCACCGTGCACATGAAACGGTTTCGGCTTCGTGACCGCGTCGTTAAATTCCGATTGCCACGGTGCCTTGAGATAAATCGCGTTCGCCAGCACAAGCCGGGTCAATTCCTTGATTCCTCCTTGTGGAATCAAGTCGCGAATCCGATCGCGTGTCTGATCGGCGACCCATTTGTTAATGTGTTGTCGCGATCCATCCGGATCTTTTTTGAACTCGAGTGTTTCAAATGGCGCGCCATAAAACTTTTTCACCAACTCGCGAAACGGATCGCGAAAATCATAGCCGCTTTGAGCGAACAGGCGGTTTGCAATCGCGAGCGTGATCGGTTCGCTCGGTCCGCCCCCTTTCTTCGATTGCTCGGCAATCGTCGCGGTCTTCTTCGACATTTCTTCCAGCGAGCGCTGCAGCGCGGCGAACGACAAATGGATCGCATCACCGTCGCTTGGAAAATGCAACACCCGCGCCATTTCCGTGCGCGTGTCGCCATCCGCGCCGGCAAATGTCATCGCGAGCGCGCTTTGAATCGAATAAGGCGACAAACAAAGGTTCTCTTCACCTCGAGCAAGCTGCCGATGCAGGTCGATGCCGAGGTGGTTGGTTGCGCCGGCGGCGAGATCGAAATCGGCCGCGCGCAGTGGTGTGAAGGCCGCAACCGCGGCGAAAATCAGCATCCACTTTTGATTCATAGACAAACTTGGGTTGGAGCTTTTACATGGCTGCAAATGATTCAGTTCAGTTGTCCAGACTCACTCCGCTTCATTAGCTGTACCACCATGCTCGAATGCCGGGATCCACGATTTCCGTTCGGGAAGTACGACCAGTGCACGCTGGAGTACATGTTCGCAGCCGTGTTGCAGTGATAGATCGCATACTCCCAAGGATGCCCAGTGTGAGGGAACTCTTTCGGGTGCTCAACTAAGTAAAAGTCTAGGTCTCGTTGAACTTCTGAAATGATCTCTGGATTCACCGATGCCGGCAGCAACCACCGCATAGGAAAGACATGACTCGTCGGTTTGCCGATCAAGGCGATCGGAAGCCATTGTTCGTTCATAAGCGCTCTTCTCCGCATCCCCATAGCGAAGTTCGATATGCTCTCCCTGAACATCCACGACG
>Ga0137362_10002605_pt1 | contig 11789 bp, 7 predicted proteins | sample MadtaG_2_FD_104801 | JGI IMG/M metagenome (GOLD analysis project Ga0137362, IMG submission 104801) | Vadose zone soil microbial communities from Angelo Coast Range Reserve, California, USA - Mad1_100_16 metaG | ecosystem: Environmental > Terrestrial > Soil > Vadose zone | place: USA: California... | reverse complement strand
TCAATCTGCGGGCGCGTAGCTTCAATCAGCTTTCCGTAGTCCACGCCGGAAGGACACGCGGTCATACAGGCCATGCAGCCGAGGCAAGTGTCGAAATGCTCGACCCATTGCGGGGTCATGGCGGCTCCACCTTCGGCGGCGAGTTTCATCAAATAGATGCGGCCGCGCGGAGAATCCATTTCCTGGCCCCAAAGAACGTAGGTGGGACAAACCGGCAAGCAAAATCCGCAATGCACGCACTTGTCGATGATTTCATTCGAAGGCGGGTGATGGGCGTCGAAGGCGGTGGCGGGAACGGACGTTGTGGGAGCGTCGGCCATCAGATGCCTCCCACGAACCGGCCGGGATTTAGGGTGTTCCTGGGATCGAACTGTTGTTTGACGGCGCGCATGAGCGGAAGCGCGTCACCCGGCCGACCCCAGACATTGATCGAAGGAAAAGCCGCGGGCCTGTGAAGAAGCATCAAAGAGCCAGCGTCGCGATCGAGCTCGGACCGGAGTTGCAAGAGTGAAGCGTGCAGGCTTTCCGATGGGCCGTCCAACCGGAGCCAGCCAATTCCCGTTGCTTGCATCACCACTTTCCAATGCAATTGCCGGGAATTTGCTTCACGCTGGATTGCCTGGATCGTTTTCCCGATGCCAGCAGGCAAGACACTGATCTTCGAGATTGCAGACGCATCGCTCGAATGCCAAAGATTCTGACGGGCGTTCCACGGGGTTTCGGGACTTTCAACGACTGGGACATGCCCGCCAATTTTTCTTAGATGAGTCTCTTGCGCCGAAATTCCTGTCTCGGTGCCTTCGAACAGGATGTCAATGACCGGAGGAGAATCTGCACCCACTTTCGTCTGTAGAGAGGTGTGGGCAAGTTTCGAATCTTGAAAGGCGAGAATCAGCAGCTGCATTTCTTCGAGAGACGCCGTGGAGAGGGAGAATGTGCGCGCATTTCGAGGCAGGGGATGGAGGCGGAAGACCGCGCGTGTGATGACACCGAGTGAACCGAGCGCGCCGGTCGCTAGTTTTGGCAAGTCGTAGCCGGCGACGTTCTTGACGACTTTGCCGCCACTGGAGGCCAATGTTCCATCGGGGAGAGCCAGGGTGACGCCGATAATGAGATCTCGGAGCGCGCCGAAGCGCAGGCGGAGCGCGCCGCTGTCATTTGTGGAAAGCACGCCACCCACCGTAGCTTTTTCAGGCCAGAGTGGATCAAGAGCAAGCCGCTGACCGTGCTGGGCGAGGGCGTCCTGCAGTTTCTGGATCGTGCAGCCCGCTTCGACGGTGACGGTGAGGTCGGCCCAGGCGTGCTCGAGGACTTTGTCGAGTCGCGCGACGGAAAGAATGAGGTCGGCGCGCGAGGGTGGGTTGCCCCATTCCAGTTTTGTGCCTCTTCCGCGGGGGATGACCGCGAGGCCCACCTCGTTTGCATGACGGAGGACAGCAGCAAGTTCCTTTTCAGTTCTCGGCTCGACAACGTAGCGCGGTTGAACACTTGCAACGGAATCTTCGGGAATTGCCGCACGAAAGTTGTTCTCTCCAACGATGTCGTGAAACCCCCGCTCAGGACGTGCAACAGAGGGGATTCTTTGAGAGCCGGAGTCCATATTTGCGATCAAAAGCGCTCCGCGATGCCGGCGGTCTCGAGAGGATGAGGGGCGTACTCACCGGGTTTTTCGCCACAGAGGCGCGGCGTGGGGAAGATTTTAGTCGGATTCGAAAGCTGCAGTGGATCAAAGGCGCAGCGGACGCGCTGCATGGTGTCCAGATCGGGCTCGGCAAACATTTTGGCCATCATCATCTTTTTGTCTTCGCCAACGCCGTGCTCACCAGTGATGGAGCCGCCGGCGGCGATGCAGATTTCCAAGATGCGATTTGAAAGAGCTTCGGCGGCGTGCTCCTGTCCGGGAATGCGGCGGTCGTAGAGGACGAGCGGGTGCAAATTACCGTCACCGGCGTGAAATACATTGGCTACGCGCAAACCTGCTTCCTTGCTGAGTTGATCGATTTCACTCATCACGCGGGGAAGCGCCGTGCGAGGAATCACGCCGTCCTGGACGATGTAGTTTGCCGCGATGCGGCCCATGGCGGCGAAGGCGGCTTTGCGGCCTTTCCAAACCAAAGCACGCTCCGCCTCGGACTGGGCGACGCGAATCTCCCATGCAGCGTTGGCGCGGCAGATTTCGTTGACGTCGGTCATGAGGGTTTCGACTTCCGCCACTGGTCCGTCGAGCTCCACGAGGAGGAGCGCGCCACAATCGGGATAGTTGGCGTGGACGGCGGCTTCAGCGGCCTGGATTGCCAGGTTGTCCATCATCTCAATCGCTGCGGGGAGCATGCCTGCCGCGATGATGCCGCTCACGGCGGCGCCTGCTTCATTCGTGGACGGGAACGCGGCGAGAAGCGTCTGCACACACTCGGGGCGCTTTACGATGCGCAGGATCATTTTTGTAGCAATGCCGAGCGTGCCTTCGGAGCCGACGAAAACGCCGGCAAGGTCGTAGCCCGGATGATCCAGTGTTTTTCCGCCGAGGTGAACCAGCGTGCTGTCGGGGAGAACCACTTCAAGACCAAGAACGTGCGTAGTGGTAAAACCGTACTTCAGGCAGTGGGCGCCACCGGAATTTTCCGCGACGTTACCCCCGATGCTGCAAACGGATTGCGACGAGGGATCAGGCGCATAGAAATATTCTTGAAGTTGAACACGACCGGTGACGTCAAGGTTGATCACGCCGGGCTCAACGACGACGCGGGCGTTTGGGAAATCGACTTCGAGAATGCGATTCATGCGCGCAAGGCTGATGACGATGCCGTTTTCGACGGGAAGAGCGCCGCCGCTGAGGCCGGTGCCGGCGCCGCGAGCGACAAACGGAATTCGCTCGCGATGACAGATCCGAGTGATCGCTTGAACTTGTTCCGTGGAAGAGGGGAGCAAAACCGCGCGCGGCATGACACGGATATTTGTGAGGCCATCGCAATCATAGGTGTGGAGTTCTTCGGGCGCAGTGATCAGGCCATGGGGCCCTACGATGGCGCGCAGCTCGGAGAGGAGTGATCCGTTCATGTTGAGGCCGGGGGAAAGCATACTACGGTGGGGCGACGATGGGGAGCTGGGCTGGGAGTGTTGAGGTCTTGCCTAGATGGGGCGCAGCATGCTGCGCCCCTACACGGGCCGGGCTACGCTACGAGGTTAGTGAATGAAGGTCAAACCGCTGGGAATAAACTGCGGCACCACATAGGCGTACATCATGACGATGACGCCGACGATGGCGGCAAGAGCCACGGAATGCCAGAAAACAAAGCGGAAGATGGAGCCTTCGTTGCCGACTTGGTTGGTGGCAGCGGTGGCGATACAGATGGATTGCGCATCAACCATCTTGCCCATGACGCCGCCGGCGCTGTTCGTGGCGCACATAAGGATGGGGCTGAGATTTAATTGTTGCGCAGTGATTTTCTGCAAGCCGCCGAAGAGGACGTTCGAGGAAGTGTCGCTGCCTGTGAGGGCGACGCCAAGCCAGCCAATGAAGGCGCCGAAGAAAGGAAAGAACCAACCGGTACGGGTGAAGGCGAGTCCTAAGACCGCATCCATGCCTGAGTATCGCGTGACGTAGCCTAAGCCGAGCATGCACGTCATGGCGATGATGGCAAATCGCAGTCGAAACAGCGTGCGGCCGAAGATCTGAAGAATTTTTCCCGGTTTGAGGCCGAGAATCACGCCGGCAACCAGGGCTGCCAGGAAACAGCCTGTGCCCGTGGCTGTGAGCCAGTTGAAATCGAAGCGCGCGGCTTCGGCTGTTGGTTTTGCCACGACAGGCGCGGTTCGAAACACTTTGGCATGCAAATACGGCCAGTCCCATCCCGCCGGTCCGGGGCGGCCCTTGCCGTCAGGCAAAATAACTTTGAAGGCCGGCGTTGTGGCCTGATTCATGGCCAGCTTAATACTGGGCAATCCCCATGCGAGCACGAAAACCGAGAGGATGGCAAAGGGCAGCCAAGCCTTGGCAATTTGGCCGCCTGAGTAGTGCTTGATTACTTCATTGCGTGCGACCTTCGCGGCATCTTCCTGGCGCTCGTCTTCGAATCGCCAGACCCGCTTTGGCTGCCATACACGGAGGAAAAGCATGGTGGCCACAAGGGAAACGACACCGGCGGCGATGTCCACCAGATTGCTGTCCATATAATTCGACCAGAAGAACTGCGTGCCAGCGAACGAGATACCGACGACCAGAATTGCGGGAAGGACTTCGAATGTCTCCGACCAGCTCACCATGGCGCGCACCAGCCAGAAAGGCACGATGACGGCAGTGATAGGGAGAATGCGGCCGATCATGGCGTTCAGATCGCTTTCCGGCAGCGCCGTCACGCTCGCCAATGCGTGCACGGGAGTTCCGATGGCGCCCCAGGCGACGGGAGCAGTGTTAGCGATGAGGTTGAGCGCAGCAGCATGGAAGGGCTTGAATCCCAAGCCGATCATGAAAGCGCCGGCGATAGCCACTGGGGCGCCGAATCCGGCACAGCCTTCGATAAATGCGCCGAAGCAGAACGCCACAAGGAGAAGCTGGAGGCGGCGGTCGGGAGTAATGGCGGCCACGGAATGCTTCATAATTTCGAATTGCCCCGTTTCGACGGAGATGTCGTAGAGGAAGACGGCGGCGATTACGATCCAGACGATTTTCAGTAGGCCGAATGCCGCACCGTAAGCAAAGCTGCTCACCGCTGTCTGGGCCGGCATGTGGAAGACAAAGATGGCACATAGGACCGCAGTGGCGGCGCCCGCAACGGCGCAAAGATGCGCACGCACCTTCAACCCCGCGAGCAAGCCCAGCAAGACGATGATGGGAAGGGCGGCTACGAGTGTCGAGAGCCACCAATGGCCGAGCGGGTCGTAGTTTTGTGTCCAGGTCACAGGCACTCCTCCAGTCAAAACTAGATTGGCATGCGCGCGAAGTTGAGCTTTTCAGATACCCGCTGAAAGGGGGAGCGTAAGAGATATAAAGCGACGCATCCCCTGAGACCTCGAGTTTCGGGTGCTCAGTACCGCTTTTATAGGTCAATTGTCAAGGAATATGTCTGAGATCGCCGGCCCTGCAAAGAGCAAGAGAGTTGGCAAGGAACGAAAACCGAGGTTCTTGCAGGGCAAAGCAGGACCTGCGATTTGCCGCCTAGCTGGTGTAGACTTGTCCCGAAAATTGCCTCAAGCAATAGGGCGTGTTTCATGCAGCTTGGCATCATCTTCCTGTTCTTTCACGCGCTGCTACATCCCATAGGGGCGGCAATTAACTGCCGGTCATTTCGCGCCGCTGAAGAAGCGGTTGGATCGGGAATTGCAGGGTCGTCGCCGGGATTTTCGCAGTCCACGGAATCGTCTACCTATACGCTCCAGGGCACGGTGGTCAATTCCGTCACGGGTGAGCCGATTCGTGGCGCTCTAGTGCAAATCTACACAAACACACAACGATCCGTCTTAACCGGCGCGGATGGGAGATTTCAACTTGAAAAAATTGCGGCGGGAACTTACTTTGCCGCCGCCCGGAAGCCGGGATTTTTCTCAGAGCAGGATTTAGCGCCGCAAAGGCCACCTCAGCAATATGTTCGCGTCGGCCAGGATGCACCTACCGCGGTACTCAAACTCATCCCAGAAGGGATCATCTATGGGCGGATCAGCGGCGAGAGCGGCGAAGGCATCGAAGGGATCCCTGTTCGCTTACTGTTCCGAAGTGTCCAGAACGGGGAGCTGAGCTGGCAGGAAGCGAGGGGCGCGCAAACGAATGAGGAAGGCGAGTTTCGCCTCGCAGAACTCCGGCCCGGCACCTATTATCTGTTCATGGGACCGGGGCAAACACCGGTGGTTTTGCCTCCCAGACCGTCGGAGCTTGGCGCAAAAGGCTACGCGGCAGTTTTTTATCCCGGCGTCGCTGATCTGTCTTCAGCAGCTCCCATCCAGATCACACCGGGCAAGCATGTCGAGATCATGTATTCACTGCCGCTCCATCCGTTATTCCGCGTCTCCGGTAGCGTCGGCGGAGCGCCGGCCGGAGCACCGGTGAACCTGCAATTTATTAACGCGGTTGGACAGGGAATCTCGGCGAACATGCGATTTGATCAGCGGACGGAGGAATTCCAAACGGGATGGCTGCCTGCGGGCTCGTACACCCTTAAGGCATCTGCGCGGGAAGAACAAGCCGGGCCAGCTTTCAATTCTCGAAACGCTCCGCAAACTTACTCCGCATCGCGGTCGGTGGACCTCAGTTCGAACGTTTCGGGAGTACATTTGTCGCTCGTTCCGGGAATTACGATTCCGGTGTCGGTGAGTGTGGAGACTACGCGGCCCCAGATGGGGTCTGAGGGAGAAGGCTCGGCGGTTATCGCAAGAATTGGAAGGGGAGGGCAGAACAACCCGCCTGCAAACGTATTCCTGATCATGAAAGAAGGCTTATTGTCGCACATGCAGTACAGCGCCGGATACGTCGGAGATCCCGAAAACAAGACATTGGCGGTCGCCAACGTTCCGCCAGGGATTTATGCAGTTCGGATCAACCCGAACGGGCCGTATTACGTGCAATCGGCCAGATCGGGGATGACGGATCTGCTTCGCCAGGAGATTGCGATCGCGCCGGGCGCTTCCGTGCAACCGATCGAGATTGTGATGCGCGATGATTTCGCAAATCTGCACGGGAAGGTCTCATTTGACGAGCAGAACACGCAGGCCATGGTCATTGCCCTCCCGGATCAAAGCAGGAGGCGCCAATTGCAAGGCATAGGAATGTCGAACCCCACAAACCCCGGATTTGGATTTTCGCTTGCTCCCGGCTCGTACAAAGTGATTGCCTTCGACCGGATTGATGGCTTGGAATATCTGAATCCCGAAGTCGTGCAGAAGTATCTTTCGAAGGCACGGGACATTACGCTTGCGCCGGGTGAGTCCGCGAGCGTGGATCTGGAATTGGTTCATGTGCAGGAGTAGATTCTGATGCTCTCCCCGATTCTTGCCGTGGCGGCTCTGTTGCTGAGTTATCAGGCGCAGGAGAGTGCACCCGTTCGGCCGCCTCAATCGACTGCTGCAACCGAAGGGCAAACGTTTCGAATCAGCGGCACGGTCGTGGACGCCATCACCGGCCAGCCGCTCGCACAGGCAGACGTCTCCATCTCATCAACTTCACCTAGCTCCGCGCAGATTATTCGGAGCGGAAACGACGGGAGGTTTGCCTTTGAAAATGTTGCGACGGGGAAATACGTGCTCTCTGCGAGGCGGCGCGGCTACCTGGCGCAGAACTACCAGCAGCACGAGACATTTACTACGGCGATCGTGGTGGGGCCTGGACTTGAAACAGAGAATCTTCGATTCCGTCTGGCGCCTGTTGCGAAAATCTCAGGCCAAGTCACCGATGAGACGGGCGAACCGGTGCGCAACGCGCAGGTCCTGATTTTTGAGCAGAACACGGTCAGAGGAAGGCGCGCGACGCGGATTCATCGAAGGGGATCGACCGACGACCAGGGCCATTATCATTTCGGCCACCTGGAGCCAGGCACGTATTTCATCGCCGTCTCTGCGCACCCCTGGTATGCAATAAACAACGCCGTTCGACGATTCCAGTCCAAGCAAGGGGAGTCCGGTGGAGATTTCGGTTCCACGGAAGAGCATGACCCCGTTCTGGACGTCGTCTACCCCGTTACTTTTTTTACGAACGCGACGGACATCGGCGCTGCTGCGCCGATCACGCTGCACTCCGGCGACGTGCAGACGGCCGACTTTACGCTGCGCGCGATTCCAGCTCTGCACATGTTGGTTAAGACTCCCGTTTCCGATGAGACCCAGAATTCGTCCTTGCAAGTAACTCAGCCTCTCACGGAAAACATGCAAGAGTTTGTTCAGGCGAATCTGCAGAGCGTCGCACCGGGACTCTGGGAAGTTGGCGGGCTGCCGCGGGGCCGGTTCAAGTTGCAAGTCACAACTTGGAAGGGCAGCGAATCGGTCGTTCGGTCGCGGACCGTCGAGGTTGCCGGCGATGCACAAGTGGACTCAGCAGATACGAGCACGCCCCCGATAGTGAGCGGCACCATCAATTTGGACGATGGTTCGCCGCTGCCACAAGCTGCCAACGTGCAACTGCGCAACATCGCCACGGGAGAATTTGTAAACACGAGGTCCGATCCGAACGGAGAATTTTCCTTCAAGCAAAATGCCATCGCGGCGGGGACGTACGAAATCATTGTGTTTGTGCAGGCAGGCACCGTGGTGCGAAACCTGACCGCGACAGGTGCGAAGGTCACGGGCCACAACGTGCAAATCAGCGGGTCGCAAGACGTTCGTGTGACGGTGGTGGTAACGAAAGGAAGCGGCCGCATAACGGGTTACGCAGTCAAGGACGGAAGGACGGTTGGAGGAGTGATGGTGATTCTCGTTCCGCAAGATCCGGAAAACAACGAGGCGGTTTTTCGCCGCGATCAAAGCGATTCCGACGGCTCTTTCACTCTCACGGCCATCCCGCCCGGAACTTTTACAGTCCTCGCTCTCGAAAACGGCTGGGATTTGGAATGGACAAATCCCCGAGTACTGCAAAGATACCTTCCTGGAGGTGAGAAGGCGCAGGTGGGATTGGGAGCAAAACTCGAATTGAAGCTCGCGGTGCAGTAATTCTCTGCGGCCAATCCCGTGAGGGCTGTTGATCTCGTTTTTGCCTGCCATGGTGGACGGTGCTTCCCGTTAATCGGACGAGTCGGCGCCAAGTGCGGGATAATGAGCCGCGGCCTGTTGATTCGGTACCGACCGCAGACCCTCTTGCGGATGGGCTTGAGGACATGGTCTTCTGCGCAATTGCACGGCCGAAGGGGATTCTTGCATGAAATACATTATGGCGATTCTACTGCTGGCTCTTCCGAGAGCCGCTCTTTACGCCCCGCCACGCGACGGCAGCATCTTTCGAATTGACGCTGATCACAGCAAGCTGGAGATCCACGTTTATAAAGAGGGCTTTTTCAAGGCATTTGGCCACGATCATTTGATTTTAGCCAAGCGCTTCTCGGGGCAGGCGCGGTTTTCTGAGCAGCGCGTCGAAGACTCTTCCGTCGCCTTTCTCGTGCAGACGAAATCACTGGAAGTGCTGGACCCTGGCGAATCCGAAAAGGACAGAAACGAAGTGCAGGCGACCATGCTTGGAGAAAAAGTATTGAATTCCGATAAGTTCCCGGAAATCAAGTTCACCTCCACTGTCGTCCACGTTATCCGAACCGGAAGTGACGGCATCAACGCCAAGCTGGATGGAACACTCAACCTCCATGGCGTTGAAAAACAGGTCAGTGTTCCAGTCCGAATCCGAATAAGTGGAGACAAGCTCACAGCTGTTGGCGAGATCGCGCTCCGGCAATCCGACTACGGTATCACTCCGATCAGGGTGGGCGGCGGCGGCGTGCGGGTCAAGGATGAGCTGAAAATCAATTTCGAGTTGACCGCAACGAAGTGAGAGAGAGTCCGCTTCACCAGAGGAGCCCAAGCTTGTCACCATTGGTTCCCGGGAGTACGGATACAGACAGGAGACACGGTGCATCGGCGCGATTTCATTCGTGGATCTGTTTTTGCCGGCACGCTTGCCTTCAAAGCGCGCGTCTCGCCGGGAAACACCAGCCTGCCACGACCATCCAGGAATAACTTCGATGTTGCGGTCATCGGCGCAGGCGTGTTCGGCGCGTGGACGGGGCATTTTCTGAACCGCGCCGGACAGCGAGTGCTGCTATTGGACGCTTACGGGCCTTCGAACGATCGGGCCAGTTCCGGCGGCGAGTCCCGCGTTATCCGGATGGGTTACGGCCCGAATGAGATTTATACTCGATGGTCTCAGCGCGCTCTCCCACTCTGGAACGAGCTGTTTTCTCGCAGAAGAACTCCGCTCTTCCACCGCATCGGCGTCCTCTGGATTTGCAAGCCCGCAGATCCCTACGCCTTGCAGACGACCTCAGTTCTGGAGAAAGCCGGCGTAAAATTCCAGAAACTTTCATACGCAGAACTCGCCGCACGCTATCCGCAAATTGCTGTGGACGACGACGCAGTAGGGATATTCGAGCCGGATAGCGGCGTCCTGATGGCGCGGCGCGCGGTGCAAGCCGTCGTCGAAGACGCAAAAGAACGTGGCGTCGAATTCCGCGTTGCCGCGGTTGCTTCTCCCGCTAGCAGCGGCCGCCTCGACGCGATCCATCTGGGAGACGGGACTTCCGTCAGCGCCGGAGACTACGTTTTTGCGTGCGGGCCCTGGTTGCCGAAAGTTTTCCCAAATCTTCTCAGAGACCGCATCGTTACTTCCCGTCAGGAAGTTTTCTTCTTTGGAATCCCGCCGGGCGACCTGCGATTCTCTCCGCCAAATCTGCCTGCTTGGATCATTCTTTCCGATGAATACTACGGGATGCCGGACCTGGAGAGCCGGGGCGTAAAAATCGCTTATGACGCGCACGGTCCTGCGGTCGACCCGGACTCGGTTGATCGTGTCGCAAGCGCGGAGGGCTTGAGTTCGGCTCGCGCGTACCTCGCTCGACGATTCCCCGCGCTCAAAGGTACGCCATTAATGGAGTCGCGCGTGTGTCAGTATGAAAACACGTCCAACGGGGATTTCTTAATCGACCGCCATCCGGATTTCAGCAATGTTTGGCTTGCCGGGGGCGGCTCAGGCCACGGATTCAAGCACGGCCCATCGCTTGGCGAATATGTCGCCAATCGCGTTTTGGGAAAAGGAGAGGCGGAGCCGCGCTTTTCCTTGGCCACCAAACAGGCCATTCAAAAGCGCGCCGTGTTTTAGCAATCCACCCGCTATCCCCTGCTTTCCTCGAAGTCTTGACGCATGGTCCTGCCCGGCACTGTCGGCTTGCCCTATGCAGGTATGACAAGAAAATAAGTGACATTGGTATTCGCAGCGTATAATCTTCCGCCAGCGGTAGACTTCACGGCTATATGCCTGCGCCGTTCGGGGGGGGAACAAAACGGTCCGGGTATCGATGCACACCTAAACTCGAAGACTTGGGGGAGAAAATCCATGAAAAACGCGATTCGCTTGCTTTCCTTATGTGTGCTGATCGCAACGGTGTTTCTATTTGCTGCCAATTCCACTCTTGGCCAAGTCAGTACGGCGACCTTGACTGGCACCGTGGTTGACCCGCAAAAATCCGCTGTCGCTGGAGCAACCGTTACGGCGAAGGAAGTTGCCACAGGATTGGAGCGTACGACCCAAACCAGTTCGGACGGCTCTTACACACTTACAAACCTGCCGGCGGGCACGTATGACGTGACCGTGGAAGCAAAGGGTTTTGCGCGCTCCGTGGTCAAAGGCCTGGCTCTCGAAGTTGGACGGACGGCCAGCGCGGATATCAGTCTTACGCTGGCCGGAGGCGCAGAGAAGGTGGTCGTCAGTGAAGAACTGATCGGAGTCGACACCACCGGATCAACCATCGAGGGCGTGGTCAATCAACGCTCCATTGACGAGCTTCCTCTCAATGGCCGCAACTTCACTGAGCTCGCTTTTCTTCTGCCCGGGAATACTTCCGCTCCTTCCTTTGATCCCACGAAGGCGCGCGCGGTGGAGGTTTCTTCGCTCGGCAATCTCGGGCGCGGCACAAACACGACGGTGGACGGCGTCGAGAATAATGATTCTCAGATCGGCGGCGTGTCTCAGAACTTCACCGAGGAATCGATTCAGGAATTTCAGGTCGTCACCGGACGTTTTTCCGCGGAATTCGGCCGCGCCGGCTTCAACGCTCTGAACATTGTTTCCAAGGCAGGCGGCAACGAATTTCACGGCGGCGCGTTTATCTTCT
>Ga0137362_10002603_pt1 | contig 11793 bp, 10 predicted proteins | sample MadtaG_2_FD_104801 | JGI IMG/M metagenome (GOLD analysis project Ga0137362, IMG submission 104801) | Vadose zone soil microbial communities from Angelo Coast Range Reserve, California, USA - Mad1_100_16 metaG | ecosystem: Environmental > Terrestrial > Soil > Vadose zone | place: USA: California... | reverse complement strand
TCGGATCGCCGGTCGGATTCGGAGTTCGGAAGCGCGTAGTGTATGGAACGTGTCGGGCTCTGGTTGGCCGCCTGCACCTTATCTCGAGCTTGCCGCACCATGGGATGGCCGGTGTAGTTGTGGGTCAATCCGAAAACCAGGCCGGTCCGCTTCACGATCTGGGCCAGTTCCAGTGCATCTAGGAGCGTGGTGGTCAGAGGCTTATCGCAGATCACATGAATCCCGGCTTCCAGGAATGCCTTCGCCGGCGCGTAATGCAGATTGTTTGGAGTTACGATTGAGACGGCTTCGATTCCATCGTCTCTTTTCGATTCAGCCGACGCCATCTCTTCGAAGGTGCGGTAGGCACGTGGAATATGCAATTCCTTCGCAGCTGCAAGACTTCGGTCGGCATCCGAACTGAGCGCGGCGGCCACCAATTCGTATCGGTCATCAAGACGCGCGGCGATTCGGTGCACACCGCCAATGAAAGCTCCAGGGCCGCCTCCGACCATACCAAGCCGCAAGCGCCGATTTAGCTCTGGGTCGAGCCTTCAATCGGCATTTATGCGCCCCTTTCTGGCGAGGCCGAGCATTCGCCGATTGGCTTCGCTGTCGGCACCGGATTTTGCAAAGTCATCAAAGGCCCGTTCCGCTGTTTGAATAATGTAACGAGTAATAAAGGGCGCGCCTTCCTTTGCGCCTTGCTCACTGTTCTTTAGACAACACTCCCACTCGAGCACGGCCCATCCCGGGAAGTCGTATTGCGCAAGCTTGGAGAAGATCGCGGCGAAATCAACTTGACCATCACCCAGCGACCTAAAGCGGCCCGCCCGCGAAAGCCAGGGTTGATAGCCGCCGTAAACTCCCTGGCGGCCATTCGGCCGGAATTCTGCGTCCTTCACGTGAAACATTTTGATTCTTTCGTGATAAATGTCGATGTATTCCAGATAGTCGAGCTGTTGCAGCACGAAATGGCTGGGATCATAGAGAATGTTGCAACGCTTATGACCGCCGACCCTCTCGAGAAACATCTCAAACGTGATGCCATCGTGCAGATCTTCGCCGGGATGAATTTCAAAGCACAGATCGATACCGACTGAGTCGAAGACGTCGAGAATTGGCCGCCAGCGTTTGGCGAGCTCGTCGAAGGCCGTCTCCACAAGTCCGGGCGGACGTTGCGGCCACGGATAGAGATAAGGCCAAGCCAGTGCTCCTGAGAACGTCACGTGCGCGCCGACGCCAAGATTTGCTGAGGCCTTTGCGGCATATTTCAATTGTTCAACCGCCCACACCTGACGGGCGGAAGGATTACCCTGAACGGATTTAGCTGCGAATCCGTCGAAGGCTTCGTCATATGCAGGATGAACCGCAACGAGCTGGCCTTGAAGATGGGTTGAGAGCTCCGTCAACTCGACGTGGTTCGATTCGAGAATGCCGCGAATCTCATCGCAGTACGTCTTGCTCTTCGCCGCGCGCTTCAGGTCGAAAAGCCGGCCGTCCCAGCTGGGAATCTGCACGCCCTTGTAGCCGAGCGAGGCGGCCCATCGCGAAATATTTTTGAGACTATTGAATGGCGAGTTATCGCCCGCAAACTGCGCGAGAAAAATTGCCGGACCTTTGATCGTTTTCACAGGATTAAGGTTTTCCGTTGATTATACGGGGGCTTGGTGCAGCGTGTTTACGGCTTCCTCGGGTAGTCTTCCGGTCGTGTCTGGAGAAAGATTCAGCAGAAGATTGCTATGCCGCTTGCGGCAGTCGGCGTATTCGCCTGCGCTCTTGTCGGCACTCTGGGTCGTGAATCCGGGACGCCAGAACCAGGTATTCATCGGGGGCATGGGCTTGTAGGGCGGCCCGGTCGGCGGCCACGATTCCATCGTGCATGTAGTAAGTTTTGTCCTCGAACTTCACGTGCGGATCGTGGCCTTCAGGTGGCGACAGCTGGTCCTCGCCGTTGATCACGTCCGTTGGCCCGCTTTTCGGCTCGCAAATGCGCCCGGCGTGGATTCCATGGCATTTGTTCTGGGCCTATTTCACGGGTGTGGCACTCTTTGCGTCAGGAATCGCCGTCGTCGTTTCGTAAACAGACCCAGCTCGCGGCCGCACTCTTGGGATCATGCTGTGTTCGTTTGTGGCACTGATTCGCACGCCTAGCATGATTCATAGTGTCGTTCATGCTCCGGAAGACATTCGGGTTTTATGGTCGTTCAACGGCACGGGAGGAGTAAATAACGCTTTGACGGACGTTGCGTTGGCACTCTCTGCTTTGCTTCTTGCGGCGTCCAAGGCAAGAATAGAACGGCCTCGACGGGTTGATAGTTTGATTTTGGGAAGCACGTTTGCGAGTGTGATGGTGCTCTTCGGCCTCGAACATTTCTTTTACACCAGGTACACCCCCGGCGTTCCGTCCTGGAGCTTTGTGACGTTCTGGATTCCTTGGCGGCTGTTCTTGGGCTACCTGACGGGGGGCTGCGCTTCTGGTCGGCGGCAGCATGATCTTGGCAAGGAAAAAGCCAAGCGCGGCAGCTGCTGCGCTCGGGCTAATGATCTTGCTGGTGGCAGGGCTGACGTATGCATTCAGGATGGTGGCCCACGAGGGCAGCTATTGCGAGTTAACCAATACAATCAAAGATGCCGCCGTGGCGGGAGGTGCCTTGATATTGGCCGGGTTCATGCGAGCTGAGAGCCTTGGTGTGGAATTTCCGAATCTCTTTAATCTCTTCGCTATGGGCTCCTCCGAAGACCCGCCGATGCCCGAAGTGCCAATCAAAAGCAAACTCCCAATCGAGATCGTCGTCGAGAACGACGCACGTCATCACACATCTGTACGCAAACCCCGGACCCGCGCTTATCGTTGGGCTTCAATGTCGAGCAACAATGTCGGCGCGGGCCGGCCACACGCCTGGGACCAAGTCAGAGAAAAGGAAACGTCCGGCCGAATCTACTTCCATCACCGCGTTAAAAATTCAACGGGCTTGTCGCTGCGGCGTGCCCCCGGGTGGGGACAACCACAAGTACGCAACTCGATCCTGTCGACGTTGCTGGCTTTGCGCCATTGCGCGAAATTTACCAGGGATTCGTAGCGTCTGCAACTGAAGCTTCACCGCTTTGTAATGGAGGGGCAACCCGCCACGAATCAGAGATGACTGCCTGAACCTGGATTCTCCGCACCCGGTCGCCCCGCCCTGCTTCCGCTGTGGGGTAGCTGTTAGAACACATGGGGCTTCGAATTTTGTTCACTCGATCGGAAGGGTGCAGAAAGGTGCAAACTTCGCCACATCTGCGCGTCGCCCAGCGCGAAAACGCCCGACCTTCTGTTTACTTGCGGAACGTGTGGTCTTCTAGTTAGCAATTATCGATTCTCGGAACACGAGCTTTGTTCCATTCCGAGATGGAACCTTCAGTTCGTCGCGCCAAGAATTGCGGGCGGATCACGGAGGGATTGTTGCCAGAATGCCTGCTCAGAGATAGCCCCCCTTTTCCACTGTTCAATTAGGGCGCGCGTTGCCGCTACCATTCCGCCGTCTTCGGCGTCGAAGATCAAAACCAGACCGTTAGCGGATTCGGGCAATGGCTCGGTTTCGCTGCGGAAAACACTCCGGGCGAATCGCAACTTCTCCTGAGGGCTTGTGGTCTGGCCCGTTCCGGCCGCCTGCTGGACGGAAATGATCCTCACGCTCTTGCCAGTCAGAGGCGGCCAGGTGCCGGGGAAACTGCCTAACTCTTCACTGCCGATTGAAAAAGGCGCAGGGGTTCGCGAATGAGCTTCGGCGCTATTTTCGCTCTTGCCCGACAAAGCTGTCGGCGACGCTTCAGAGCCGTCTATGAAATCAATCATGGCCCGCCGCAGCCATCCGCGCGATAAACCGGAGATTCTTACGTGAATCCAGTCCGGGTTGGCTTCGATTACTTCGAACTCATCTTCTGCGCTGGCGAGGAATAAAACTTTGCCATCCAGGCTTGGACTCTGCAAAACCGGAGTCTGGTCCTGCTTGACCGCGATCAGGTTCGTGGGGTGCGACTGGTTGCGCAGAATTTCTTCCAGGTTTTTTGCTTCGAGCTCCAGTGCCGGATCTGCCGTTTGCGCCTTGCTGTCCTTAGAAGGCAGTTGCAACTCGAAGTGCTTGGGGAACGGCTGAGTCGGCGCAGAAATCAGCGGAGTCTTACCCCCTGCGTGATGGGGTGGGACAGAGGCGGTCACGCTGCCTGAAGTCGCGCTCGGATTCGGCGTTTTCGCGGCGAGAGAATCCGCCAGGCGATCAAGCAAATCGGATTCAACTCGCCCATTGGATTCCAAAAGCGCGTATCCCGGATGCGCATCGTTTCTCCAAGCGGTAATTTTGACGCTGACGCGCACCAGTGATCCTCCCGAAGGTGCCGCCGTAACTCGAACCGTGCATTGATAGTAAGGCCGTTTGTACCGGTCCAATTCATGCGAACCAGATAGGACGAATCCGTCAAGAAGCGGCAATGGTCCGGAGGTTCCCCCAGGCAGCTCTTTCAGTGTCGATTGCACGACGGAAACAGATTGAGAAAACGTGCGCTCGTTCTGCGAAGTTTGCGTCTGGCAGAATACGGCGGCCAGCAGCAACGTACTGCTCGCGATCGGCCGCAGTCTCACGGCAACGGTCTCAATTCGCTGTGATGAATCCAGCCGTGCTCGCCGTCTTCAGTCTCCACCCCAAACCAGTAGGGAGTGGAAATCAGAATCACGACCTGCGAGCCCGCCGGCAAGGACTTTAGGCTCGATGCGCTGCGGAATGGCGCGGACCTCAGTCGCGCGCCTTCAGGCTTCACGACGCGCTCGAGCTCACGGCGGAGCCCGTCAACGTGCTGCTGAAGGTTTTCGTCGGGCGATGCCGCAACGGACGGCTGCGGTTCTGGTTCCCGCTTGCGCACGAGTTCGTTCGCTGCCAGCTCGTTCTGCTGTTGGGTTAATTCGTCCTGCGAGTGCTTGCGCAAGTGTGACACGGCGATGTGCTCCTGGATGTCCTTATATTCCGCAGACTCGACGGAACCGTCGGAAGGGTGAGCGCGCCGGTGAAAATCATCCACGAAAACGGCGTCGATCCTGAGCAATGTGTTCTTGTCATCGCCATGCTGAACGACATAGCGCACGGCGAGGGTGCCGGAATCGCCGCTGTCCTTGAAATTGCGCGGGTCGAGTGCATTCTGGCGGACCTTGTAGAAGACTTTGCCGGCACCAGTCCATCGGGGAAAGACAACGGTGCTGTCGGCGGCTTCTGCGCCCGATACGTACTCATCTTTGTTGTACTCTTTGCTGCCTTGAATGATTCCGTCAGCCACCACGTCCTGAACCGCCTGCGTGAGCTCCTGTTCGGTCGCGGGAACGTTGACCATGAGCCCCTCGCCATAGGTTTTTTGTGGGGATACGTTGCGGCTGTGAATCGGCGAAGACGTGAGGAAAAACAAGGTTATTACAAGCAACGGGGAGAAGACCGGAAACGTTCCCCTGCGCCCCATTCGCGTGGCAAACTCGGGTTGCGAAAAGTGTGATGCAGAATTCAGCATGATTTGGGCGAGTGAACCGGGCATCACCGTAACTCTAATAGCGCCAGAGCAACAAACAAAGTTAACCTAATACCCTTGGCCTGATGACAATCTTATGACAATTTTTTTACAATTTGTTGACATCTTGCTTTCCGACGTGCTAAACCTCCAATCTGCGCGTTTTGGGTCTACAGAGAAGTCGGTTGTTGACGTGGTCATGCAAGGAGGACCTCAATGACTTCCACCCGACGGACGTGTGCGGCTCTTCTCCTTTCCGCATTTCTTGTCCTCGTCTTTTCGAGCAGCGCCCACGCTCTTCCTGCATTTGCCAGAAAATATGGCCTGCGATGTTCGGCTTGTCATGAAGCCTGGCCGATGCTGAACTACTTTGGACAAAAGTTCAAAGACAACGGCTATCAGCTCATGAATGATCGGGACTCCCCGATCTGGCAGAATCCTTCTTATTGGCCTGTGACTTTCCGCATGACGCCGTTCTGGCATCGCGAAAGCACAGATAAGATTACATTTGACACTCCGTCCGGGGCATCGGCGCTGCGCCGGCTTACATTCACTGGATTCGATTTCGGCGGCCTCGACATTCTGAGTGCAGGAACGATCGAGAAGAACATCTCGTTCCAGATAATTCCTGCTTCAGACGAGCTCGGTGCGTTTCACATCGAGGCGGTCAACGCCCGCCTGGACAACCTGTTCCACAGCCCTTGGCTGAACTTCAAGTTCGGCAAATTCGAACTCGACAACATAGTTTCTGAGAAACGAGGGCTCACGCTCTCAGCCAGCGGAGGTGGATACAACCTCTACCACTTCATTCCGGCCGGTGATGGGAATATTTTCGGCCAACTTGGCGATAACCAAATTGGGGTGGAATGGTTGGGCCACTCGGCCAACGACCGAACTCGTCTATCAGTGGCGGTTCTCAGTTCTACCGATGGCAATCCTGATGTGCTGTACGGCAGCAACTCGTATAGCACCTTCATTACCGGCAGCCACGCGTTCAATGTTGGCAAGCTGGGAACCGATCGGGTGGGTTTCTACGCCATGCTGGGAGAGGCGGCGACAACCTTCCTGACCGATGGGGGAGTGCCTCTGCCAAATTCGGGTGTCGGAAACAAGGGATTCAGCCGCGAGGGTTTCGTTGGACTGTTCTACTTCGGCAAACTTGACTTCCAGGTCGTCACTCAGCATGGGTCGGATAGCCCGTGGTTCGGTGCGGGTTTTGGAAATCCGATTGACGATCCCACTGCTCCTAATAATATTCCGGGAACGTCCATTGCCGGGTTTCGCAGTCCGACTTGGAATGGCGCATTCGTAGAGACCCACTGGGTGCATAGTCCGCAATTGATCTTTTTCCAACGATCGGAATGGATACGGATGTCGCAGCAGGCTGACCCTCTAACCCCGTCGAACCTCGGCAATCTTGATAACTACGTGTTCGGCTACCGCTATTACCCGATCATGAACAGCCGTGCAGGATTCGCGTGGCATAACGAGTATTCGTGGATTCGAGGCAAAGGGTTGGCGCCCGATGGCTCCGATCTGACCAACAATAGCCTGATGCTGGGTTTCGACTTCGACTTCTAAGGAGGAGGACATGCGTACACAACAGCTCAAATCAATCGCGTGCGCAGTGGTTGTGCTGGCATTTAGCGGCATCTCCTCCGCGCAGCTCACAAAGTCTCAGGAAGACGAAAACCTCGGCATGGAAGCGCATGTCGGGAAGCTGACTGGACACGCTCGCGATGCGGGAACGAATTATCGCCGATATTGTACCGGGTGCCACGGCGACTTGGGTGATGGAGAAGGCGAGAACGCGCAATGGATTGATCCCAAACCGCGCAATTTCACCCTTGCCACTTTCAAGTGCCGTTCTACCCCTAGCGGTTCCCTTCCAACGGATAACGACCTATACGACACTGTGGGAAGGGGCCTGCAAAGTTCGAACATGCCGTCATGGAACCCGCTTTCAGATCAGCAAAGGGCGGACCTCGTCGCTTACGTGAAGCATTTCTCGGAAAGATGGAAGACCGACAAGCCGGGAACGCCCATTGAAATTCCTTCCGAACCAGCAGTCACAGCCGACCGGATCAAGTCGGGGCAAACATTGTTCCAGAAGCTGGAATGCTGGAAGTGCCATGGTGTTGAGGGGCGGGGAAATGGCTCCTCGGCAGACACTCTGACTGACGACCAGAATCGCCCGATCAAGCCGTTCAACTTTCACGATCAAACGAAGTTCAAATGCGGGAGCGAAGACCGCGATCTGTATCGCATCTTTATGACCGGTCTGGATGGCACGCCGATGCCCTCTTTTGCCGATAACGTGAAACCGGACGAGGCCTGGGACCTGGTATTTTACTTGAGGACGCTGCAGCCCTTGCACACCAAAGCGAAAGAAATCGCAAAACAACTCGGGTTGAAACCAGTCAATCCGAACGCACCAGCGCCTGCAAATGCACCTGCGCCGCAGCCGCAGAGCAATGAGAACAAACCTCAGTGACTGAACGAGCCAGCTGCGCGAGGAGAAAGACTTATGACAAAACCGAACCGGGCCAGAGCGATTGCAATTGTCTCCGCCATACTGCTACTCACATTAGTTGTGACATTGTCGCAGCGAAGGGTCAAAGCTGCGCCGCCGGAAGGCGGGATTAGTGGGACCATCAAGTTGGAGGGCACCGCGCCGCACCAGAGACCGATTGACATGTCGAAAGAACCGGCCTGCGCGGCGGTACACAAAGCGAATCCGGTGACAACAGAAAACGTCGTCGCTGGACAGGATGGTGGGCTAAAAAACGTGGTGGTCTATATCTCGGAAGGCTGGAGCGGCGCGGCTGAAGCCGCAACTGCAACCCCAACGTGGGACCAGAAGGGCTGCCAGTACATTCCCCATGTGATGGGACTCGATGTGAATCAGCACTTCAAAGTGACCAACAGCGATCCTACGTCACACAACATTCATCCCATGCCGAAGCCGGGCGGCCCGAACCACGAATGGAACAAATCACAGCCATCCGGAGCGCCGCCGATCGATGCGGTGTGGGGCACGGAGGAAGTCGCCATTCATGTCAAATGCAATATTCATCCGTGGATGAGCGGCTACATGGTGGTGGTGAAAGGCCCGTACGGTATCAGCGACGAGAAGGGAGCGTACAAAATAGAAAACCTGCCGCCGGGCAACTACACGTTGACCGCCTGGCAGGAGACATATGGTACACAAACGCAGAAAGTAACCGTGGCTGCGGGTAAACCCGCGTCCGCGAATTTCAGTTTCAAAGCGAAGTGAAATGCGGCTTACAAGCCGTCAAGCGTCTTGACGCAAGATCGCTGAAAATTGGCGATCTTTTCCCCACGGCGAACCCTGCCGAGAGGCGAGAGTTATGGGCAAACTCGTAGCAGTTACTCTGGCACTGATCACCATTGCGTCAGCTATTCCTATCGTTGCTCACATCTGGGTACCGCCGGCGGATATTTCGACGCATGGCCACCTTATCGATGAGCAGATGTCCGACACTATGGCCGAGGCTGGAGTTTGCTTTATTGCAGCACAGCTGATTCTTGCAGCCTTCATCTGGATGTTCTCCAATCGCAAGCCGGGCGACAAGATCAAGAATTTCCCCGGGGGCGCAAAAGGCCTGGTTACAGCTGCATTCCTGCTGGTGGGGACGGAAGTGCTTGCGCTGGGATTCTTCGGAACCAAAGCTTGGGCAGATGTGTTTCTTATCCCCGCGTCGGCCAACTCAATGCCGGTCCAGGTGCAGGCCGGTCAGTTCGCATTTTATTTTCGCTATCCTGGCGCCGACGGAAAGTTTGGACCGATTCATCCCGACAAAATCAACGAAGCCAACCAGAATATCTTCGGGCTGGACGTGGACAACGACCCCGATTCCAAAGATGACATCGTTACCGCGGAGATGGGCGTTCCGATGAACAAGGAAATACATCTCCTGATGCACGCGAAAGACGTGGGGCACTCGTTTTATGTCCGCGAGCTGCGAATACAGCAGGACTTCGTTCCTGGGCTAGACCTCTCGCTGCACTTCACCGCGACAAAGGTTGGGAGATATGAGATTGTGTGTACCCAGCTTTGTGGGCTTGGGCATTACAACATGAAGGCATACTTGAATGTTATGTCGCAGCCGGATTACGACGACTGGCTGAAGAAGCAGGCTTCGATGCAGTAGCGTAGGGCTAAAGTTGATTTACCGAGAACAGAGGCCACACTAAGAAAATCTGGAACCGTTAGCTCAGTTTCCAGAGGTGATCACATGCATGACGTTTCCGCGCACTTCGCACATCACACCCCGCCCCAAGGTTTCATCCGCAAATATATCTTCAGTGTTGACCATAAGGTAATCGGCAAACAGTACTACGGCCTTGGACTTTTTGCAGTTGTGGTTGGCATGGCCCTGTCGTGGCTCATGCGCATTCATCTGGTGTGGCCAAACTTCGCAATTCCCGGTCTGACGTGGATTTCTTCCGCCGGAGCTCCTGGCGGAATCATCACGCCCGAGTACTATCTGCAACTCATGACCATGCATGGCACGCTGATGGTTTTCTTTGTACTCACCAACGTGCCGTTTGCGGGATTCGGAAATTACTTCTTGCCAATCCAGATCGGCGCCGATGACATGGCCTTCCCGCGTTTCAACATGGCCTCGTTCTGGGTGACCTTCGTCGGCTTTTGCGTGTTGTTTGCCGCATTCTTTGTTGGCGACGGACCGCCGCTCTCCGGCTGGACGGCTTATGCTCCACTCAGCGCGATGCCAGGCACGGGCCCCGGACAGGCGATGGGGCAGACGCTCTGGGCCATTTCGATCGCCATTTTCTGCATCGGTCAGCTGCTAGGTTCGCTGAACTTCATTACGACAACCCTTGACCTCCGGGCAAAGGGCATGACGCTGATGCGCATGCCGCTGTGCACATGGGCATGGTTTATCACATCCTGCATCGGGCTGCTCGCCTTTGCGGTTCTGCTTCCGGCATGCATCCTGCTGATTCTCGATCGCGTTGCCGGAACCAGCTTCTTTGTTCCCTCCAATCTGGTGGTGAGCGATCAACTGGTCAACCACTCGGGCGGGTCGCCGCTGTTGTGGCAACACCTGTTCTGGTTCTTCGGGCACCCCGAGGTTTACATCGCCATCCTCCCGGCGGTAGGAATCGTTTCACACATCCTGGTGAACAGCTACCGCAGGCCTCTGCTCAGCCATAAGGCCGTCATCTATTGCCTGATGGCGATTGGTTTCCTCAGCTTCATGGTCTGGGGACACCACATGTTTGTGAGTGGAATGAATCCATTCTCCGCTCTCGTGTTCTCCTTCCCAACGCTGGTCATCACAATTCCATTCACGGTTTTGACTTTGATCTGGATTGGGAGTCTGTACGGGTCGAATTTGCAAATCAATAGCGCTTCACTCTTCGCGCTGGGCTTTATTTCCATGTTGGTCACCGGCGGCATCAGCGGTTTCTTCCTCGCCCAACCCTCGATTGATATTTACCTGCATGGAACGTACTTTGTTGTGGGGCACTTCCACATGGTCATGGGAGTGGCCGCCATCTTCGGAATGTTTGCCGGCACGTATTACTGGGCGCCAAAAATGTTCGGCCGCATGATGAACGACACCCTTGGAAAAATTCACTTCTGGGGAACATTCGTCGGGACATACTGCATCTTCATGCCGTTTCACTATCTCGGGCTGGCTGGCAACGTTCGCCGCTATTCCGCCTTTGTAGATGATTACCTGGCGCCGCTGATTCCAGTCCACAAATTCATCAGCATCGCCGCCTTGTGCACGGGAGCGGTGCAGCTGATTTTTCTATGCAACCTGATTTATAGCCGGTTCAAGGGGGCGCCTGCTCCAGTCAATCCGTGGAATGGAACTTCGCTCGAGTGGACGGTTCCCTCGCCGCCACCGTGGGACAATTTCGGTGGCAGGCACCCGGTTGTTTATCACGACCCCTATCAATATGGTATAGAAGGCTCCAGCGGCGATTATGTTATGCAAGACTCTCCCGAGCAGATTCCAACCGTGCGAGAAGACAAGGATCTGATGTAGGTACACGATGGCCACAACGCTGCAACCCCCGCCTCCTACCAAGTTCCCATCAAGCGGGAACCGGCGCCGGCTCAAGCCGCGCGAACCAGGAGTTCCCAGCACTGGAATCTGGGTAGGGCTGGCGGCGATCACGATGACATTCGCAGCCTTCACCAGTGCGATGGTGGTGCGTCAAGGTGCTCCAAACGACTGGCAGCATTTTGCATTTCCACCGATTTTGTACGTCAATACTTTGGCG
>Ga0137362_10002595_pt1 | contig 11808 bp, 10 predicted proteins | sample MadtaG_2_FD_104801 | JGI IMG/M metagenome (GOLD analysis project Ga0137362, IMG submission 104801) | Vadose zone soil microbial communities from Angelo Coast Range Reserve, California, USA - Mad1_100_16 metaG | ecosystem: Environmental > Terrestrial > Soil > Vadose zone | place: USA: California... | reverse complement strand
CTTGCTCAGGTCCCAGGGCACGCCGGAGGCGCGCAGCATGGGCCCGGTGAAGCCCCAATCGAGGGCATCCGCCGCGCTGACCTTGCCGATGTTGACCGTGCGCTGCTTGAAGATGCGGTTCTCGGTCAGCAGGTGCTCGATGTCGTCGATGGTTTGCGGGAAGGTTTCGCAAAACGCGAGAATGTCCTCGGCGAGGCCGGCCGGCATATCGAGATGCACGCCGCCGGGACGGAAATAGGCGGCATGCAGCCGCGCGCCGCAGACGCGCTCATAGAACTCCATCAGCTTCTCGCGCTCCTCGAACCCCCAGAGGAACGGGGTGATGGCGCCGACATCGAGCGCAAAGGTGCAGATGTTGAGGAGATGGTTGAGGATGCGGGTGATCTCGCTATAGAGCACGCGGATATATTGACCGCGCGGCGGCGGGGTAATGCCGAGAAGCTGCTCGACGCCGAGGGCGAAGGCATGCTCCTGGCACATCGGCGAGACATAATCGAGGCGGTCGAAATAGGGCACCGCCTGAAGGTATGTCTTGTACTCGATGAGCTTCTCGGTGCCGCGGTGGAGCAAACCTATATGCGCGTCGGCTCGTTCGACGACCTCGCCATCCATCTCCAGCACGAGCCGCAGCACGCCGTGCGCCGCCGGGTGCTGTGGACCGAAGTTCATCGTGAAGTTCTTGATCTGGATGCCGGGCGGCACGGTAGCGATTGATTCGGCCATCACCCCTGTCCTCCGGCCGTCGGGATCGCCTTCTCGTCGCCAGGCAGGATCTCGTTCATTCCCTCCCAGGGCGACACGAAATCGAAGCTGCGGAATTCCTGTTTCAGCTTCACCGGTTCGTAGACGACGCGTTTTTGATCCTCGTCGTAGCGCACCTCGACATAGCCGGTCAGCGGGAAATCCTTGCGCAGGGGATGCCCCTCGAATCCGTAGTCGGTCAGCAGTCGGCGCAGATCGGGGTTGTCGGCGAAATAGATGCCGAAAAGATCCCACGCCTCGCGTTCGAACCAGCCGGCCGCGCTGTAGATTCCGGTGATCGACGGCACCGGGTTTTCCTCGTCGGTCGCAACCTTCACCCGGATCCGATGATTGTGCTTTAGGCTGAGCAGGTTGTAGACGACCTCGAAACGTTGCGGCCGGTCGGGGTAATCGACGCCGCAGAGATCAATCATTATCTCGAAGCGGCACGCCGGGTCGTCGCGCAGGAAGCTCATGACCCGCACTGTCTGCTCGCGCTCCACTCGCACGATGAGCTGGCCGTGCGAGATTTCGCTGCTGGTCACGACCGCTGGGAGAGCCGACGTAATATGGTCGCCGAGGTCCTTTAGTGCCTGAGTCATCGATTAATCCCGGATGCGAGACAGTCGTCGCTAGCGCGCGAACACTCGCTGCCGCCTGATCTTCTTTTGCAGTTGCAGGATGCCGTAAAGGAGGGCCTCCGCGGTCGGTGGACAACCAGGCACGTAGATGTCGACCGGCACGATGCGGTCGCAGCCACGCACCACCGAATAAGAATAATGATAATAACCGCCGCCATTGGCGCAGGAGCCCATGGAGATCACCCAGCGCGGCTCCGCCATCTGGTCATAAACCTTGCGCAACGCCGGCGCCATCTTGTTGGTCAGCGTGCCAGCGACGATCATCACGTCGGACTGCCGGGGGCTCGGCCGAAACACGACGCCGAAGCGATCGAGATCGTAGCGGCTCGCCCCCGTATGCATCATCTCAACGGCACAACAGGCCAGACCGAACGTCATCGGCCACAGCGAGCCGCAGCGCGCCCAGTTGACCAGGTTGTCGAGCTGGGCGACGACGAAGCCCTTGTCCTGAACCTCCTCTCCCATGCGCCGGAGAATGGCTTCCTGCGGCGCGCCCGCCGGAATGGGCGCCAGCAGCTCGGGAGTTTGCTTCACTCCCATTCAAGCGCCCCTTTCTTCCACTCGTAGATGAACCCGATCGTCAGCACGGCGAGGAACACGATCATCGACCAGAATCCGAACATTCCGAGCTGCCCGAGCGATACCGCCCAAGGGAACAGAAACGCCACCTCGAGGTCGAAAATGATGAACAGAATGGCCACCAGGTAGAAGCGAACGTCAAACTTGTTGCGCGCGTCTTGGAACGGCTCGAAACCGCATTCATAGGGCGACAACTTCTCCGAATCCGGGTTTTGCCGCGCGATGATCATCGAAGCGAGCACAATCACCGTCGCTAGGCCGACGGCAATGCCCAGGAAGATCAGAATCGGAAGATACTCGCGCAGCAAACTATCCATTGCGCGAACTCCTTACGACAAACCCGCGGCAAATGCTAGGGCTGGACAGCTTTGCGAGGCATCGATCCCCGTCAAGATGGCGCCTGCCCACGCCGATGATATAAGCAGCCGGGCGCCGAAAATGAAAGCTTGGAATGCGTCGAGGGTGCAGCGACGCCCAGGCTCACGACACGATGCGCAGATTCTGCGGACCGAGATGGCGGGAGTGACGGGGCTCGAACCCGCGACCTCCGGCGTGACAGGCCGGCGCTCTAACCAACTGAGCTACACCCCCGCAGGCCTCGCTCCGAGGGGGCGACAGATACTCTGCCGTCTTTGGGGTGTCAATGCACCAATCCGGGCCCAACAGCGCTGATCGGCATGCGCTGCCGAGCGATTGATCTGGTGGGCGATGACGGGATCGAACCGCCGACATTCTCGGTGTAAACGAGACGCTCTACCGCTGAGCTAATCGCCCGACCGACAGATCGATTGCGGTCATAACATCGTTCGGCTCAAAAAAATGAAACCGGCCCACTGCTCCAAGCAGCGGCCGGTTTCCGGTGCCGTGGCTCGTAACTAGTTGACAGCGTCTTTGAGACCTTTGCCGGCCTTGAACTTCGGCTGCTTCGAGGCAGCGATCTGAATCTTCTCCCCGGTCCTCGGATTGCGTCCCTCGGATGCGGCACGGTTGGCCACAAGGAAAGTGCCAAAGCCGACGAGCCGCACCTCATCGCCGGCCTTCAGCGACACGGTGATCGAATCGAAGACGGCATCGACGGCCGTTGCAGCGTCCGATTTCTTCAGGTTCGCGGCCAACGCAACAGCATCGACGAGCTCATTCTTGTTCACGAGGTAGCCCCCCTGCTTGAACAGTGAAATGGGTTAAAAGGAAAGCGTGATCGCACGGCAGTGTAGATCGGACGAATCGTGCACGTCAATCCAGGAGCAGGCACAATCCCCAGCTTTTCCCTGGGATTTGGCCCTTAATTGGGCAAAGGAAGGGCCGCCAAATCGTCGACGGCCCTTGCCCTGTTGCACACAGTCATCCGACCTAATGAGTGATGACGCCCGAGCGATCTTCCTCCTTCGAGGCCGCCGGCAGCGGTGGCGCGGCGCCCTCCTCGACCCACTCGATGGGTATCGGCGGCGTGACCAGAGCGTGCTTGAGCAACTCATCGACGGTGCCGACGGGAATGATCGTCAGCCCCTTCTTCACGTTGTCGGGAATCTCGGCGAGATCCTTCTCGTTATCACGCGGGATCAGCACGGTTTTCAGTCCGCCGCGCAAAGCCGCGAGCAATTTCTCCTTGAGGCCGCCGATCGGCAGGACCCGGCCGCGCAAGGTGATCTCGCCGGTCATCGCAACTTCCCGGCGAGTGCGGATGCCGGTGAGTACCGAGACGATTGACGTCACCATTGCGACACCGGCCGACGGACCGTCTTTCGGAGTCGCGCCCTCCGGCACGTGCACGTGAATATCGCGCTTCTCGAAGGTCGACGGCTTGATGCCGAAGGCGATGCTGCGCGACTTGACATAGCTCTCCGCCGCCTGCACCGACTCCTTCATCACGTCGCCAAGCTTGCCGGTAGCAGTGACGCGTCCCTTGCCGGGCAGGGTCACCGCCTCGATCGAGAGCAATTCGCCGCCGACCTCGGTCCACGCCAAACCCGTGGTCACGCCGACAAGATCCTCCAGCTCGACCTCGCCGAAGCGGAAGCGACGCACGCCAGCAAATTTCTCGAGATTGCGCCGGGTGACCGTCACCTTCTTGAGGCGCTTCATCAAGATGTCCTTGATGGCCTTGCGCGTCAGGTTCGCGATCTCGCGCTCGAGATTGCGCACGCCGGCCTCGCGCGTGTAGTAGCGGATAAGGTCGTGTAGCGCATCATCGGTGATCGACCACTCCGCCTTCTTCAAGCCATGTGCCGGCATCTGCTTCGGGATCAGATGGCGCCGAGCGATCTCGACTTTTTCGTCCTCGGTGTAACCGGGGATGCGGATGAGTTCCATGCGGTCAAGCAACGGCTGCGGCATACGCAGAGTGTTGGCCGTCGTCACGAACATGACGTCGGAAAGATCGTAGTCGACCTCGAGATAATGGTCGTTGAATGTGGCGTTCTGCTCGGGGTCGAGCACCTCCAGCAAGGCTGACGAAGGATCGCCCCGCCAATCCGCGCCGAGCTTGTCGACCTCATCGAGGAGAAACAACGGGTTCGACGATTTGGCCTTCTTCATGCCCTGAATGACTTTGCCCGGCATCGAGCCGATATAGGTCCGGCGATGACCGCGGATCTCGGCCTCGTCACGTACGCCGCCGAGCGACATGCGGACGAAGTTCCGTCCGGTGGCGCGGGCGACGGATTTGCCGAGCGAGGTCTTGCCCACGCCGGGCGGGCCGACGAGGCACAGGATCGGGCCCTTGACCTTCTTCATGCGCTGTTGGACGGCAAGATATTCGAGGATCCGCTCCTTGACCTTCTCGAGGCCGAAATGATCGGCGTTGAGGACCTTCTCGGCGGCCTTGATGTCGCGCCGAACCTTGGTACGGTTCTGCCACGGGATCGACAGCAGCCAGTCGAGATAGTTGCGCACGACGGTCGCTTCCGCCGACATCGGGCTCATGGTGCGGAGCTTCTTGACCTCCGCGATCGCCTTGTCATGCGCTTCCTTGGAGAATTTCGTCTTGTTGATCTTCTCCTCGAGCTCGGCCAGCTCGTCCCGACCGTCCTCGCCTTCGCCAAGCTCCTTCTGAATCGCCTTGAGCTGTTCGTTGAGGTAGTACTCGCGCTGCGTCTTCTCCATCTGCCGCTTGACGCGGTTGCGGATGCGCTTCTCGACCTGGAGGACGCCGATCTCGCCCTCCATGTAGCCAAATACCTTCTCGAGTCGCTCGGAGACGAGCTCGGTCTCGAGCAGCTCCTGCTTCTCGGGGATTTTGAGCGCGAGATGCGAGGCTACCGTGTCGGCCAGCTTGCCCGAATCCTCGATCTGGTTGATCGAAACGAGGACCTCGGGGGGGATCTTCTTGTTGAGCTTTATATATTGCTCGAATTGCGAGACCACGGTGCGGGCCAGGGCTTCGATCTCCTGATTGTCACCGGGCTTCTCCGCGATCGGCTCGGCATAGGCCTGGAAGAAGTTCTCGTTCTCGGCAAAACGTACGATACGGGCGCGTTGGCCGCCCTCTACGAGAACCTTGACCGTGCCGTCGGGAAGCTTGAGCAGCTGGAGCACCGTTCCGACCGTTCCGACCGAATAGATGTCGGCGGTCGTCGGATCGTCTTGGGCAGCGTTCTTCTGGGTAACCAGGAGTATCTGCTTATCCTCCTTCATGACGTCTTCGAGGGCGCGCACCGATTTTTCGCGGCCGACGAAGAGCGGCACGATCATGTGCGGGAAAACGACGATGTCGCGCAAGGGCAGGACGGGATACAAGGAGCCGCGTGAAATTTCAAACATAAGGCCTCTTTCCTGAGGAGAACCGTCTCCCGACTGGCGGCGAGACGGTCGATGTTCAAATGGCGGGTAGCCTTAAGTTGGCGCACCAGGCGTCACGTTCAAGGCGCAGCGCGCCCAGGACCCTGTCATGCGGCGGGCGCAGAGCGCCTGCTTCGGTGCCGATGTCAGGCTCCCGTGCCCTCGCCGCGCCGGTCGGAGTGGACATAGAGCGGCTTTGCACGGCCTTCGACGACTTCGCGATTGATCACGATCTCGCTCACGCCGGCGAGGCCCGGCAGTTCGAACATCGGATCGAGCAGAATCGCCTCGAGGATCGAGCGTAGTCCGCGCGCCCCGGTCTTGCGCAGGATCGCCCGGTGCGAGATGGCTTTGAGCGCCTCCTCGTTGAACTCGAGATGGACATCCTCCATCTCGAATAACCTTTGATATTGCTTCACCAGCGCATTCTTTGGCTTGGTCAGAATTTCGACCAGCGTTACCTCGTCGAGATCGTCGAGGGTGGCGACCACCGGAAGACGCCCGACGAATTCCGGGATCAGTCCGAACTTCAGCAGATCCTCAGGTTCGAGATCGCGCAGTAACTCGCCGGTCTTGCGCTCCTCGGGTCCGCGCACCTCGGCGCCGAACCCGATCGAGGTGCCTTGGCGGCGCTGCGCGATGAGCTTCTCCAGCCCGGCGAACGCGCCACCGCAGATGAAAAGAATGTTTGTCGTGTCGACCTGGAGGAATTCTTGCTGTGGATGCTTGCGGCCGCCCTGCGGCGGCACAGACGCGATCGTCCCCTCCATGATCTTCAGGAGCGCCTGCTGGACGCCCTCGCCAGAGACGTCGCGGGTGATCGACGGGTTGTCCGATTTGCGACTGATCTTGTCGACCTCGTCGATATAGACGATGCCGCGCTGCGCCCGCTCGACGTTATAGTCGGCGGATTGCAGCAGCTTGAGGATGATGTTCTCGACATCCTCGCCGACATAACCGGCCTCGGTCAGCGTCGTCGCATCGGCCATCGTGAAGGGCACGTCGATGATGCGCGCCAAGGTCTGCGCCAGCAGCGTCTTGCCCGAGCCGGTCGGTCCCACCAGAAGGATGTTCGACTTGGCAAGCTCGACGTCGTTGTTCTTCGTCCCGTGGGCGAGACGTTTATAATGATTGTGAACCGCCACCGAGAGCACGCGTTTGGCGTGGCTCTGCCCGATCACATAGTCATCGAGAACCTTGCAGATGTCGCGCGGCCCCGGCACGCCGTCGCGCGATTTGACGAGGGTCGTCTTGTGCTCTTCACGGATGATATCCATGCAGAGCTCGACGCACTCGTCGCAGATGAAGACCGTCGGACCGGCAATGAGCTTGCGAACCTCATGCTGGCTCTTACCGCAGAACGAGCAATAGAGCGTGTTTTTCGCGTCGCTCCCGCTGGACTTGGTCATAGCCACTCCGTGAGCAATCGGGCAAACGCCCGATCAATATACCAACTGTACCGTACACCGCCTCCGAAACCAACCCCACGGACCATGGTCGCAGCCCGCAGCGAGCGATCCATCGATTTAACGATATGTACCATCCGGCGATCAATAACTAGTTAAACGCCTTGCTCAGGCCCGAGTCTTAATGTCGTCGTCCCGTGGGGGCCGGCTGACCACGACGTCGTCGATCAGGCCAAACGCCTTGGCTTCCACCGGGGAGAGGAACTTGTCGCGCTCGACCGCAGTCGAAATCACCTCAAGCGGCTGTCCGGTATGCTTAACGTATATCTCGTTGAGCCGGGCCCGGGTCGACAGGATCTCGCGCGCCTGGATTTCGATATCCGTCGCTTGGCCTTGGGCGCCGCCCGAGGGTTGATGGATCATGATCCGTGCGTTCGGCAGGCAGAACCGTTTCCCCGCCGCGCCGGCGCACAGCAGCAACGAGCCCATCGAGGCGGCCATGCCCATACATACGGTCGAAACCGGTGAACGAATGTACTGCATCGTATCGTAAATTGCCATTCCCGAGGTCACCACGCCGCCGGGCGAATTGATATAGAAGGAGATGTCCTTGTTTGGGTTCTCCGATTCGAGGAACAGGAGCTGGGCACAGACCAGGCTTGCGACGGCGTCGTTGACGGGGCCGACCAGGAAGATGATCCGTTCCTTGAGAAGCCGCGAATAGATGTCGTAGGCGCGCTCGCCGCGATTGGTCTGCTCGACCACCATCGGCACCAGCGTGTTCATTTGAATCTCGAATGACTCGGTCATCCAGTGGCTCCTGATGCAATAACGCCAACCAAACCGCTTACGTTCCTCACTCTGCCTCCTTGCGCGCCTTGCGTTTAGGCTTGGCCTCCGGCTCGGCCGTCCCCGCGGATGGCTCCTCCTCGGCTTCCGGCTTCAGAAGGTCGGCTATCGACACCGTCTTGTCGGCCACTGTCGCCATCTCAGTGATGAAGTCGACGACCTTGTCCTCGAAAATCGGTGCGCGCAGATTGGCAAGGGCCTGCGGATTGCCGCGGTAGAACTCGACCACCTGTTTTTCGTAGCCGCGATGGCGGCGCGCCTCCTCGCCAAGCGCCCGATTGACCTCGTCCTGATTGACGGTAATCGCGTTGGCGCGGCCGACTTCTGAGAGCAGCAGGCCGAGTCGCACGCGCCGTTCGGCGATGGCTCGATATTCGGTCTTCAACTCGTCATCGCTCTTGCCGGCTTCCTCAGCTACCGCATCCTTGTTCTGCTCGCGCGCTTCCTGCAATTGCTTCCAGATGGTGTCAAATTCAAGGTCCACCATGCCGGGCGGCACCGGAAAATCGTGCTTCGCGGCAAGTTGATCGAGCAGCGCCCGCTTCAAGCGCTGCCGCGCGAGGCCGCCGTAATCGCGCTCGAGCTGCTCGCGGACTGCCTTGCGCAGCCCCTCGAGCGCATCGAAGCCCAACTCCTTTGCGATCTCATCGTCGACCACGAGCGGCTGCTTCTCGCGCACTTCCTTGACGTCGACGGCGAATTCCGCGTCCTTGCCGGCAAGTTCTTCGCTGCCGTACTCGGCGGGGAACGTAACCTTAACGGTACGATGTTCGCCGGATTTGACACCGGTCAGCTGGTCCTCGAACCCCGGAATGAACCGGTTGGAGCCGAGTTCCAGCGAATGGCCCTGGCCGCTCCCGCCCGGGAATTCCTTGCCGTCGACTTTGCCGGTGAAGTCGATGACGACGACATCGCCGCTCGCCGCCGGTCGGTCGACCGCCGCGCTCTTGCGGTTCGGTTCGGCTATACGCTGCACCGCCTTGTCGATTTCGTCCTCGGGGATCTCCGGGCGCAGCCTTTCGAGCTGCAGCTCGGAAAAATCGACGGGCTTGATCTCGGGCAGCAGCTCGACCGCCATCTTGTACTCGAGGTCGGCCCCTTCCTTGAATGACACTATCTCGATCTTGGGCTGCAGTGCCGGGCGCAGATTGTGCTCGCGCATGGCCTGGGCCGAGCTGTCGCTGACGGCCTTTTCCAGCACTTCACCCATCACCGATGCGCCGTAGCGCTTGCGCAAGACCGGCATCGGGACCTTGCCCGGCCGGAAGCCGGGCAATCGGATGGTGCGGCCGATCTCGATCAGCCGATCCTGCATCTTCTTCTCGATGTCATTCGAGGCGACGGTGACGGTAAACTCGCGCTTCAGGCCTTCTGCGTTGGTTTCGGTGATCTGCATCGTGCTCGGGTGTCCGTTGAAGGGGCTGCGGCGATCGCCAGCCCGTATTGTTGATCTGTCTCGGGCGTGGTGCGGGCGGGGGGATTTGAACCCCCACGACCGAGGTCGCTGGAACCTAAATCCAGTGCGTCTGCCAATTCCGCCACGCCCGCCCGGCGCTCGGACCCGGCTTGCGCCGAACCGCACGGCCCCGCCTTGCCCGGCGGGCCGCGCTTCATAGCACAGAGGATGGGGGGAGTTAAACTATCGTAAAGCCGGCCCATGGGCCGGCAAGGGGCGGCCGTTTCGCCGCCAGTCTCGCCAATTTAGGCGAGACGCTCGCGGTAAGCGCTGCGAAACGCGCCTAGAGCAAGAATGCGCAACGTGGTTTCGCTGTGGTCGGAGGCCTGGCGCTCGAAGCGCACGCAAAAGCGGACATGCGGGATACCGAGCGGATCGTTGCGTAGATCGAGCACCGTTGCGGTTTCAGTCAGACCGAGACCATGCGAGCGGCGATAGCACTCGCCGGGCTTGATGTCCGGCTTCTTTTCTTGGCGAGTGAAGGCATCCATGAGGGACATTTTTAATCGCCCGATACGAGGAACGCGACTTGCATGCAAAGGATATGACTTAATTCCTGAATTATCTCTTAACTCCTGAGGTCGAAATAAGGATTTATTGCAGTAAATCATGGCTTTTTAGCCAATTGTGTCGGATGCGCTCGGCTAGCGGATCAGCGTGCGAATCGCTGTCGAAGCCGCGATCATTCCTTCGGCGGTGTAGGCCTCGTGGTTGCTCTCGATCTCGGACAGCCGGTAAAGATAGTTCATCATGATCCCCGCCGATTGCTGTAGCCCTTTGGGGGATAGATCAGCCGCCCAATTCAATCGCTCCAGGCGCGCACCATTGCTGAGATGGAAATGAGCGACCGGATCCCGGGCTCGGCCCGCCGCGGTTTTCTCGAGCATGAGAAAACGCGCGCAGAGTCTGAGCAGAGGCGCACGGAGCGCGCGCATGATCGGCTCGCTCTCGTGCCAGCCGGGCGACCCCAGCAACTGACGAAGGCCCGACGCGCCTGATCCGTTGGGCAATGCGTCGATCGCGCGCTGCTCGGCGACGCTTAGCACGCCGTTCTCGCCCGCGGCGAGGAGCTCGTCCAGCCAATTACGGAACCCAGGGGATGGCGACAGCGTGGCGAAAGCCTTGAGGCGGGGCAGCTCGGCGGCCAAGCTATCGACGACTCGTTTGATCAGGAAGTTGCCGAAGCTGATCCCGGCAAGGCCTTTTTGACAGTTGGAGATAGAATAGAAGATCGCGGTATCGGCGCCCATCGGGTCGCCGAGCGGCGCGCTCTCGTCGAGCAGCGGGTGAATGCTGTCGGCGATGCCGCGGGTCAGCGCCACCTCGACGAAGATCAACGGTTCGTCGGGCATTCGCGGGTGGAAGAAGGCGAAGCAGCGGCGATCCGCCTCGAGCCTATTCTTGAGATCGGTCCAGCCGCGAATCTCGTGCACCGCCTCATAGACGATCAATTTCTCGAGCAGCGCCGCCGGCGCCTCCCAGGTGATCCGGCGCAGTTCGAGAAACCCGATATCGAACCAATGCGCGAGCAGAGCCTTGAGGTCTTGTTCGAGGCCAGCGAGGACCACGTCGTCGCGCGACAGCGCCATCAGCTCGGCGCGCATGTCGACGAGGAATTTGACGCCTTCGGGCAGGCCGTTGAATTGGGTCAGCAACTTGACGCGCGGCGCCTCGAGGGCCCGGCGCAGCGCGCGCTCGGCAGCTTCGGAATCGAGCGGGCGAATCACCTCGCCGTCCGCGGACACCCGTTCCCCGACCTCGATGACGCGATCGTAGAGCTGACTTGGCAGCACGATGTGCCTGTCGAATATGCGCGGCCGGTTCTGGTAGGCGATGCGCAGCGCGTCGCCGAAGCCCCGGGTGATGACCAGGACGGTGGGCTCGCCCTTCCGCTCCAGCAGGGCGTTGGTGGCGACCGTGGTGCCGAGCCGGACCGCGCCGATCTGGCTGGCGGGGATCTGAAGGCCGGGCTTCAGGCCGAGCAGCTGCCTGACGCCGGCCACCGCGGCGTCGGAATAGTCGGCCGGGTTGACCGAGAGCAGCTTGCGGGCGACCAGGCGACCGTCCGGGCGGCGGGCCACGATGTCGGTGAACGTGCCGCCCCGGTCGATCCAGAATTCCCACTGGGGGGTGCCAGGGGGGTCATCCCCCCGTGGCCAGCACAGCCCCTGTTCGTCCATGAAGCGGCGAGCCCGGCCCGTTCGGCCTAATTCTGTTCGGGGACGGCGATCGGGTCGCTGCTGGCTCCGGGGGGGACGACCCCCCCGAACCCCCCCGGGGCAGGGTATGGTTCACCCCCGGCGGCGGGGTGCACCGGGGCGAGAGCCTGGAGGCGGCCGCGGTCAGGGAACTGGCCGAG
>Ga0137362_10002593_pt1 | contig 11813 bp, 12 predicted proteins | sample MadtaG_2_FD_104801 | JGI IMG/M metagenome (GOLD analysis project Ga0137362, IMG submission 104801) | Vadose zone soil microbial communities from Angelo Coast Range Reserve, California, USA - Mad1_100_16 metaG | ecosystem: Environmental > Terrestrial > Soil > Vadose zone | place: USA: California... | reverse complement strand
GTTCGGATCGACCGGTTCCGGTTGAACATTTTCGTTAAGGGGACCGATGCCAAGCGGGCCCAAATCCGCTACCTCTGCGATGACCGCACCATGCCGCTTGGCATGCTCTCTGGCATGGTGGGACACGCTGGTGGTGTAGATCAAACGGCGGGCGCCGCAATGATCCCGGATCTCATCAATTTCTCGCGCTGAGAGGCGCGCATTCGCAAGCACTGGCCAGGCGTCCATACTGGTCACCGCCAAAAAGACTGCAACGAACGCGCGGGAGTTTTCGCAAACAACCATCACGCGATCGCCCGGCCGCACTCCAGCGTATTGGAGCCATACGCGTGCGTTGGCGACCGCGGATTCCAGTTGACGATAGGTCCAAGTGCCTGAGGTTTCTACTAGAGCTAGCCGATCCGGCGAGCTCTCTGCCCAAGGCTTCACAATGTCGCAAATGCGCGGAGGGACTGTGGTTAGGATACCGGAAACTTGGTCTTCAAATATCAAGTTGTGTTACACCCCTTCGTTTATGAGGGGAATGGATTGCGTTATGCTTTGTGTCGTACCCCATACCAGTCTGCCGGGCCCAGTTCGAGTTAACGGCATTACCTACGTACGGACCGAGCCATAGCCGCGAATGCCGGGGTCTCAACCCTGTTCCTTGCAATAAGCTGCAGCCAATTAGTATAGAGAGCCGTCGCGGCTGAGTGCCATGTCTTCTGTAATGCGTCGAAAACGGCATCGTCCGGGAAAACCGCCATACGTTCCTCGCGTGGATCAGAGACCGCCGCCTCACGAAATTCTGTGAGTGCCTCAGTGGCTGTCGTGTCGAAGTATCCGTGAGGCATCGACGGATACGTTTCCCTTTCATGTCTGAGAAATCTCTTCACATCCCTTCGGTATTCCTTCAGAAGCGTCCGCGCGCCATACTCCGGATGCCCTTGGAAATGAATGAATGTGCTCTTCTTTTTCTGCTTTGCAAACAGATCAACGCCAGCCTCGGCTGATTTCGTCAAGATGGCATATCCGGAAGAGACGAGGTCTTCCTCATGCAAATCATTCCAGCGTGAGTGCGGAATCGGGATCAGATCCGAAGTGCCGCCCGTCAGTGGGTGATCGCAGACTTTCTTGTAGTTGAAGACACCGAAGCGCTTGTCGGGCAATCGGTTTCTGCGAATGCCATCACCGTGAAGCACGCCCGCGTGCGCGGCCAAGCAAGACAGCACGGTTGAACCCGTGCTCTCCTCGGCCCAGTCAAGAACTTCGGCCAAGATGGACCAATAGGGTTCCTCCCGGAGATTGGGTTGATGCGGCTCGGTTCCGGTCATGATGACACCGTCAAACCTGCCGTTGAGAAGATCTTTGATATCGTGATAGAAGTTGCTCAGGTGCTGCTGAACCCGCTCGCCTCGCGGAATGTTGGGAAGCGAGTAGAGTTTGAGAAGCACAGTAGTGCTGATAGCGGCAGTGTCGAGAAGTTCGAAGAATTGCGCTTCCGTGTCCTCCACGGCGGGGTCAGGCATGTTAATGATCAGCGCGACTCTGAGGTAATCCGCCGACGCGCCAGAAGTACCAAGAGATTCCGCAGGACGCAAATATTTCTTCGCGGCCCAATGAGCGGGAATACGGTCTTTATCCATCACCAGTGGCATGACTTGCCTCCCAGATTGGCGACCTTAAACGGCCGAACTCTCGAGCGCTTGAGCAAGATCGGCGATAATGTCGTCAATATGCTCGATACCTATGCTGAGACGAATCATCTCCGGGGTTACGCCTACCTTTTGCTGCTCTTCCGGCGTGAGTTGCCGATGTGTTGTCGATGCGGGGTGACATGACAACGATTTCGCATCACCCATGTTGACCATGCGTTTGAACAGGCGCAGCGCATTGAAGCACTTCGTGCCCGCTGCGAACCCGCCCTTTACCCCGAATGTCAGCAGCGAGCAACATCGCGTGCCCAGGTATTTGTGCGCCATGGGATACAACGGGCTATCCGGAAAGCCCGCGTAATTGATCCAAGCCACCCGGCTGTGGCCGCGCAGAAACTCAGCAACTTTACGAGCGTTCTCCACATGGCGCTCCACGCGCAGCGCCATCGTCTCGACTCCCTGCAGCAGCAAGAAGCCGTTAAAGGGTGACAGTGTAGCCCCGGTATTTCGCTGGCAGACTGTTCGGCAACGAGCGACAAAAGCTGAGGCACCGAAATGCTCTGTGTAGACGACGCCGTGATAGGAGGGTTCCGGCGTATTGAGCATGTAGAAGCGCTCGGGATAATCGCGCCAGGGAAATTTTCCGCTATCAACAATCATTCCCCCCAATGACGTACCATGCCCACCCATGAATTTCGTCATAGAATGAACCACGATGTCTGCCCCGTACTCGATGGGCCTCAACAAAATCGGCGTGGCGACGGTGTTGTCGACAATCAGTGGTACTCCGTGTTTGTGGGCGACCTTCGCTAGTCCTTCAACATCCGCCACATTGCCAGCCGGGTTTCCAACGCTCTCGCAAAAGACGGCCCGCGTATTTTCATCAATCAATTTTTCAACAGCGTCAGGGTGATCGCTCTCCGAAAAGCGGCCGGCGATTCCTTGTTTCGGAAGGATGTGGGCGAGCAGGGTATAGGTGGCGCCATAGAGTTGAGGGAGAGAGACGATGTTGTTGCCCACTTCCGCAATATTTACGAGGGAATAGTGAATCGCGGACATTCCTGAGCTGACGCTAAGAGCTTCTACGCCACCCTCAAGAGCAGCGACACGCTTTTCCAAAACTGCGTTAGTGGGATTGCCGATCCGTGTGTAGATGTTTCCTTGGACTTCGAGATTGAATAAGGCCGCTCCATGCTCGGCGCTATCAAATTCAAACGCAACGGTTTGGTAAATGGGAACAGCTACGGCTTTGGTCGTGGGGTCGCCATCGTACCCGACATGAATCGCAATGGTTTCTCTCTTCAAGCGTCCACCTGCGTTAGCATTACAAATATGCCGCGCGGCAATTTTCAATCGCTAACTGGCGTACTCGCTTCTGCCGCCTGCAATGGCGACTAAAGGAATCAAGTCCCGCGGAGGAAAACCTCCCAGGTTCCAGCAAGAATTATCATGCGGGCCAAGATCCAGGTTGCTCTCCACGAAACCGTTAGCTGGTCGCCAGACGAATTTAAACAACTCAAGTCTCCTCATTCCCGATGGTTACGACGGAAGACGCTGGGCTAAACGCCCGGCCTTTCGCAAGTGATTTCGCCATGCTTACCGTGAGATGCCGAGCCGCGAAACCAGCTCCGAATGCAAACCGCATGACGGGGCCGAAGCTGTTCGCGGCAGCCAACCCCACAAAGTAGAGACCGGACACGGACGACTCGAAGGCAGACGAAAGTATTGGAGTGCCCTCGACTGTCTGGATCTTCGCACGAATCTCCGCACTCATGAATTTCAAGCGCTCAAGATTTACTTTGTAGCCGGTCGCCGAGACGATGTGCTCAGTCTCGACTTCGCGGACAGAACCATCCGCGGCTCGAACATGCAGGTGTACACAATTATTGCGAACCTCTGCTAGCTCGGGCGTATGGCCAAGTAGCAGAGGTATCCGACCGATGACTTTGTCCCTCGTAAACCAGCCTCCGGAGGGACCAAGGTGTGACTGAACTATTTTTAAACGGAGACTCTCGGGCAAATAGTGAAAAGCCTGCGGGGCGTTGGAAAAGAAACTCGAGCGCAACCCCGGGCCTAGTCCGGATTGCGGATGCCGAGCTTGCTGCCACCAGGAACGTGGTTTGCCGATCTCGGGCTTGCCGTGGAACTTCAAGGATTCGGTCCGCGCAACGAGTTGCACTTGCGCACCCGCCTCGTGGGCCAGGCCAGCGAAGTCCGTGGCTGAAGAACCGCCTCCGATCACGACGACATTGCGGCCCTTAAAAGATTCAAGGTCGGAATGCCGGTAACTGTGCGTCAGGAATTCGGGAGGCAAGCTGGCCAAAATTGCCGGTATGTGTTCGAAGTGACTAATTCCGACGGCCAGTACAACTCGTCTCGTTTTGACGATTTCGCCATCGTCTAGCCGCAACACGAACCCGTCGGGCGATTTCTCTAGACCGCTGACGAGCTTGTCTTCGAGCTCTGGAACCATGCTTTCCTTGAAAGCAAGTCCATAGGTGGTGAAGGTATCGAGACGCACCGGAATCCCCATGTTGGAGTACTCGATGCCGCGTTGAGCACAAAACTTCTCCAGCGTAAACCCGCCATCGGGATCGTAGATGTTAGAAGCAAAACCGTCAGACTTCAGCATCATGCCTTTCGGCATGTGGGCCCGCCAGCTGTCCATCGGGCGGCCGAAAATGCGGTACGGAACCCCAAGGCGCCTCAGATGAGCACCCAATGAAAGTCCGTACGGACCCGCGCCAATAATCGCAATCTCTAGCATCAGTTAAGGATGAGGCGTCCTTTCGTAACGCAGGGACTCGGCGGTAAACAGCAAAGCGAGCCGAAGCCCCACACGCAAAGTAGCAATTCTCCAGCCACCGCATACCTATCTAAACCATTTATTATGAATATCTTGCAAATTACTGGAGAGGCGGTGGAGACTAATTTATCCCAATGGGGCAATTGTTTGCCTACCGCTTGTGAGCTGAGGTACGGGCTAATGAGCAGCCCCCCCTTTGCTATCCAGCCCGGATCTTTCAGAAATTCAAGCCTTGTAATGCAGCGTTCTAGTCCGAGAGAAACATCGCAAATTCAGATCCACGCGATTGGTCACCTTGCGAAGGATTAGCGGGCTCTGTCGTCGAGAATTGCATCATCCATGCATTTCTTGAGTGCGTCGGCCAGGTGTTTGACGAAGGGTTCGACGAGCATGCCGGCGGGATAGACTGGCAAAGTGACAATTTTCTGTCCACCTTGCGCCAGGCGATCCCATTTCAGTTCCGGCTTGTTGCACATCCGATATTGCTTCACCGGGCGGAAGTCAGTGACACTGCCGGGATACGGTCGTGGGGCATAGTTGAAAGCTGCATGGTCATTTAACTCCCAGACTTGGCCTAACATCCAGGATTTTGATTTTGCAGAACTCGCGTCTTTGACGAATTTGCCGAGCAGCTTCCCTCGCCAAACGGGTATTCGACTCCTGAAGATCTTTACTTTTTCCCAGAAAAACTTGGCCTTCCCTGCAAAATTGAGACGAAAGAAATTGGCCGAATGGAATAGCAATCGTTGCGTCTCGTAATATCGCTTGCCGAAGAACGAAGGCCGAGGAACCTTGTACCAGTTCATGGTATCGAACATTGCCAGGAGTGCAACCTGCTCTCCCTGCTCACGCAACTGCTGAGCCATCTCGTACGCGATAGTCCCACCCAGGCAATATCCACCGATGAAGTACGGCCCGTCCGGCTGTACTCTCCGGATTTCCCGGACGTATAGCGCAGCCATATCTTCGATTTGTGTGAGAGGTGGGTACTTGCCGTCAAAGCCTTGAGCCTGCAATCCGTAGAACGGCTGATTTGGGCCCAGATGCAACGAGAGGTCCCGATAGATTAAAACGTGTCCGCCTGCTCCATGAACGCAGAAGAAGGGAGGGCGCGAACCAGCGGCCTGGATGGTTACAAGCGGCGACCAACCCAATGCATGGGCTTTCTGCCGCAGGATCCGCGCTAGATCGGAAATTGAGGGTGCCTCAAATAGCGTAGCCAAAGGCAATTTTAATTTGAATACTTTTTCGATCTGGGCAAACAATTGAACAGCGAGAGGCGAGTCGCCGCCCAGATCGAAGTAGTTGTCGTCCAGGCCGACGGAACTGATGCCTAGAAGCTCTCGCCAAATGCGGCCAAGCTCTTTGGTTGTTTCATCTTCGATCTGAGAGACTTGGGTTGTCGAAGCTTCGATCACAGGTTCTGCCATCACTCATCGCCCTTGAGAATGGACATTGTCTCGTGTCTCGCTGGATGCACGTTCCCGATGTTCCTTCTAGAGCCTAGGACCGAGTCTTGCTGTTTAAGCAATAGACACACATCACGGCACTTCTGATTTGTGCAAGCCTTTGACCACATTCGGTTTGGCGCAAACATATGTAAATAGGGTATTTAGCTGCTAGCTTAAGGCTCTTGTTTGGACGTTTCCGCTGTCCTAAGTGGAAATGTTTTCCCTAAAAGTCCCCGGGCACACCCCACCCCTGATTATACCTAGAACGGCTCTGGAGCGAGGCTGATTGAGTTTCGGAACGTGTTCAGAGCCGTACTTCTGCTAATTTGCATGGCTGCCGACAACTTTAAACCTAGAGTTGCCGCATAGAAAGAAAGAGCAGACCACTGATGTGCTCGCCATTCCGTCGAGAAATTGGCTCCGATGAGGGAGATGCAATAGAATCGGCCTATGCTCGAAGCTAACTCCTGGGCTGAGGGCCCGCGGAGACTCGATCTCGGAGGCGGAGAAATTCACGTTTGGCGGGCGCGTCTCGATTGCGACGAATCCCTCCTCCGTCGGTTCGAAGCGACGCTCTCGTCCGATGAGAAGTCGCGGGCTGAACGATTTCATTTTTCGCGGGATCGGAGCGGATATATTGCCGGGCGCGGTATTCTGCGCGAGCTACTGGCCAGATACGTGAATCGCTCCCCCGCGGAGCTTGAATTTGACTACGGCTCCAAGGGCAAGCCATTTTTGCCGCAAGAGAACGCAATGCGATCAGTTGAGTTCAATGTATCCCATTCTCAGGGCTTGGCACTTTTGGCTTTCGCGGCTGGGCGCAATCTGGGCGTTGACGTAGAGTTTGTGCGACCCGATGTCGCTGCCACCGAAATCGCGGAGCGGTACTTTTCATCCGAGGAGGTTGCGGAGTTGAGGGCGCTGCCACCGGCGAGACGAGCCGAAGGATTCTTTCTCTGCTGGACGCGCAAGGAGGCATATATCAAAGCGAGAGGCGAAGGATTGCAAATCCCACTAGACAGCTTTCACGTATCACTAACGCCAGGAGGGCCAGAGCTTCTAAAAAGCCCAGATAGTTCCCGCTGGAACCTGCGCTCCCTGAGCCCAATTCCACGCTACGTCGGAGCACTAGTGGCAGAAGGGAGCGATTGGCAGTTGTGCTGTTGGGATTGGAAATCAATAGAATGCGATTGAAGGAGCGGATTCTAGCCGCTGGGGGAGTCGATTCCAGTTGCCTGCAAAGGATTGGACGGATGCTAGAGGACGCGAAAGGCTAGGCCACACCACCTTGGAACTGCATCTTGAACGCGACAATGGCAGAACACGCCAAACTGGGCCACAATAGCCTTGACGCGCTGAGCAGCGCGGACGCATGATACTCGCCATTTTCTTTTTGCTTTCGTCTTCGATGCTTTATCTAGAAGAATCTTGTTGTTAGTCAATCGGAGAATGCCGTGTCGAAATCGATCGTATCTGCAAACATAGCCAACATACAGCTCGAACCCGGGTCCATTCCTACGGAGTGGATGCTAAGCGGCAATCCCGAAACGCGAAGCAAGCTGCTGGTTCGAACCGATGACTGGATCGCGAATGTTGTGATCTGGGAATGCGGTGCCGCAAGCTACAAATGGCACTATAACCAGGACGAGGCCTACTTCGTGATCTCCGGTGAGGGATTTATGACTGATGAGAAAGGCATCGAGCATCGGTTTGGCCCAGGTGACGTGGCATTCTTCCCTGCCGGGACCGACGCCGCCTGGCGCCATCCTGATCATTTCAAGAAGGTCGCTTTCCTGAAGGAAGCCATTGGCCGCCCGGTCGGATTTGGCGTGAAAGCATGGAACAAGGTTATGCGGATCTTGAGGCTTAGGCGCACATCTCCGCTCATGCTTGCTCTGGCGGCGTGGACGTCGTGGCAGCTAAGGTAGACTTTCACCTCGTGTCCGTTAGACTTTTCATATCCGGAGCGACAGGGAAGCTCGAATCGAGAGTGGAACAGATTTGGGTTCAAATCGGGAGTCGCAAAACGACACATGAAGCAACAAACCGAACGACTTCGCCCCGGCGACGTGGTGGAAGTTAGAAGGCCGGACGAGATCCTCCAGACCCTAGACGCCGACGGCACGTTGGACCGACTGCCATTCATGCCTGAGATGCTCGGGTATTACGGCCAAAGATTTCGGGTAGTCCGGCGGGTCGTGAAAACCTGCACTTCGGGAACACGGGCAGGGTCGAGCATGCTAGGGTTTCGGAACGACGACGTTGTCCTCCTCGAAGGCCTACGTTGTTCGGGCGCCGACCACGGCGGCTGCCAAAAAGCGTGCATGATTTTCTGGCGGGAAGCGTGGCTCCGCAAAGTGCAAGTTGAAGGCCCCGAATCAAGACCGGATTTGGGTAGCTGCGAACAACTGCGCGCCCGCCTCAAAACCTCGACCGGTCCCAATAAATATTTTTGCCAGGCAAGTGAATTGTTGAATGCGACCCGTCCATTGTCGCGGCTAAAACGGTTTTCAAAGTCCTTCCGCGAGATCAGCGCTGGTAACTGCAGCGTTTTTCAAATGACGGAGCGCATCGGAATATGGGTTTTCTGGAAAGTGCGCCGGGTCCTTCTGGGAGCCTATGGACGCGGGAATAACAAATTCACGCCGGTTGAGAGCTTGAACCTTCAGTCCGGCGATTGCGTCGAAGTCAAGCCAATGGAGCTCATACGGCAGACCTTAAATGAAGGCGCTCAAAACCGCGGGCTGTGGTTTTCGCCGGACATGCGCCTGCTGTGCGGACGTCAGCAACGTGTGGAGAAACGGATCGATAAAATTATTGTCGATGGAACTGGAGAAATGCGGCAACTCCACAATACCGTTTTTTTGGAAGGCTCGCACTGCAGCTGCCCGCATGTGGCGTTCGGTGGATGTCCAAGGGACGAGTACGTTTATTGGCGGGAGATTTGGCTCCGCCGGATCAACGGCGCTCGCTAGAGTAAGTTTGAGCGGTCGATTCGAGTTCTTCCAGTGCAATCCAGTCTTATCGCGTTTTAGGCCCGACGTGGCCACGAGAAAAAAAGCCCAGCCTCGCCTGCGGGAGCAATGTGCGAGATCAGGAATTGGCCGAGTGCAGGAGGCCGTCAACCAGATTGAAATACTCCTGTTTCTTGTGTGCCCAATCATTTTGAGAAACGAATTCCGTGGCGCCTTCGACTAATGCGGCCCGCTTTTCCGGATGTTGAATCAGGTCGAGGATACAACGAGCAAGGTCATCCTCATCTTCAGCGTTGAAAAACCGGACTATTGAATCATCAAAATAATAGCGGTCCACGTTCGTGTCAGAAACAATCACTGGAACGCCCATGGCCATGAATTCAAGAATCTTTGTGCTAAAGGCCTCATTTCCGAAGTTGTCTTTACGCTTGGGAACGATCCCGAGGCTTGCTGTCTCGACAATCTTGGAGATCTCCCACAGCGGTCTCCGTTCATGGAGCACAACCCGGTTTTCGAGCTGAAGCTGCTCGATCAAGATACGAAGCTCTGTTTTCGATGGTCCGTCGCCATAGATATGAAATTCGGTTAGGGGAACGAGATCCTTAATTTTGGCAAAGGCACGAACAGCCACATCCAGCCCCTGATGCCGGTTCAATGTCCCGTGGTAGAGCAGCAGGAAGCAATCTTTGGCCTCCTTCTCTTTCTCGCTCCGCACGAAGATGGATCGGTCTGGAACATTGAGAACCAAAGTACATTGGTCGGCATTAACAGAGCGGGACAGGAGCCGCTCCCGCCAAGTGTGGTTTGCAATGATCACGTGACTGGCAAACCGGGCACAGAGCCGTTCCACGAGACACAAGAAACGAAAGCCAATAGATCTTTCAGGCGCTCCAAATTTGCTTGCGTAGAATTCGGGCAGGATATCGCGAATATCCAGAATGACCGGCACTCCACGCAATCGAGGAAGCAGGGCAGTGAAAATCAGAAAGTCTGGCACCGAATGAACATGAATGATGTCGTATTTCTGACTAAGATCGTGGATCGACACTTGGTATAGGGCACGTGCCAGGAACAGCAGCAACCGCCAAAGGTAGGAAAACCGCCCAGTCTCGTCGAATACCCTTCCTTGCAACCGCCTGACACTTACTCCGCGAAGGTTCTCCTCTACAGGGGCTCCCGCCTTCCCCAAAGCAAAGACGTCAACTTGATCTCCCCGTTGAACGAGTGATTCAGCGTAGCGAATCACTCGGCTGTCTGTTTCGTAGAAAGTATAGGCAACCATGCAGACACGAAGCGGGTGTCGATTCTGCAGTCCTGACTCCTTCCGGAGATTGGTTTCGACCGGAATCTTGTTTTCGAGTTCGGCCAAAGGCATGTTCCGCACCGGATTCTTGCATAGAGAACTGATTGCCGGAGCTACCCATGCACATCTGCCCAAGCGCCATCCTATATGGTCACACCCTACTGGCAATTAGTAAACCACTTGGTCCGCGTGGAATTCTAGGGATGTAATAGCCTTAATCTCAATAATATGAATCGTTTCTCGGATCACTGGGGCTGTTCCCGAGGAGGTAACAGCGGATGCCATGGAAAAGGATTTCGCACTCGAATTTTGCGAGAGAAAATCAAGGCTGTCCGCTGAACCGTGCTCGGGGATTTGCGAGGTCGACCAAGTCGAGTGGAACTCGGGGAGTACTGGTCGCGCGATGGAAGGTAATTTCCCAGCTCCTTTGACCTGGTGCTCGCCCTTAACTCATTCTTAGGATGGTTCTTCCTGGAAATCCCGGAAAGCAACATCCATTCCCTATACATAAGTCTGGAATGTGTTTTCAACTTAGGGGCAGGGGTTTTCTCAATCTCACTTCGCTGCGAGAGCCACTAGATGTCGCGTCACCAAGGCAGGAAACTAATGCCATTGGAATCAATAGGTTAAGAGAACCGCTAATTCCCATAATCTTGGGAAAATAACCAAGTCAGTGGCAGAGGAATTGCCGTTACCTGTCCCGGGTTCCGTTCCCAGTAGGGGCCTTAAGGGCGGTAGCCTACGTTGGCTGCCGGCCTGTAGAGGCTCCGCGGAGCCTCCGGGGAGAGAGCAAATTTTGAACCTCTTGGGAGATTCAACGAAAAAGGTATCGGGCCAGTTTCCTTGGTTTGCGCTCCGGGTGCGGTCGAGGCGGGAAACCATGATCGTGGCCCACCTGCAAGGGCAAGGTTTCGAGTGCTTTCTTCCTCTCTATAAGAGTATCCGTCGTTGGTCGGACCGCTTGAAAGAAGTCGAACAGCCGCTGTTCCCTGGATATTTGTTCTGCCGATTTGATTTTCAAAACCGCAGGCCGATCTTGATGACCCCCGGCGTCCAGCAAATCGTGGGGGTGGGCCGCACTGCGATCCCGGTTGAAGACAGCGAATTAGAGTGCATCCGAGCGGCGCTTGCGTCCGAATTGCCCAACCACCCTTGGCCATACCTGCAGATCGGCGAGCGAGTTCGTGTCAACTACGGAAGCTTGAACAATCTCGAAGGGATTCTGATCAATTTCAAAGGGAGTCACCGGATTGTCCTCTCCGTGACTTTATTGCAGCGTTCCGTGGCCATGGAGATTGATCTAGCCTGGGTAACCCCTGTGCAAGAGAAGAGTGCAACACGAAGACTCCTTCCGGGTTCAACGGTGCCCATTCCAGTTTTGGGACAGTAATGGTAATGAACGCGGTTTCGCTTTAAGCCGAGGCTTAAGAATAAAATTATGGGCCTATTCCGAACAACAGTCGCACGGGAGCCGAAGCTGGCGGGATGGACTGTTCCTGTGCAAGGTTCCACAGCGCAAGAGGTTTCGGCGCGAATGGTTCTTGGCGAGGATGCATTTGTCTCAATGCTGTATTTGGAGCGTCGGCGGGCCGAACGCGCACAAAAACGCTACGTGTTGATGCTCGTGGACGTTAAGGATGCGAT